>ENA-OQCN01001749-OQCN01001749.1-human-gut-metagenome-genome-assembly--contig:-NODE-1749-length-10223-cov-1.757627_pt1 | contig 10223 bp, 12 predicted proteins | sample MGYA00242497_ERZ504576 | MGnify/ENA primary metagenome ERZ504576 (study PRJEB26092, sample SAMD00036296) | human gut metagenome | host: Homo sapiens | study: EMG produced TPA metagenomics assembly of...
CCAGAGGCATCTCAATATCTTCAAACAGATCCCACATACCTGCTTCCTGCAGTGCTTTTTTCAGTGTGTCTTTTCCATGAAGTGCCACATATGCCTGGTAAGCTCCATACGCTGCCACCTGTTCATTATTCTGCTTTTTTTCGGATCCGGCTTTTTCATACCGGAGAATACTTCTTCCTGCGACGGAGCTGTTCTCCCAGATATTCTTTTGCCACATCGTCATAGGTGTAATCGTTTTTCAGCGGATTCAGCAGATATGCACCGATACCAAGATCAAAGATCCCTTTCCGTTCCGGAATCTCTATCTTTTTACGGATCGCTTTCACATCCCAGGCACCGATCTGCGAATCTCCGGCAAAAAGCTGTTCCAGGTGACCACATAACACACCTTCCGTCTGAAAACCTTCCACCGGGAAATATACTGTATTCTGATCTTCCAGTGCTACCGCAACGCCGCGTACTCCGTCCATACCGTCAATAACAGCGATTCCTATCTGTTCTGCCTGTTCTGCCTGTTTCCAGATATTCTCCGCTTCTGCGAAATCTTCTACGATACGCCAGGAAGGGAGTGCTTTTTGTTCTGTCTCCTGCTGGTCAAATCTGGATAAGAGATTTTTAAATTCCAGTCGTTTAAAATAATCATATGCTTCCGGTGTATACAGGTTTCCCATTCTTGCATCTTCCCAGGAAAATTCTACCGGACTTCTGTATCAATAGTCGCCAGTTTTTTACTGAGCACTGCGAGGTCATAGTGATCCCGCAGCGATTCTTTGGCTTTGTTCGGTTTGATTTCTTCGAGATGTTCATGCGCATTCTCAATAGAACCGTAAGCAGCAATAATTTTTGTCGCCGTCTTTTCTCCAACACCCGGAATTCCCGGAATATTATCTGCTGTATCTCCCATCAAGGACTTCAGTTCAATAATCTGCGCTGGTGTCACCTGATACGTCTCAAGTACTTCTTTTGCGTGATAATCTTCTATCTGTGTTTTTCCGCCCTTGGTCTTTGGAATTCGGATCAACACATGATCTGTAGCAAGCTGCAAAAGATCACGGTCACCGGACAGAATTGTCGCATCTATCCCTTTCTTTTCTGCCATTCCCGCAATGGTTCCCAGCAGATCATCTGCCTCATATCCTTCCATTGTAACAATGGCTACCTTCATTGCCGTCAGAACCTCCTTGATCAGCGGAACCTGTTCCCGCAATTCTTCCGGCATGGGTTTTCTTGTACCTTTATATGCATCATACATTTTATGGCGAAATGTAGGTGCATGAAGGTCAAACGCAACCGCCAGATATTCCGGTTTTTCTTCTTCCAGCACCTTCGTCATAATATTTAAAAATCCGTACACAGCATTTGTATGCAATCCCTCCCAGTTGGTCAGATTCGGCAGTCCATAATAGGCACGATTCAAAATACTGTGTCCGTCAATCAGTAAAATTTTTTCACTCATATTTTATTCCTTTCTCAGACTTTTACAAACTGAACAACGAATGTAAATTAAAAAGTCTGGGCAGTTCCAGATGTCCCAGATAGGAAAGTCCCAGAACCAGTATCACTATGAAAAAAGCACACCAAGAAGAACCGCTGTTTTCCGGAGAATATTTCTCCTTCTCACACGCCGTTCTCTGGTGTGCAGATCTTCCTGCAACATCTTTGGAATATTATAAGATTCCAGATTTTCCTCTTCCAGATATCGCATACCCACACTGATAATATAATAAGTCTCAAGCTCATCATAGCACTCCTGACAGGATGTTACATGTTCCAGAAACTCTTCCAGTTCCCTCCCGTTTAATGTATGATTGATATATGCCTCTATTTTTGTCAGTGCTTCTTCACATTTCATATTGATTCCTCTCTCTGCGCCGATAGCTTTCCGGACAATCCCGAACTGGCTTCATCATACCACGAAACCGGGAAAAATTGAAGAGGAAACCTTATTCTTTATATTTTCGTATAATTACCACATAACTGACGATCAGTAAAATCGCCGCTCCGCTCCATGCACTGATCTCCGCATAAAAAATTCCATCCTCACCGATCAGTTTCGGCAGCAACAGCGCCACACCCACTCGCATGCAGAATTCCACAACACCGCTGGCAAGCGGTATCAGTGTATTGCCCAGTCCCTGAATGGCTGAACGATAGACATACAGAAGATATAAAACCCACAGAAATATTGCCATTATAAACAGATACTTGTATGCAATATCCAATACCTGTTTTACCTGCCCCGCTTCTCCGGATACAAACAGTGACAGGATATTTCTTCCGGTAATCACCATCACACCGGATATCACAATAGATGTGATCAGTGCCATGTAAACGCCACTGCGGACACCATTTCGGATCCTGCGATATTTTTTGGCACCGAGGTTTTGTCTACATACGTGGTAATGGCATAGCCATAGGATAACGATGCCATCTCAAGCACACCGTACAACTTATTAGCAGCTGTAAATCCTGCCACAAACAGGAATCCAAATCCATTCACCACGTACTGTACCGTAAGTCCTCCTACAGAAATAATCACGTTCTGTATTGCCAGCGGAGCTGCCAGTTTTAAAAGCCGCAGACTCATCGCCGGCTGCTGATGAAAATCTTCTCTTGTCAGACGCACATCCGGAATGTGCCGCAGGACCGACAGACAATACGCTGCTGAAAACCCTGTGCGATCACCGTGGCAATCGCTGCTCCCAGTACACCCCAGCCAAACACTGCCACAAACAGAAGATCCAGTCCCACATTGATAAACGCTGCCACAATCATGGCAATCAGAGGAGATCTGCTGTTTCCCAGTGCCCGCAGGATTGCGGCAAAAATGTTATACGCTGCAATGATTGGAATTCCTGCAAATACCATTCGTATATACATCAAACTCAGTCCGATAACATTCTCCGGAGTATGTAAAAACTGCAGTACCTGTTGAACGGTCACTTCGCTCAATACCAGTACAATTATTGAAAGTATCGCTGTCAGTACATAGCTTTTTGCTACTGCTCTTTTCAGATTTTCTTTCTCTCCTGCACCGTAATACTGGGATATCAGAATTGAAAACCCCTGCGCCATCCCTGTCATGATACCAAATACCAGCCAGACAAGCCAGTCTGCAGCCCCCACTGCTGCCAGAGCTTCCACACCGACCACCTGACCGACGATCATCGTATCTGCCATCGTATAAAATTGCTGGAACACGTTTCCAAGCATCAGTGGAATGGCAAAGGTGATGATCAGTTTCCCAGGGGAGCCGCTGGTCATATTTTTTTCATTTACCGCCATAATTATTTCCTTCCCGTCTCCTTTTCTTGCTTTTATTTGATTTATTGTAATTGTTCAGTACCTTCACAGTTACGAGCCAAAACGCCTTGCGAGATACTACCTACTGAATAGCTACGATTTATTTTACCTAAGAGTCTGAGGGATCACAAGTTCTGTTTTTCACAAAGTTTTTCGATATTTTTAGTAATTATTACCGCGATTTTTGTTCCTGCAACTTCTGTCAGCACCACATCCCCGATGTACACCGGAGCCTCTACAACCACTTCTTTTAACTGTCGGATGCAGTCCATCACTGCACTCTTCGGAATATCTGAAGCTGTCTTTACCGGTACCACCGGAAGGCTGCCGCCATGCACCCGCACTGTCGTTGTCACAATTCTTGTCGGGTTGGTCACCTCTTTTTTCCCGTATTCTGCTCCTCTTTTACAGGTATTTCCTTCTACCTTTTCCACCTGTCCGTCTCTGATTGTAACCTGCAGCTGACATCCCATGGGGCAGCAGATACAGGTCAGTTTTTTCTCTTCCATGGTTTACTCCTCCTCTACGCTGATGGTTATGTCATTCCCGATATTGTCCGGTGAGAGAGAATCTTTTTTTTATGTATACCGTCTCCATCTCTCCCGGTGCCATTATGGGACGTTTTTTTCTCAAAAGTACGGTATCACCGGATCGTACCGTAATGCTTGCCTTCTGATACACCTGTCCCACCCGGAATCTCACCGGCAGTTTTTCTTCCATATAAGCCGGACGGATCTTTGCCGGAACTGTATAGCGCACACCGGATCCACATTTTACCGGAATCTCTTCAGTCTCTTCTGTTCTTCCTGTTTTTACATATGCAGCCGCGCAGGTTCCTGCCATAGTTGCCTCCTGAGATACAAAATCCACCAGATCATGCACATGGAGGACGTTACCGCAGGCAAATACTCCCGGAATACTGGTTTCCAGGCTCTCATTTACCACCGGACCGCCAGTCACCGGATGAAGCTGAACACCGAGTTTATCAGAAAGTTCATTTTCCGGAATCAGCCCCACGGATAACAGCAGGGTGTCACAGGTATACTCTTCTTCCGTTCCCGGAATCGGCTTCCGGTTTTCATCCACCTGTGCCAGTGTTACAGATTCCACCCGTTCTTTTCCTTTGATATCCACCACTGTATGACTTAATTTCAACGGGATTCCAAAATCATCCAGACACTGGACAATATTACGTTTTAGTCCGCCGGAATACGGCATCAGTTCTGCCACGACTTTGACTTTCGCACCTTCAAGCGTCATTCTCCTTGCCATGATCAGTCCAATATCTCCGGAGCCAAGAATCACAACTTCTCTGCCCGGAAGATATCCCTCAATGTTTACCAGCCTCTGGGCAGTTCCTGCCGAATAGATACCTGCCGGACGATACCCCGGAATATTCAAAGCCCCTCGCGGCCGTTCCCTGCACCCCATGGCAAGAATCACCGCTTTCGCCTGAATGGTAAATAATCCGTCTTTCCGGTTCAGGGCTGTGATTTCTTTTTCCGGACTGATATCCAGAACCATCGTCTCGAGAAGGCAGGAAATCTTTCTCTTTTCTGCTTCCGCCTCGTACCTTTTTGCATATTCCGGTCCGGTCAGTTCTTCCTGAAATGTATGCAGTCCAAATCCGTTATGGATACACTGGTTCAAGATGCCTCCCAGTTCTTTGTCACGCTCCAGGATCAGAACATCCTGTATCCCCTGGTCATATGCTGCACAGGCTGCGGCAAGACCTGCTGGTCCGCCACCGATAACTACGATATCATATGTTGTCTTCATCTTACTCCTCCTCGCCTACAGGCTGTCCTTATTGTATCCTCTGATCAGCCGGGAATCTTTTCCGGCCTTTGTGATTGTCTCCATCGGCACTTTCCATTCTCTTGCCAGAATCTCCATGGTTTTCGGAGAGCAAAAGCCTGCCTGACATCTTCCCATACCGGCCCTGGTTCTCCGTTTCACCCCGTCAAGTGACTTCGCGGGAATCAACCGATGAATGGCTTCCACAATTTCCCCCTCTGTCACCGTCTCACACCGGCAGATTACATTGCCGTAGGCCGGATTTTCCCGGATCAGCTCCTGATAAACTTCTCTGGAAAGATTTTTCGGATTCACAAGCCCTTTTCTTTTCTCCACAAAATGCTTTTTCTTCTTTGCACACAAATATCCGGTTACAAGTTCTGCCACCAGTTCTCCGATTGCCGGTGCACTGGTAAGTCCCGGCGATTCGATTCCAGCACAGTCAAAAAAGCCCTCTGCATCTTCCACTTCCCGAATGATAAATTCATGTCCGTCCTCATGGGCTCTCAGCCCTGCAAAAGAAGTAATCACCTGACGAAGCGGCAGATTTGGAACACTTCGCATTGCTTTCTGTGCCACTTCATCCAGACCTGTTTTTGTGGTATTCGTTCCTTCTTTTTCCTCAATATCCACAGCCGTTGGCCCCACCAGAAGATTGCCGTGAGTAGTAGGTGTCACCAGGACTCCTTTCCCGTATGCTCCCGGTATCTGAAAGATCGTATGGTGTACGGTTGTGCCCGCTTTTTTGTCCAGCAGATAATACTCTCCCTTCCGTGGTGTAATACGGATCTTTTCACTGACCATATTGTGAAAAACATCCGCATAAACACCCGCTGCATTTACCACACAACGGGTCTCATATGTTTTCTCTCCGGCATGGATCCGATATCCACCTTCCGTCTTTTCTATCTGCTCCACCGCCGTATCAAAATAAAATTCTGCTCCGTTTTGACAGGCATTTTCCGCAAGAGCCAGATTCAGTTCAAAAGGACACACGATACCACCGGTCGGTGCATACAGTGCAGCATATACTTCTTTGGAAAGATCCGGTTCCATCCGGCGTACTTCTTCGCCGGAAAGAATCTTAAGTCTTTTTACCCCATTTTCTTCACCCTGTTTTTTCAGTTTTTCCAGGCGTTCCATTTCATCTTTTGCAAAACATAACACCAGAGAACCGTTCCTCTCGAAAGGAATATCCAGATCTTCTGTCAGTTGTTCCATCATCTGATTCCCCCGTACATTCATCTTTGCCATCAGACTGCCGGGACGAGCATCAAATCCGGCATGAACGATCCCGCTGTTCGCCTTGGATGTTCCACAACATACATCCTCTTCTTTTTCCAGTACTCCCACTTTCAGATCATACCTGGATAATTCCCGGCAGTCGCACTTCCGCTTACACCGGCTCCTATAACGATTACATCATACATACTTTTTCCTCCTGTAACTCAATATGATAGAAAAGACAAGCAGAAAAGCACCCGTCACCGGATGTTTTTCCTGCCTGTCTCTGTTCTCTGCAAGTTCTTATTTGATTGTTTACTTGTAACTGTTCAGTACCTTCACAGTTACAAGCAAAATGCATTTAAAATCACCTTCGGTGATGGCATTTTGGCTTGTATGTCTCGGGATTTGGCATATTCATGCCAAAACACCTCGCGGTACAATGGCTACTGAATAGTTACTTTTACTTTACCTTGACTGCTGTTGTTCTCAATCTTCTTCTTTTGCCCAGTTAAATGAATAACGGACCGCCTTTTTCCATCCCTTCATCCGTTTTTCCTGTTCTTCCACAGTAATCTCCGGTTCAAAGGTACGGTCGATAGACCAATTGGCTCTTACCTCTTCCTGATCCCTCCAGTATCCCACAGCCAGTCCCGCAAGATACGCTGCACCCATCGCTGTTGTCTCCACACAGGACGGACGTTTTACCGGAGCCTGTATCATATCTGCCTGGGTCTGCATCAGAAAAATCATTGGCACTTGCTCCGCCATCTACTTCAATCCGTTCAGCCGGATCCCCGCATCTGCTTCCATAGCCTTGATGACATCATGTGCCTGATAAGCTATTGATTCCAGAGTTGCCCGGATAATATGGTATTTGTTGACTCCACGGGTCAGACCCACAATGGTTCCTCTGGCATACTGATCCCAGTACGGTGCGCCCAGTCCCGTAAATGCCGGAACCACATAGCAGCCGTGGGTATCTTTTACTTCTTAGCCATATACTCGGAGTCTGCTGCGGAATCAATCACCCGCAGTTCATCGCGCAGCCACTGTATCGCAGCTCCAGCCACAAAAATGGATCCTTCCAGTGCATAATAAACTTCCCATTGATTTCCCCCAGGCGATGGTTGTAACCAGCCCATTTTCCGAAAATACCGGCTCTTCTCCGGTGTTCATCAACAGGAAACAACCGGTTCCATAGGTGTTTTTTGCATCTCCCGGTGTAAAACAGGTCTGTCCGAACAATGCAGACTGCTGGTCTCCTGCCGCTCCACCGATGGGAATCTTTCCTCCAAAAAATGCCGGATCCGCACAGCCGTATACACAGCTTGACGCATCGGTTTTGGAAGCATACATCTTGGAATATTCAATTCTTTCAAAATATCTTCATCCCAGTCCAGAGTATTGATATTGAACAGCAATGTACGGGATGCGTTGGAATAATCTGTCACATGAACAGCTCCCTTTGTCAATTTCCAGATCAGCCATGTCTCCACTGTTCCGAATAACAGATCTCCTTTTTCTGCCTTTTCCCGTGCACCCGGTACATTATCAAGAATCCATTTTACCTTTGTACCGGCAAAATATGCATCAATGATCAAACCGGTTTTTTTACGAAAAACTTCTGTCAGTCCTTTTTCTTTCAGAGAGTCACAGTACTCTGAAGTTCTGCGGCACTGCCAGACAATCGCCCGGTACACCGGTTCTCCGGTATGACGATCCCACACGATAGCAGTTTCTCTCTGATTCGTGATCCCAATAGCTGCGATATCTTCCGCTGATGCTCCAATCTTTGACATAGCCTCCACCGCTACCCCAAGCTGAGTGGACCAGATTTCACTGGCATCATGCTCTACCCAGCCCGGCTTGGGAAAATACTGGGTAAATTCTTTCTGTGCCACACTGCACATTTTTCCCTTTTCGTCAAACAGGATGCAGCGGTTGCTGGTTGTTCCTGCATCCAGTGCCATTACATATTTTGCCATTCTTTCCTCCCAAAACATTTCAAAAGAAAAAGAGCAAACGAAACCAAAGCGGCGCGCGCCGCCAGGTAAGCTCGCTCTTTTCTCCTGCTTCATTATATTCATGGTCTGCATACCATACTTTTGTATATATAGTACCATATACTATCTTTTTGAGCAATATTTTTTGTTATTTTTTAACTACTCAATAACGCTCTCAATCAAACTGATAATGCCGGATGATCACCTGTAAGCTTTCACGTCCCTGATACATATTGATATCCGGGTAGTATACGATAGAAATTTTCCGTTTTCCTCTCCCTTCTTCCGCAAATTCATCTCCATTCCCGAAGTACACACCGTCCATCGGATATCCGTTTTCATCCGTCAGACGCATCTTTACCACGTTCCGGTTCTTCCCGAACACACGCATCTGGCTGACCCACAGATTTTTCTGTGCAAACAGTGGTTTCTCATTTCCTTTTCCGAAGGGTTCGAGCAGTGACAGTTCCTGCACCAGATCTTTTCGGATATAATGAATTGGCATCGGCACATCAATCGTCACCTTTTCCACAAGATCTTCTTCTGTCAGTCCTGATTGTTCATTAAGTTTTCTTCGGAAACGTTCCACATTTTCTTCTTCCAGTGAGAGACCTGCTGCCATCGGATGTCCACCGAACTTTGTCAGATATTCTTTGCACTCGCAGAGTTTTTCATACATCGAATACGATTCGATCGACCGTCCGGAACCTTTGACACCCTCTTCTCCTCTTGTCAGCACGAAGGAGGGTTTATGGTATCTCTCCCGCAGCCGCCCGGCAATAATGCCCGCCAGACTCTCATGACATTCCGGAAGAAAGACTACCAGAACCATATCTTCCATCATAGATGTGGATTCCACCTGCTCGATGGCTTTTTCCAGTCCCTGTGCCGTCATCTCCTTACGGCTCTCATTCAGATTTTTCAGGTCACCTGCCAGTACAGCCGCTTCCTCTCTGCTATCTGCCAGCAACAGCTGTAATGCCCGTTTTGCCGTATCCAGTCGTCCGGAAGCATTCAGACACGGACCAAGAATGAATCCGATATGGTACGGACTAATATTCTCCGGTTCCAGATTATTTACCCGGATCAACTCCTGCAGACCAAGGTTCGTGGTGTGATGAAGCCTTTGCAATCCTTCTTTCACCAGAATCCGGTTTTCATCCTGCAGATCCATCACATCACCGATTGTAGCGATTCCTGCAAATGGAAGCATTTTGTCCACCAGATCCACTTCCGGTGCCATTTTTTCATATAACGCTTCCATCACTTTCATTGCAACTACTGCACCGCAAAGTCCTGCAAAAGGATAGGAACAGGCCTTCTGTTTTGGATTGACTATGGCATCTGCAGGTGGCAGAATCTCCTTTCTTTCCCCTTCCAGATCTTCAAACGGCACCTCATGATGATCTGTCACGATCACGGTCATTCCCAGATCTTTGCTTTCCGTATCTGCGTCACTGCAGCGATTCCATTATCACAGGTAATAATCGTATCTCTCCCCTCCTGCCAGGCCTGTTCAATCAGATGTTCATTGATTCCATATCCGTCTGTGATCCTGTTTGGAATCATCATATCCACATCACATCCAAGCCCCCGGAGACTCTCCAGTAAAATATATGTAGACATTACTCCGTCAATATCATAATCTCCGATGATCCGGATCCTGTTTCTGTTTTCTATTTTCTCCTGCAGGATAGCCACTGCCTTTTCCATATCTTTCAACAGCCAGGGACTGTAAAATCTTTCCGGCTTCCGTGAAGATATTTCTCAATTGCTTTCTCCCCGATCACATCACGGTTGCGGATAATCCTCGCTGTAACCTGATCAATGCCAAACCGTTCTCCGATCCCTTTAAAATCAGCCGCTTAGCTGCTACCATCCATTTTCCATTGA
>ENA-OQCN01001750-OQCN01001750.1-human-gut-metagenome-genome-assembly--contig:-NODE-1750-length-10219-cov-1.694511_pt1 | contig 10219 bp, 16 predicted proteins | sample MGYA00242497_ERZ504576 | MGnify/ENA primary metagenome ERZ504576 (study PRJEB26092, sample SAMD00036296) | human gut metagenome | host: Homo sapiens | study: EMG produced TPA metagenomics assembly of...
TACATACCACCTTGTGCCACACCGAGACCGTGATATCCCATATCATCATCTATGATACATTTCCCCTTAAACGCTCCCGTCAGGGAATCCGACACAAAGCAATCCTCTGTTTTCTTTTTTCCCTTTTCCATATGACAAGTAAATATATAATAGTTTCCGTCTTTTTTATACATATGAGAGCCTTCATAGCCAAGATCTGCATTTTCCTTATCTTGTGCCACAATCCGATTTAGACCATTCTCCTCTGGTCCCGATAAATCCGCTTTTAGCTGTGTCAGATAAAGTGTTTTTTGTCCATGCACAATATAAACACGGTCATCATCATCAAAAAACAATCCGCTGTCATGATACCAGCCTTCTATCGTCTGATGGTTCCATGGTCCATTCGGATCACTTGATGTCAGTAAATGTGATTTATGAGTATCATTTGATGTAAATACAATATAATACTTTCCTTTATGATATCGAAATGTTGGTGCCCACATTCCCTCACCATAAATGTTTTGGTTTCCTTCCATATAATAACGCGGTGTATTGTCTAATCTTTTATACGCATGTGAAAGAATTTCCCATTTTACAAGATCGTATGAACGTAAAATTACACACCCCGGCATAAAATACATTGTCGTACTTGCCATATAGTACGTATTTCCAACCCGAATAATATCCGGATCTGGAAAATCAGAATCAATAACTGGATTTTTTACTGTCAATATTTTACCTGTTTTCATAACGCTCACCATATCCTATACTTCCAGCCAGCGCCAAAAATGCAAACATATAAAGACAGTTATCATAATAGCGACGCTTTCCCGTACGAAGCGGTGTCTCCCAAAACTTTTTTACCCACCAAAGTGCCAGCTTCTTTTTCAGCAGAATTGATTCATTTCTTGCTGCACTGGATCTTTTAACACTGCTAAGCTTCCCTCTGCCGTTGTAGCCAAAAGGCCAACTGGATGAAGTGCCTTTTGATTAAGTACTGTTCCGTCTACCTCATATGTCATATATGGATTTTCTTTATTTACCACGCCAAGTGTATACTGTAAACGAGAAACCGCCTGTGTCTGACCTACATCTGTCTGAAACCATGCATAGTCAAGTCCGATATTCGCTGCTGTGCGATAGGCATCACTGTAAAACCAGTCGTGGCGCCCCATTCAAATACCTTTGTTACAGGTGAGCATCAAACTCTGCATACTCTGGCGACATACCTGTTTTTGGGTGACTTGACTTCTTCATAAATTCACGGCTGACTTTCGCAGCTTCTGCCCAAAACGGACGATCTTCCTCGTATGCCCACTTTGCAAACAACTCATAAAAATGAGGCAAATGATACGATGGATCAGTAAATGGTGATCCTGGCACAAACAAAATCTGCTTATTTTCACGATTCCACATGGGCTCTCCTGGTCTGCCATTTTCTCCTTTATGAATGCAGGCGCGAAGCAGCTCTTTTGCTTCTTTTTCATATGCAAAAATACCTTCTCCATCCCCCCAACGGTGTGATGCAAAAAACAAAGCCATGGCAAAATATTCCTCACCGTCTGGAGCCGGGCCATAAGAATTTTTCGTGCCATCTGTCTGGCATGACCAAGCAAAATATCCCTCATTTTCGCCTTCTTCCATATACATATATGTTTTTGCCCATTTCCAGATTCGGTCAAATTCCTCTTTCATATCTAGCTGCACACAAAGCATCATTCCATAAGACATGCCTCTGTACGTGCATCATTATTTCCTGTATCTTCAGTATACGCCATATCATCCCCACAGGGAAATACAGCCGTTCTTTTTCATCGTAAAAAAATGTAGAAATCAATTGTGACAGGCGTTCTTCTACTTGCGCATCGCTGATTCCTATCTCTTTCCAAATATTTCGATAGATTCGTTCTTCCATGTTTTTTCCTCCTGATCTTTTCTTTTCGCCGTTTTCTGTGCTATACTATAAAAAATCTTTATTTTCGCCCTGAAAGGAGCTGCCATATGAATCCTAGCTATCTTTTTTTCTCTTTCCGAATCAAAGCGCGCTTTATATCGCAATCAGCCTGATCTTGCACAAGGCCGTCAAATAAGTGAGCCTGAAGAATACGAGCATCCGCCTTTTGTTGAAAACGCTGCTCTTCGTCTGTGGTACAATGAACAGCCTGATCGCTATATGACGCACTGGCATAATGCCACTGAAATGATTGTTGCACTGGAGAACTGCTACACCGTAACAGTACAAAACCAGATTTTTCATCTTCAACCTGGTGATATTCTTGTTGTTCCCCCTGGTGCATTGCACTCCATACAAGGAAATCCAAAAGGTGAAGGATCTCGCTTTATCTTTTTATTTGAGCTGACAATCTTTAACTCCATGCATGATTTTCGCTTTGTACGCAGTGCTTTTTCTAATGCTGTTTTGATAAACCAGACAACTTGTCCTGATATATATGAGAATGAAATTACAGTTCTCATGCAATGTGCAGAAGTATACTGGAGTGACAGCCCTATTCGAATTTTACAAATATACTCTCTCTTGCTGCAGTTTTTCATTTGTTACACGCAAAAATTTGCTTGCTAGTAAAATTAGTCCCAATGCACAAAGTCAGTTAGCAAACTCAGATCACAAAACTGCCATTCAGACACTTTTATCTAAAATTGAAACAGACTTTGAACACATTCCCTCACTTGAGGAAGCTGCCACACAGACCGGTCTCTCAAAATTTTATTTTGCCAGACATTTTCGCATCTGTACTGGACATACCTACTGGGATTACATAAACCAGATTCGGTTAAAGAAAGCCTCCCAGCTTCTTGTCGAAACGAATGATGCTATCTGTAAAATTGCTCTTGCCTGTGGTTTTCACGATGTTTCTTCCTTTAACCGCAGTTTTAAAAAGGATATTGGCTGCACTCCCAGCGAATATAGGGCACGAAACAAGTAACGTTACCCTTTCGTTGCACCGAGCGTTACGCCCTTTACAAAATATTTCTGTAAAATGGATATACAACTAGGATTGGAGCAGAAGCAACAATTGTTACAGCTGCACGTATCGAGGTTGGTGTGATTGTATTTGCTACCTGCTGTCCATTTCCATATACACTAGACAGATCTCGTCCTGACTGTGTGGCCGATGATAAAAGTTTCATCATCTCATACTGAAGCGTGGTCAGATTTTCTTTGCTTGAACAATAAAGGAACGTATCAAACCACTGATTCCATGCGCCTACTGCACACCACAGTGCAACTGTTGCCAAAACTGGCTTGCAGCATGGAAGCACGATCTGCCAATAGCAGCGAAAATGACCTGCACCATCCACCATAGCAGCCTCAGTTAAGCTTTCTGGAAGACCTTGGATAAATGATCGAATAACAATGATATTATAAACGCTTACAAGTCCTGGAACCACATAGACAGCAAAGCTGTTTATCATCTTTAAATCCTTCATCAAAAAATAATTCGGAATCAATCCTGCTGAAATATACATCGTCACGAGAAAATATGATGTGATAAATTTCTTTGCTACAAGCTCTTTTCTTGATAAAACATACGCAATCATAGATCCAAGCAAAACTCCAAGCACAGTTGAGATCAAAGTTCGAAGTACAGAATTGATTGCTGCAATAACCATCAGCTTATTTTTAAATACGCTCTGATAGCTGTAAAGTGAAAAAACTCTTGGGAAAAGCTTAATTCCACCGCGAAGAGTATCCTGCGCATCGTTAAACGATACAGCAATCGTATTCCAGAATGGATACAGCATGACAACGATTACACATAGCATAATAAGTGTATTTACTATCGTAAAAATTACATTTCCCGGACGCAGCGCACGCTTACTGATATAAAATTTCTTGCGCGGCCTTCTCATTCCTCTTTGTATCATAACCACTCCTCCTTACATCAGGCTGCTCTCGCCCATTTTATTTGCAATCGCATTAGTTGAAAATACCAGAAACAGTGATATCACAGATTTAAAAATACCAGCAGCTGTTGCTAGTGAATAGTTTCCGATGTTCATACCATATTTTAATACAAAAATATCAATAGTTTGGGAAACATCCTGCAGCAAACCACTTCCCAAAATGTACGGAACCTCAAAGCTTGCATTCATAACCCATCCAAGATTCATAATTAACAATACGATAATGGTGGACTTGATCCTGGAAGTGTGACATGCCACATCTTGCGGAAACGTCCTGCACCATCAAGCTCCGCTGCCTCATAAAGAGACTGATCTATTCCGGCAATTGCTGCTATGTAAATGATCGAATTCCATCCGGTTTCCTTCCAGATATTAGCAAATGTAGTAATCCACCAAAAATATTTCTGATCACCTAAAATAATAAAGGCTCTTTAATCAATCCCAGTTTCATAAGTACGTTATTGACTGCACCATCGTTTGTAGAAAGCATCTTGGAAATCAAAGAACACACAATAATCCAGCTCAAAAAATGTGGAAGATATGACACTGTCTGTGTAATCTTTTTGAGTGGAAGCGACTTAATTTCATTTAAAAGAAGTGCAAATACAATTGCAAATAAAAAGCTAAATATCAGATTCATCACGGACATAGCCAATGTATTTCGCATACTTCTCCAGAATTCTATATCTTCGAATAAAAATCGAAACTGATCAAATCCGACAAATTTGGATCCCCAGTAGCCCTTTGCCGGTTTGTAATTTTCAAATGCCATAATCCACCCAGTTAATGGATAATACGAAAAAATAAAGGTATATATCATGCAAGGAACCAGCATAATATAGAGAACTTTGTTTGTTGCAATTTTTTTTGAATGTCTTACTTAACGGCTGTTTTTTGTTTTTTCTGTTTCATCGACATGACCCTTTCTCACAGCTCTTTTTTATAAAACAAGAGGAGGGAAGTTGCACCCTCCTCTTACCAAAAGTCACAAATTTACTTGCCCATCTTTAATTCAATCTGTCTGTCAATCTCAGTCTGATATGCATCCAGATCAATTGCATTAAACTCACTCAAGAAATCTTCCCAGATGGAGTCATATTCTGCCTCATCAGAAGCAAGGATCAATCTTGGATAAAACTTCATGGTAACGTCCGTAATCTTTGTGCTTGCAACTGCAGCTGCGCTGCCATCCTCAAGTGACATTGCCCATACTGGATAGTATGCCGGACGAATTATCGGATCGGAGAACATCTCTGCCGGATACTTGATTCCATAGCTCTCTAAAAAGCTCTGATCATAATCAGACTGCGCTGCCATATACTCATCAGCTGACTCGTCTGGTCCACATGGCATATCATCTTCCGTGTAAAGTCCTGTCCACTTCGGGCAATAGTTCCACAGTGGGAATCCAGTCTGATCACGCTTTAATGCCGTATCATAATTGATCGCGCGACGCTCATCTGTCAATAATCTTCCTGTTCCATCTTCGTTATAAACCCAGTCAGTACCTTCTTCGCCCCACTGTAAGTAGTCCTGTACCTCTCTTTGAAGCATCCAGTCAAAGAAACGAAGCAGACGATCTGGATTCTCGCAATTGATGGTGATACCAATTCCATTTGTTCCAGTCGGTATACCATTTGACTGATCCATGTAGCCATCCTTTACACCAGGATTTGTGATTGGAAGAGCAACATAAGTACGATCATATTTTCCATCGGCCTTTAACAAATTCATTGCACTGCCAAAATTCCAGTTCTGATCATAAAACCAAGAACGGTTCCTGTTGTCAACTTTGCGATGTACTGGTCATAATCCTGAGTAAATGTATCTGGATCAACTACACCGCTATGATATTCTTCATTTAACTTCTTGTAGAAATCATATGCATCATCACTGATCTGGAAGAAGGATGTCTCAAATGTATCCTGATCAACAAAGATTGCTCCGTCATTTCCTGCTCCGAGAAGATTCTGAACTGGATTTAACAGTGCCCAGTTACGCCAGCCATCTGCTAAAATTTCAAATCCTGTTGTCTTAACGCCATCGATCTCCGGATATTTTGCCATGTAATCCTCAATGATCTTAAAATACTCATCTAACGTGTGAATCTCTGGATAACCAGCTTCTGCAAGAACTGCCTTTTGAATATAGAAGCCAATACCACACTCAAATACAGGTGGATTCTTTGTCACATCGTTCTTCATGGTTCCGTAAATTTCCATGTTGTACATGTGACCATCTTCTTGTGTCAGATAATCTGTTACCTGAGAGTACATCGCATTCAGATTCTCATACTTCGGGATCTCATCCTCAAGCGGAATAAAAGCGCCTGCATCCATCAGCTTTGTAGCTGCATCTCCTGCAAATATCGCATCTGGATAATCACCGCCTGCAATCATAACACCAAGCTTCTGATCAAGATCACCTACAAGATATTCAAACTTTAATGTAACACCGGTCAGTTCCTGAATCTTCTTGATTACCGGATTGTCCTCTGATGGTGCCACACCAGGATCACGTACAAAAATTGTATAGGTAATCGGATCGTCTGCATCTTCCATTGGTGTTAATCCACCGTAAATATCAAGACTGCTTGCAGCTGTCTCATCTGCTGCTGCCGGAACTGCTGCCAATGTACTAACTGCCATTGCTGATGCCAAAACCATTGTTAACATGCCACGCTTTTTCATAAATGCCTCTCTTTCTGAAACCACTCTTTCGTCTTATGTGGTTTCTCTTAATTTGTTTGATGGTATCATTATACCGTAATTTTTCACAATCCTCAATACAGAAAGATTTGCTTTTATTCCACTTTTTAAACCATTTTTATTTGTATATCTTGCTCTATTTGCAAATATTGCTTTTAGTTTCCTTTTTTCCTACGATACTCAGCCGGACTCATACCCGTTTCTTCTGTAAAACGTGAAATAAAATATTTGCTGTCTTTAAAGCCAAGTTCTTCTGCTATCTCATAGACAAGCTGGTCTGATGAACTAAGAAGTTGCTTGGCTTCCTCCATTTTAAGACGGTTCACATACTGCTTGAAAGTTTCTCCAGATGCTTGCTGTATTACGCGTCCTACATATACCGGACTGATAAAAAAGTGTGCTGCCACCTCTTTTGCCAAAAGCGGCTCTTTGAAATGTTTCTTTATATAAGACAGGATCTGTGACGCAGTTCCCTGCTCATCTACGTTTCCTGTCGTCAGACAATCTGCCGCCATCAAAAACTGATGCTTAACTGCTTTCTCCCACTCCTCATGACGCATATACCATGTACTTTCTCTCCAGTCAAATGTTGTCAGAGAAACCTGCGTATTTTGTGCCTTTGCAGTAAATCCTGCAAAAGATAAAAGAAACGATAATTAAGCTCCTGAATCATGACAATATTTAATTTTTTCTGCACAGCCTGCGAAATAAGTGCCTCCATACTGTGCACGGCAGCCTCCTTATCATTTTGTGAAAATGCAGCGCGAATTGCCTCAAATCCTTCTTTTTCCTGCTCAAGAAACTGTTCCTGTTCAGATACTTTAAGATCGCTCACTACTTTTCTTCGCTCCAAAATACACGCGTCATCAGCTCATACAGATGACTGTCGTACTCACTGCGAAATTGATTTGCAGAAAGGTCAAAAATATGCTCGTCCAACAAAATAGCACAGCTAATACCCTGTGATTTCATCCGATGGCGCAGATGACGTCCCAACAAACTCACACTTGACTGATATGCATTCAGGCAATTCTCTGCCACCAGATATTGTCAATACGCACCCTCTGCTTCGCACAAATACGCATTGTTCAGACTCAAGCTCCATTTCAATACAGCTTCGTACCGCCTCATACGGATCCTTTTGCTCCCTCCAGGATTCATCCTTTAAAATCACACAATGCATCAAGAAAGTACCTTTCATCAATCACGCATCCCTGGCTTTTCGCTGTAAAGCATATTTTTTACTACATCTGCCTGCATTAAAAGCTTCTCATTTGCCCGATATGCATGATGCTTGTCAAGTTCTTCCCTTAATTCTTCCAACTCTTTTATCAATTCATCCTCATCGAGTGGCTTAGTCAGATAAGCCTTCACGCCGTAGCGAATCGCTGTTCTTGCATACTCAAAATCGCTGTAGCCCGACAGCATAATGACAAATGGATGATACTCCTTCATCTGCTCTGACAACTCTTTTAAAAGTCCAAGACCATCTAAAATTGGCATACGAATATCGAGAAGCAGTACATCCGGGTGCTGCTGCCGTATTTTTTCGAGTGCATCCTGCCCATTTCTCGCTGTCTGGCAAACACGAAAACCATACATTTCAAAATTAATTACAGCCGGCAGACTGTCACGAATTGCTTTCTCATCATCTACAATCATAACGGTATACATATCCTGCATATTGTCCCCTTTCCTACGACACTTTCAATATCAAATGTCATACGATCCCCATAATATAATGACAATCTTCGATATACATTTTTCAGACCAACACTTTTTCCTTTTTCATCATTTTCCTGAAAGGAAACCTTTAATGCCTCTAGCTTCTCTGCTGTCATACCGCCTCCATTGTCTTCAACTTGAAGATAAAGCATATTCTTTGTAAAGTCGCTGTTACACAAATGCCCACTAAACGTTTATCCTCGATCGCTTCAAGACCATGCACACATGCATTTTCAACAAGCGGCTGCAAAATCATCTTCGGAATTTTACACTCATAGGCCTCCTCCTGTACATGAATTTCATAGGAAAACTCATCCTCGAAACGATACTCTTGAATATGAAGAAACTCATCTAAAAAGGCAATCTCCTCACGAACTGTAATAATGTTATCATCCCACTCAATCAAATTACGAAACATTTTTGCCATATATTTGATCATCTGAGCTGTCTCAATCTCCCCCTTCACGCGCGCCTTTAATCGAATGCTCTCAAGCGCATTAAACATGAAATGTGGATTTACCTGACTTTGAAGTGCTAAAAACGCGCCTGATTTGTTTCCCTTTCTAATTGTGCCTGCTGTACCTGCGCTTTATATTCACGCTCAATCAAGTCCTCCAGCTGAGCACTCATACGATCCATACTTTTTTCAAGCACACCAAACTCATCCTGTGCCGTACTTGATTCTGCCTTTTTGATAAAATTGCCATGCGCAATCTCATCGGCCTGCGTGACAAGACGATTTAGCCGTCTGCTAATATTTCCTGCCACAAGATATACACAGCCAAGTGCAAATAAAATGCTGGCAGTTGCCAAAAAAATGACTGAATTCTGCTTGTTTGAAACTCTTTTGAAATAGAGCTCATATCATAAAGCCCGTATAACGTAAGACCAAAATTTGAAAGCTCGCGTGATAATAAAAGCTTGCCGCTGTCCGCTATTTTTTCTGGATTTATCTGCACATTTTCCACTGTTTGCATAACTATTCAGCGCAACGACAACCTGATTATTAGAATCAGTCAATATCATATTTTCAAATAAGTTTGTCTCCTGCAAAATTGCAAGCAGATCATCACATTCTACGTCAACACGAATTAATTTTTGATATGCATCATACTGCTTATAATAATCAAACGCACGAATCACGCTAAGACTTCTGCTGTCAGATGTTCCTGCAATTCTTCTTGTTTCATGAGAAGTCCGAATATATGTATTTGTCTGATTCTTCACTGGATACAAATTGACATAATCAAGAGTTTCACCGAGCGATTCTAATTCCATATCGGATGTCTTTCTCACATAAGCGCCATTCATCAGTGTCGGATTGTCTGTATACAATCTAACCATTCTAATATGATAAGGATACAGATTTGTTTCTGAAAAAAGTACCTGAAACGTTTCCTGATACTGAATCAGATAGTCGAGATCCTTTGTATACTTTTTATCCAGACACTGATACAGCGTCTCGTTTGTTGAATATCGCTTTTCTAATGCAGCGGCCTCTGAAAGCACTGACGCTATTTTTAATGTTTTATCGTCTAGTGCCTCATTGACCGTTGCTAACATACGTTCTTTTATTCCACGTTCTGTCTCTAAATAATAAACTGTCTGCTGAAAAATCATCGGAACCAAAATACCGATACAAAATAAAAGCCGGCATATGGAAGCTGAAAATAATCTTATAGATAACATCCACTTCCGGCGTATCCGCAAAAGTACTGATCATATGTCCAAATACCACCAGGAAAATCAGCAATGCTTTTATGTTGTCAAATGATAATTTCTCTCTCCAGCTATGCTTATTCACCCCTTTTTATACTTATGTACTCTCGGAATCTTTTAAGTGAAGCATTCTGAGATACATTACTTATCCCGTAGTG
>ENA-OQCN01001752-OQCN01001752.1-human-gut-metagenome-genome-assembly--contig:-NODE-1752-length-10216-cov-8.555159_pt1 | contig 10216 bp, 13 predicted proteins | sample MGYA00242497_ERZ504576 | MGnify/ENA primary metagenome ERZ504576 (study PRJEB26092, sample SAMD00036296) | human gut metagenome | host: Homo sapiens | study: EMG produced TPA metagenomics assembly of...
TACAAACGGGGGCTTCGGTCTGCCCGTCCTCCATAAGGGCGGTTAAATCCGCTTCGTCCACTTGGTTAAGGAAATGGACGGTATTTTCCCCGTCCTCGGCGCGGTCAATGATGATGTAAAAATAGTTGCCACTTTTGGTAACGACGGTGATAAACTGCTTGTCGCCGGACGCTTCACCCGTTATATCGTCCACAAGGGACATATTCCCGTCCGGGGTAAGGGGCTGCGGCTCATAGCCGCCCGTCGTTTCTTCCGGCTCGGTTTCCGGCGCGGGGGTTTCCTCGGTTACGGGGGTAGGCGTGTCGTCGCTTTCATCGCCACCGCCCGCATAAGCGGTAACAGAAAAGCCGCACATGATAACCAGTGCGGCAAGCAATACGGTAAACTTTCGGATTATCTTTTTATTCTTCATTGTCGTTGTCCTCCTGTTCGGCGGGGTAAGTGGCTTCCGGCTGCGGCAAGGTGATTTCGCCGCTGGCGTAAGCGGAGAGGAACGCGGCAAGCTGCGTCCCGTCAAGGTGTACCGCCTTTACCATTTGCACGATCTGCGCGTTTTCTTCCTCGACTTTCTGCGCTTCAAGGTCTTTCAGCTTCTTTTGCTGTTCAAGGATTTTTGCCCTCGTTTTCTCAATATCCCTTTCGATACGGTCAAGTTTCGTGTTCGCCATAGTCATTTACTCCTTTCCAAACTGTTCTTTCCATGAATAGCTGCGCCCCAATCCCTTAACGGTTTTAAGATAGGGCATAGCGTTTTCTTCCAAAGTCGCCGCCCGGTTAAATAGATCGGGATAGTGTTCTTTGAGATATAAAATCTCTTGTTTCTTCATGCTCGGACAAAAGAAACAGGACGATTTACCCGGCTGCGGCAATCCTGCCGCTTTGATTTCCCGGATACAATCGTCCCTGTTCCAGCCCCATTCTTCAATGAGGGGGTAGCGGTTATGATATTTTTTGTCGGCTTCGTTGTACTTGCGGGAATGTTCATACCGTTTCACTTCTCCCGCGTCATAGCCGATATAGCGGTTGACTTTCTCGCCGCGCTGCCATACTTCGCGGCAAGGCGCATAGTGGTTGCAAAACTTTTCCTGCGGTGCGATTTTGTGTTTCTGCGAACAACGCTTATGCCCGTAGGCAATCGACGGGAGCGTATGAGAGCGCAAGCACTCGGTTTCAAGAGATAGGCGGTTGCCGTAGCGGTCAACATACTGCACAACGGTAATCTGCGGCATACCGTGTTCCGCAAGCCATTGATTGATTATCTCGATAAATTGATAGGTATGCGGGTGTTCCGCGCCCGTATCGGCAAAGGTGATAAGGTCAATCGGGATTTTGTGCTTGTATAGGCCAATAAGTAAGGCGGCACTATTCGTGCCGCCGCCAAAAGATACAATATTCATTTTTCAACTCCTTTTAATTGTAATTTAACCGCCCGTAGGCGTAAAAGTGGGATTGCCAATAGCTGGTGTCCAGCTTTGAATACTGGATAGGGTCGCCACAATGCAGCATGACGGGGCTTCCGTCCCCGTCCTCGCCCACATAAATCCCCACATGGGAAACGCCGGGGGTGTCGTATGTACCCGTAAAGAACACCAAATCCCCCGGCTGCGGGTTAGAAACAGGGGTTGAGATGTTGTAAAGCCCTTGCGCCCCAAGTCTGCCCGTATTGTATAGGCCGCTGTTCGTCAACACATAACTCACAAAGCCGCTGCAATCAAAAGAGGTTTCCGGGGTGCTGCCGCCCCACACATAGGGAAAACCGACGTATTTATCTGCTTCCTCCATGAGCCGCGCAAACTTTTCATCGGAACCCAGCAGCGCGGCGGGTACTTCATAATCGGCGGGCGGGTTTTCATAGTATTTAGACACATAGCCGGATTGCGGGAAAAGGTCGGGTCTGTTTCCCAGCGACGACATATACATAGCGTACATGGATAGCTGTTCTTCGCCCATGATGTAAACGGGGACATGGGAGAGGTTGAAGTTTTCCAAATCCACATGAAGAATGTAATAGTTATAGGGGACTTCAACCGTATAGGGGTTGCCCTCGCTGTCCGTCCTTGTTTCGGTGCGGTAGCGTACCTGTACTTCTTCCTCGACCGTCAAGATATACTGTTTCTCAAAGAGCATTTCAAGGGTGCTTTGCACTTCATCGAGTGTAAACACGCCCTCATGCCACGCGGAAAGGATAGAAATTAGCACATAGGGGTCATGCTCGATCTCGTCCGCGTTTACCCGGTATTCGTCATAGCCGGGGTATTCGCTTTCGATATTGTCCAGCATATCTTGTAACTCGGCTTCCATAGCGGCATACGCGCTTTCCGCGCCCGTTATATCCGCGTCCTCGGAGAGATAGGACGACGCAATCAAGCCGCTGCCGCTGTTGCCGCCAAAGAGGGAGCAAGAGGACAGCCCGCCGAAAAGCAGCAGCACGATAAAGGCAATCCCGCCCACAATCAAGCAGCCTTTCCAATGCCGGACAACAAAGAACGTCGCCCGTTTGGTTTCCTGCGCGGTTTTCTTCGCCGCCTTTGCGGTGCTTCAGCGGTTTTTTTCGCTTTGCCGCCCGCTTTCAGCGTTTTTGCATACTGCTTTTTAATGCGCTGCTTCTGCCAAAAACGGGAAATGGGGTTGGAGTGCGCAAGCGCGGGGTTATCGTGCAACGCCTTTTGATAGAGAAAATCTGCGTTTGCCTTTACCGCTTGTTTTTCCGCTGCCGCCGCTGCCCGGTAGGGTTTCAGCTTATGGCGGCGTATGCCGCCCTTAACTGCCCGCGCCGCCATGCCGCCCGCTTTCTCTCCGGCAAGTTCTACCCGGTGCCCGCTTTCCACACCGACGTTTTCTTTCTCTACCTCGTAGATTTTCCCATGTACGGTACTGTTTAACTCCTGTGCCGGACGGGATAAGGGGTTATGCCGCAACTTGCCGTTTGGGGGCTTATCCGTCTTTTCAAAGGAAAGGCGCGTCTTTGCCTTGCCTTTCGCTTCGTCAAAAACGCGCTCTTTCTTGATTTTGGTCTGCTTGGGGATAGCCGCCCGCGCTGCGTCTAAACAGTCTGCCGCCTTATCCGATTTCTTGATCGCTTTTTGAAGTTCCGGCGTTGCCCGTTCCGCTTCGGAAAACTGCAAGCGGGAAGAATGGGTTTTAGGCTGCGTCGCGTCAAGGGCTTTTTTCTCCGCGCCTTTTGCTGCGTGTCGCTCAATCTCTGCGCCGATATGCTGCACAACCTTTTCCGCTGCCACCTGCGGGGGCTGAATAGTTTTCTTCCTGCGGCCTTTCGCTGATACTGGACGTTTCGCCCGTCGTGAGGTTTTCCGCAACCGCACCGTCGCGGGTCATTTTTTGCGTTACCTTGTCGGGGGCTTTCAGTTCCTTGCTCAATCTTCATCACCTCCAATCCGCTGTTTTGCAAGTTCGCAATAGTCGGGGTTTAACTCAATGCCGATATAGCGGCGGTTAAGCCGTTTTGCTACCATGCCCGTCGTGCCGCTGCCGAAAAAGGGGTCAAGGACAATCCCGCCGATGGGACAGCCCGCCAAAATGCACGTTTCCGCAAGTTTCGGCGGGAACGCTGCGAAATGCCCGCCATGATAGCCGACATTGTTAATCTGCCAAACGTTGCGGCGGCTGCGGACGGGAGAAATCAACTCGTCGGCGTATGCGCCTTTTCGCGGGGGCGGTTGATTTTCTGCGGTTGGTTTTGCCCCGGAACAGTAACGTTATACTTATTTCCTTTGCTAACTCCGCTTTTCAGCCGCCCCGCCGTTGTGGGGGCTATCGGCTCGGCTACTGCTTGCCAATCGTAATAATACTTCTTTGACTTGGTAAGCAGAAACACATATTCATAGCAGCGGGTCGGCCTGTCCCGCGTGCTTTCCGGCATGGGGTTTGTTTTGTGCCAAATGATAGAACTGCGCAAATACCAACCGTCGCCCCGCAAGGCGAGGGCTACAAGCCACGGAATACCAATTAAATCTTTGGGCTTGCAGCCGGGGGCGCGGTGGTTAAACGCCACTTGCTGCCCGTTCCTGCCTTTGGGGTATTTGGGGTCTTGGTGGTCGGCTTTGCTGCCTGTGCCGCAATAAGTGTCCGCGATATTCAGCCAACAAGTACCCTCCGGCGTAAGCACCCGCTTTACCTCATGGAATACCGCCGTAATACGGGAAACATATTCCTCCGGCGTTGCTTCCCGTCCGATCTGCCGTCTGCGCCGTAGTCCCGCAAGGCATAGTAGTGGGGACGTTACGCAACAATCAACTGCATTTTCCGGCAAGGTTTGAAGCACCTGCAAGCTGTCGCCGCAATAGATTTTGTCCATTTCTATCCTCATGCCGACACCTCGCCGGGTTTGGTCGTCATTACACGATAGAGTTCCGTATCTTGCGGGAAACGGTCAATAAAGGGCAAAATCACGTTGCCATAGAAGATAAGCCCCTCGCCCGCGTCGGAATGGGTTACATAGGTCATTTGCTGCTGCGAAATGTTAAGCTGCTTTGCAAGGATTTCCCTGTCGCCCTGGGCTTGGTTGAGCATATACACAAAATCGCTGTTTTCAAAAATGTTCTCCACCTCGCGGGACGATAACAAATCTTTCACGTTTTGGGTGATACCTGTCGGAATACCGCCCCATTTTCTAAAACGCTTCCAAATCTCAACGCTGTACGCTGCGGTCTGTTCCTCTTTGAGCAGCAAATGAAACTCGTCGATATAGTACCGCGTCGCCTTGCCTTCGCTGCGGTTTATGGTAACTCTGTTCCAAACTTGATCTTGGACAATGAGCATACCGAGTTTTCGTAGCTGGGTGCCGAGTTCTTTAATATCAAAGCAGACAAGGCGGTTGTGAATGTCAACGTTTGTTTGGTGGTTAAACACGTTCAAACTGCCATTTACATAGAGTTCCAATGCCGACGCGATACGCTGCGCTTCCTTTTCCGGCTGCTTCTTGATTTCATTGTAGAGGTCGCCCAAAATCGGCATATTCTCCGGCTTCGGGTCTGCAAGGTAGCTGCGGTACACGCTGATAACGGCGCGGTCAATCAAAGTCTTTTCAACCGCTTCCAGCCCGTTTTTGCCGCCCATAATCAACTCGCAAAAGGAAAGGATAAAATCGCTCTTTAAGGCTATGGGCGTGTCGCCCTCGCTGTAATTGAGGTTTATATCCATCGGGTTAATGTACTGCGTGCTGTTCTGCGAAACCTTGATAACCTGCCCTTTCAGCCGTTCCACAAGGGGGTAATATTCCGCTTCCGGGTCGCAAATGATAATATCGTCTGCGGTAATGAGAAAAGCGTTGGTGATCTCGCGCTTTGCCGAAAAACTCTTGCCGCTGCCGGGTGTGCCGAGTATCAAGCCGTTAGGGTTCTTCAGCCTTTTCCTGTCGCACAAAATCATGTTATTCGATAATGCGTTTAAGCCGTAATACAACGCTTCGCCGCTTTGGAACAGCTCTTGTACCGTAAAGGGGACGAAAATGGCGGTGCTGGAAGTCGTCAAGCCCCGCTGGATTTGGATTAGGTTTTCGCCCAATGGGATAGAGGACATAAGCCCCTGTTCCTGCCGGTAGTCAAGGCGGGTGAGCATACAGTTGTATTTCTGTGCGATACTTGCGGCCTGAAATACGTCGTTGTCCAATTTCTGCTTTGTGTCTGCCACATTCAAAACTAACAGCGTAAGCAAAAACATTCGCTCGTTCCGGCTCTGCAAATCCCGCAAAAGGTTTTTCGCTTCGCCGCCGTAGGTGGCAAGGTCGGACGGAATTATATCCATATCGTAGCCGCTGCGGATTGCCTTTTTCTGTTCCTCGATTTTCATACGGTCAAGGTCGGTGATTTTCCGCTTGATCGTCTTGATCGCTTCGTTGTGGTCGATACTCTGAATGTGCAGATTGACGACAATCCCGTTTTCCGCTTCCATGAAGTCGGCAAGCATACGGTCTGAAAGTTCCGGCGCGGCAATCTGCAAAAAGGAAACCGCGCCAAACTTCCCGCCCATTTGAAACATTCGCCCGTCGCCAAAACGGAAAGAGGACGGGGCAATAAAGTCTTTGACGGAAAGGCCGCTTACGGGTAGCCATTCCCACGCAAAGTTGAAGCGTTCCCCGTCCGGGTGGAAAAGCCCATGCAGCACTTCAAGCCGCTGCTTCCCGTCCAATACCCGCGCCGCCGCGCCGATCACCTTAAAATGGTTGAGGGTGTCCGTTTCGATACGGGCAAGCCGCGCCCGCGCCGATTTAATATCTTTTGCTTCAATGGTAAAGGTGAGAAACTTTGTCTTGATAAGCCGTTGTTGCCGCGTTCAAGCTGTGTTTGCAGCATTTCGGTGTATTCGGCTCTGATACTGTCAAAGTCGTCATTCTGTGGGGCAATCGTGATACTGCTCTTGAAATCCTCCTTGTTCGCATGGCGGCTGATTAAGGAAAGCTGCACACTGATAGAAGCGTCAAAAGAGTTATACATATCGCAAAGGGCTTCAAAAATGGCGGTCTTGTCGTCCGGCTGCGCAAGCTGATAGTTAATATCTTCAAACTCAATGCACTTGGAATACCGCCCGTTTGCAAGGCGGCAAATCCCGTCCTTATACATTCGTTCAAACGGTATGCTGTCCTGCGCCGTATGGGGCTTCCCGTCGCCCTTTGACTGCCGGATAAGCGCGTCGATCTGTTTCTTTTCCTGCCGCGTAAGTTTACGCTTTTTGTTTTGGGTCTTTCCCTTTTCCTTTGACAATCGCCCGTACCTCCTTATCTAATCGCTCCTGCCGCGCAAGGGCGGTATAAAAATTGTTGGTCTGATAAGGTCGCTCTTTGGGGCGAAGAAACTTCACTTCCACAAATTGCCGTATAATCACTTCCAGCGGTTGCCCGTTCTTCTCGTACATAGCGAGTAGGAACATGGGCAGCATGGCAAGCACCATGCACAAAGCCGCCGTTGTCGTTCCCGCGCTGTCCTTTGTCAAAAAGAATAGCGGTAGCCCGATAGCCACCGCCGCGCCGAAACAGAGTAATTGTCTTTTGGTAAGGTTGAACATTACCTTGCTCTTGATTTTGGTTAAATCCTTTGGGACGGTTACATACGCCATTTCAAACCTCCTTTCCGGCAAACCGTATGTCGCTTTTGATTTCATTTCCCCATACGTCCCAACCAGGGGTATGCTGCCTTGCAAACAGTTCAATACGCGGTAGGTCGCCATAAGGGCAAGTATCTTTTCCCGCGTTATATCCGGCTTTTTGCTGTGCTGCTCAACAGGGGAAATAATAAATTGATGTACCTTGTTTGATTGTCGCTTCGGGTGTCCTTTGGTAGCAAGCAAGCAGATTTCCGCATTTCCTCGCGTCCAAAAGCCCAAGCCATAAAACCAAGTGGGCGATTTCCGATTTTGCTTTAACCATACAAAGGCAACGGATTTATAGGTAAATCCCCAAGCTTGATTAACTGCAACGCTTCTTTAAGCTGCGGGAACGTCGCCCATAGGAATAAAATACAGTCCTTATCCGCAATTTCTTTGACGGGTAAAGCGCAAAGTTCCTCAATACTCATAGTGGGATAGTGCTTTTCCGCTGCGCCCTGTACCTTGCTTCTCGCGTATCTCCAAGGGGGATCGGCGTAAATGATTTTGTATTTCTTCATCTGCACCCCCTTAATGCGCGCTGAATACGGATTTTGCAAGGCTTCCCGTTTTGAAAAGCGTAAAACACAAGAGGACGGTATAGCCCATGCAAGACCAGATCGCGCCGGATATGTCATCGGTTGCTGCGATTGTCTGTATCAAAACCGCATAAATACCGACGCACACAAGAATTAGAAAAGCCTGAAAACCGAGGGCAAGCAAGGATTTTAAGTAGTTCTGTCCCATGCCGCCCCATTCACGATTTACCATTGTCGCAACGGGGATAGGGGCGATACTCGTTACAAGGTATATTTCAATCATGCGCCCGTACACCACCAGCATGATACAGATAGACAACGCTTTCATGGTAAGCCCCACAAAGAGTGATTGAAACCATAGCCCCAAAAGCCCGCCGACGCTCATAGCGTCCAGCTTTGCTTCTATATCGGTGATAACGGTTGCAATATCTATGCTTGTGTCGGATATGATACGCCCGCGCTGTCGTTGACGACGCTCTGTGTAATGTCAAATACGCCCATGACGATGTTCCAAGTATTTGTTACCAGCAGCACCGCAACAAAGGTTTTGAAAATCCACTTGAAGAAAATCCAAGTGTCGAGATCGTGCAGATTGTTTTTCTCAATTACAAGCTGGATTAGTTCGTAGCACATGACAAAGGTAATGATACGCCCGCAATCGGCACAATGACGTTTTCCGATAGGCTGCGTATCATATTGAATATGCCCGCGTTCCACCCGGCGGGGGTTGTGCCGACTTGCGTTGCGATTTCTCCAACCTCTGTATTTACGCTGTCGAACAGCCCGGAGAGATTAGAGAGTATTCCGTCTGTCAAAATGCCGCGAAACCAATCTTCAATCATCTGCCATATCAAAAGCTAATCCCTCCTTTCCCGCGCCCTCCCGCGTGAAGCGGGAGAGCGCGGCGGGTAGTGTTAGTTTGTGGCATTATCCAAACAGGCCGGAGAGCAGCGGGACAAGGGTAAGGCCGATAAGGCAACGCCGCCGCCCGCCATCAACTGTTTCATGCCCTGCGACTTTACTGATGTGTGATAAAGAAGTAATAGAAGTGTAAAAAATTTTGCCGTTCCTATCCGGCACATGAGGTATGTCGGATAGGTCGGGCGGTTATTCGGGCAAGTCCACCTTGCCAACAAAAGAATAATAAATCTCAATGTCCTGCCTACGGGTCTTGTTCTCGTCATAGCTGCACTCATGCACAACGATTTTCTCTACAAACTCCCGCAACAGAGTAGGGGTAAGTTCTTCAAAGCTGGTATGCCGCCGGACAACATTCATAAACTTTTCTGCGTTCACGGTGGCTTCCTGTGCTTTGGAAAGCTCCGCTTGGATAGCAGCGGCTCTTTCTTTCAGCTCCCGTTGTTCTGCTTCATAGTCTGCCGACAGCTCTGTGAAACGCTCGTCTGATATGCGCCCGGTCACGCTGTCCTCATACAGCCGCTTGAAAATAGCGGATAACTCGGCTATGCGTTTCTCGGTGGCTTCCAGCTCCTTTTTCTTGGCGGCGTTCCTGCGCTTGCCCCCGTCCTCGTTCTGCTCAATCAAGAGCTTCATAAACCGGGCTTCATGCTTTGCCGCATAGCTTGTCACTTTCCGCAGATTGGAGAGTACGCCAGCGGTCAAGAGGTCGGTGCGGATAAAGTGCGCCGTACAGTCATGGGTGCGTTTCTTGTAGTTGCCGCAGATATAACAGTCCTGCTTGCGCTTGTCCGTCTGGTATCGCTGCTGATACATGACACTACCGCAGTCCGCACAGAACAGTATGCCGGAGAACAAGCCCACTTCATCATAGCGGTTTGGGCGTTTGCGCTGTTTGCGAAGCTCCTGCACCCGTTCCCATGTTTGGGTGTCTATGATAGGCTCGTGGTGGTTCTCGAAAATCACTTGCTTTTCCGGGGGATTTTCTACACTGTGCTTGACTTTGTAAGAAAGTTTTTCTGTCTTGAAATTTACCAGACAGCCTGTGTATTCCCGGTTTTCAAGGATATGCACTACGGTATTGGTCGCCCACTTGCACTCATAGCCGGGGTGGTAGCGGCGGGTGCTGCCCGTCCTGCGGTATTCAAGCGTTCCCGGCGTGGGGATTTGCTGCTCTGTGAGCATACGGGCTATCTTGGTCGGACCATTCCCGGCAAGACAGAGGTTGTATATCTGCTTGACTACGGGTGCAGCTTCCTCGTCAATGATGAAATTTTCGTCCTCGTCCATGAGGTAGCCATACACAGGCTTGCTTGTGATGGGCTTGCCACTCATGCCTTTTGAGCGTTTTACCGCCCGTATTTTCTTGCTCGTATCTCTCACCAGCCATTCGTTAAAGATATTCCGCAGCGGGGCAAAGTCATTGTCGCCCTGTGCGCTGTCCACTCCGTCATTGATAGCGATGAAGCGGACGCCTTTCTGTGGGAAAATCATTTCCGTGTACATTCCCACTTGCAGGTAGTTTCGCCCTAACCTCGACATATCCTTTACGATAACTGTCCCGACTTTTCCGGCTTCAATGTCCGCAAGCATGGCTTGAAAACCGGGTCTTTGAAAGTTCGCACCAGAATAACCGTCGTCCGTGTACCAGCGCAGATTGG
>ENA-OQCN01001753-OQCN01001753.1-human-gut-metagenome-genome-assembly--contig:-NODE-1753-length-10215-cov-4.542823_pt1 | contig 10215 bp, 15 predicted proteins | sample MGYA00242497_ERZ504576 | MGnify/ENA primary metagenome ERZ504576 (study PRJEB26092, sample SAMD00036296) | human gut metagenome | host: Homo sapiens | study: EMG produced TPA metagenomics assembly of...
TGAAGAGCTTGCCATAGCAAGAGTGTTGACCTGTGTGCAGTTGCTGAAAGCCTTGGGTATACAGTAAAGAGGATTGGCAAATACCACACTTTAAAGGAGATGGATCCATCCGTATCTATAACAGAAGCCATTGGTACAGATGGTCAAGGCAGTTTGACAAAGGCAACAATGGCGGCTCACAGATAGATTTCTTACGGGTGTTTTGTGGAATGAGTGTAAAAGAGGCTGTGTTCTGGCTTTTAGATTTCGCAGGATACAAAAGAATTGAGAAGCCTGTAAAGCAGCCTCTTGTTCATCAGGTATCGCAGAAGCAGGCAGAGGAGAGAAAGCCGTTTGTCCTACCGGAACCGGCAGGAGATAATTCCTATATTATTTCCTATCTGAATCAGGAGAGAGGAATCAGCAGAGCAGTCATAGATCTGTTTTTAAAAGAAGGACTGATTTATGAGAGCAGGCATTACCACAATGTTGTTTTCAAAGGAAATGATAAAAATGGAGTGACAAGATTTGCAAGTATGCGGGGAGTGTTTGATAAGCAGGGCAAGCCATTCAAGTGTGATGTCACAGGAAATGATAAGAACTATGGATTTAATGTGGTAAATGTTAACAGTACAGAGCTTGTAGTATTTGAGGCTGCAATCGACCTTATGAGTTATGTCGATATCTTCGCGGATTATGAATCAAATAAGCTGGCACTTGGGATGCTTGCAGATGCACCACTTGAGACTTTTCTTCGGGAACATCCGCAGATTACTTCCATCCGGTTCTGCTTGATGGAGATGAGCCGGGACGGAAGGCGGCAGCTGAACTTATGAGAAAGTATTATGAGCTTGGATATGAGGTAGAAGACTGCCCGCCTCCAGCCGGATATAAGGATTACAACGAGTGGCTTGTAGCGGCAAAGCTTAATCTGAACAGGATGAATAAGCGAGCAGATGAACCAGTCAGGGCATGAGAAACCGGATTTTGATGTGTGGGGGCAGAAAGCGCCCCCAAAACAGCAAAGTGGGGGCAGAAAGCGCCCCCAAAATGTCAAAGTGGGGGCGAAAAGCGCCCCCGCAATTCGGACACGACAAAATCCGGATGAAAGTCAGTATAAAAGTGGGGGCAGAAAGCGCCCCCAAAATAACAAAGTGGGGGCAGAAAGCGCCCCCAAAGTAGCAAAGTGGGGGCAAAAAGCGCCACCACTTCCATAAACAGAGGGTTTTAGGGAGATTTTCTCCCTAACTAGATGGCATTAGGACAGAGATGTCTCTAATGCGTATCTAGCCGTAAACCTAAGAGATTCAGACAGGCGTGTGGGTGGAAGAGATATACAAAACACGGATAAGGGAGGTGCAGGAAAGCAATGGATAAAGAACTTACAATAATCGCAGAACCAGAGGAACTTATTGCCTGGGCAGACACATTTGATATCTTACTAAACCCTTCGATAGAAGATGCTGCAATTCTGCTTAACTATATGGAAGGACATGATTATGCCATTGGCATAGATTCAGATGGGAAGATGTACAGGCAGGATGTAGCTGAGGAGAATGGTGAAATTGAACCATACCCGATAGATGATGTTATAGATATTGTCTGTGAATGGAACTATGAACTGATACTTGATGCGGAAGCACACAGGAGTGATCCAAAGGATTTTAACGACTATAACGAGTATCAGAGCAAGTATGAAAGTCTGAAAGCAGATGAAAAGAGACTGGACAGATTGTTTGATAAAACCTGTTATGGTAAGGAACTTATAGAAGTTGCCACAGAGCTTGCAGACAGGGTTATTGCCCAGCTGGGTAATAAAGAACTGGAAAAAGTTGCTGTAACAGTAGCAGAAGGAGTAAGAGAATACAGTACGGGTAAGAGAGGAAGGTGATTCTATGGCGGATAAAGTTCATTGTATAAGGAAAACACTAAGACTTATGCCACAGGAAGCGAAGGTACTTTCTGATAAGGCAAAGGCAAATGGAATGAATGAAGCCGAATATATCAGGCTTCTAATCAGTCAGAAACCAAATGATTATCCGGAAGTAAGGAAACTTCTTAAAGAGCTTATTAATGAGGTAAACCGTATCGGCATTAACATCAATCAGATTGTATTTAACAGCAATGCACAGCTGTATTCCAAGAAAGATAAGGAACAGCTTGTGGCATATATGAAAAAGCTGAATCAGTCTGTCAGCGAGGCGGTGGTAAAGATTGGCAATCAGTAAGATACTTCACATGAAGGACAGCGGGAATTCTTTTCATGCAAGGCATTTAAAGCGGCACTGGATTATGTGATGAATCCTGAGAAAACGCAGGAGGAAGACTTGTGGGAGCCATAAACTGCCAGACAGATATGGCTTTTGAGCAGATGATGGATACAAAGAAGCAGTTTGGAAAAACAGACAAGCGACAGGGGTATCATATCATTCTTTCTTTCAAAGAGGATGAGGTGGAACCGGACAGGGCTTTTGAGATAACACAGAAGTTTGTAGCAGAATATCTTGGTGATGCCTATGAAGCGGTATTTGTGGTTCATGATAATACAGACCATGTTCATTCACACATTGTATTTAACAGTGTAAGCTTTGTGGATGGGAAAAGTATCGCTATGAGAAAGGTGACTGGGCAAAGTATATCCAGCCAATTACCAATAAGCTGTGTCAGGAGTATGGTCTTTCCATTATAGATGTGGAGGATGGCAGCAAAGAGAAACAGCATGAGAATTATAAGGACTGGAGCGAATATCGTGAAGGCAGCTTTGTGTGGGCAGATATGATAAAAAGAGATTTTGATGCCTGCATTTTACAGGCAAATGATTTTAGTGGATTTCTAGAGCTGCTGTCGGAAAAAGGATATGAGGTCAAGCAGGGAAAGTATCTGGCAGTCAGACCACAGGGGATGACAAGATTCAGAAGATGTAAGACTCTTGGCGAGAATTATTCACAGGAAGCTATTGTGGAGCGTATTGCGAAGGAAGATTTATCCTTTTACCAGTCACAGAATGAGGAAAGGCAGGCAGCGATAGTAAAGTGCTATGTCAAAAGATACCGCAGGGCGAAGATGTCAGGCTTGCAGAAAAGATATTATGCAAAGCTTTACCGGATTGGGAAGCTGAAAAAGAAGCCATATAGTCAGGTATGGAAGTATAGGGATGATATCCGAAAGATGCATAAGCTGCAGGAGCAGTATCTATTTCTGGTAAGGCATAAGATTGAGAGTGCGGAAGAACTTGTATCGGTACTTGATAATCTGACGGATAAGAAAAAAGAAGCATCAAAGGAAAAGAGTAAGACCTATAAGGCTAAGGAAAGATTCAAAGATATTTTTGACAAGGCTGAACAGATCCGGGGGCTTGATGATGCGGAATCGTGTTATCAGAGTGGGGATACCTTCTTTGAAGATGAGCACAATGCATGGGAAAGGCTTAACACTGAGCTTCTGGCACAGGGATACAGTGTGGAAGAGGTCGAGAGTCTTAGAAAAAAATATGAGAGCAAGTATGCACAGGACTGTAAGGCAGAACGGGCGGTATCAAAGGAACTTAATCTTGGAAGATCAATATGGAAGGAACTTACGGTATCATCTTCGGCAGAAGAGAAGCAGTATGACAAAGAAACAATAAGAGACAGAAAAGAACAGCCGGTACGTTAGGCTGTTTTTTTAGTAGTTAGGAGGCATATATGGAAGAAAAAAGAGAGCCATTAAGTGAAATGGCGATTGAGAGAAAGATACAGATTCTTCGTAATAAGCATATGGACAGTGAGGTTATTGCTCTTGTCAAAAGCGATTATGAATATGGACTGACTGATGATGAAATCGGTCTGTATCTTAACAAAAGTTATGACATTGAGCAGATGAAGGTGTTATCAAAATGTCTGCATAAGGGTGTATCAGAAGAGTTGTTAACGCTGCTGAAAGATAGTAGGATGGCAGCACCTAAGATGCAGACAGCATTGGATTACTATGAAAAAGGTGTGCCGATTGATGCAATCAGAGAGGTAGTCCAAAAAGATGATACAGCAGTAAACATGCGCAGGATGTTTGATGTGGTATTAGAAAAGATTAATAAAGCCAAAGAGCAGATGCCACAGGATTTAGAGTATGTGAAAAGTCTTGTAGCTCAGATGGATGAAGTGGTTGCAAAGATCAATCATCAGAATGAAAGGTATGATGCCCTGAATAAGAAGCTTTCTGAAATAGAAACTTCCAAAGATGACGAGGAAGTCAGGGAGCGTCTGATCAAGGAGAACCAGGATAAGGACGCTCTTATCAACAGTCAGCAGAATGAACTGAATAAGGCAAGCAGTACGATTGCAAGACTCAGGGATGATATTGAGAAAAAGGATAAGGAGATGAAGCGTATGGGAGACAGAATAGAGTCATTGGAAGATAAGATCATAAGTGTTGCCACAGAGAATAAGAAAGAGGCAGAAAGTAAGGCAGAGCCGCAGGAAAGCCAGTCCGTATCACAGGCAGATAAAAAGATGGTTGATACAGTTGCAGTTCCTCAGAATATGCAGGCTGTGGCAAATGGAATTCCGGTCTATTATCAGATTCCGGTAGTTGATGGTACTGGAAATGTGGTGCAGAGACTTCCGATTGAGCGAAGTGTGAGAAAGAGCAGCAACAGCGGAGTGGCAAGTCTTTTTGCGAGACTGTCATTTAAGAAAAAGTCAAGAGCAGACATTGTAAAGCTGGTTGCATCGGGAGACCTTGTTCCGGCGCAGCTTGTGCAGATTAAGAGTGCAATAGAAAAGGGACTTACTGAGTCACAGCTTGTAGAGCTTATAAACAACAACATTTCAGCGGAAAAGATGAAGGAGATCATTGAGATTGCTGTGCTTGAAAACAGCATGGCAGATTAGGAGGAACTTATGAATTTAGCAGTAGTAAATGAAGCAGTAACAGAAATGAATGGTGTGGAGCATCAGTTTACAGAGGAAGAGAAAAACTTTGTTGTCCAGTTCGCATTCAGAAGTGGCAGCAAGGAAGACACGATTTCTCTTATTGAAGCTTTGGCACATTCAGCGGATAAGCTGAGTCGGACGAGATTATGGTCACATACAGGTCTAAATATGATATGAAGCCTGCATGGGTGGAACAGGTGGAAAACCTGCTTGTGGCACTTGAAATGTATCGTATCGAGGAGGAGAAAGCAATCAATCATCTGGCAGATATTTTGACTGCTTATGGTATTGATGTATCAGCCGAGGAAATCCGTACTACAGAGACAGAAACACTTAAAACAACAGTCAGAGAGAAAGTGGAGGTGCGATAATGGCAGAAGAGATTCAGGAAGCGGTGCAGATCATCCGTGTAGCTTATGATGGCATTGAGATTGCATGAAGGTAGGAAGCGGCGGCATTGCTGCCATGCAGAAGGCAATAGATTTCTTAAAAGGGATGCTTGATTATGAAAAGTCACTTGGCAAGACATCCATGAGAAAGCTGCTCTTAAAGGGTGGCGATTTACAGGTGTTGCAGTTTAATACCGAAGATATGAAAAAGGTTGAAAAGATGGCAAAGAAGTATGGAATCCTGTATTCGGTACTTCCAGACTGTAACAGGAAAGATGGACTGAGTGAGGTAATCTTTCATACAGAGGCAGTTCCCCGTGTGAATATGATGATACAGAAGCTCAAGTTTGGTAAGATTGCCACATTTGACGATTATCTGAAGAATGGAGATGAAAAATCCCTTGGCAAGCTGATGGATTTTTTGAAGAAACAGCAGGGAAACGAGAAAAGCCACACGATAGAAGGGGATAGGGTTAATACCGCTATTGACGGACTGATCGAAAAGGTCGGAATGTTTGCAATGGAAAAGAAAGCTATCAGTGTGGATCAGGTCAAGGAGAATTTCAGTATCAATGGTGAGCAGGCTGAAAGTGTTATCAGACAGCTTGAGACAATCGGTGTGCTTGGCAGCAAGAATGAAGATGGCACCCATACAGTCATGATGGACAAGGATGCATTTATCAATCGTGTCAGAGGTTATCAGGACCTTGCTGAGAGAATGAGGGCAGTTGCAGCATCAAAAAATGCGAACCTGTCAGATGTGACAATCAGCAAGAAGCTGATTATCGAAGAAAATGACCATGCTGTTAAGACCAGAGTTCCCGGCACATGGGAGAAGAGGCAAGATATGTATGGCTCCGTAAGGAAAACATCATGGAGATTCATGGTGGAAAGACAATGCTTACCTTCCTTGATTCAACCAAGGATTATAAGCTCTACGATGAGCAGAATCGTGTGGTGACAACCCAGAAAGGAACCGAGCTTTATACTCACTACGACAAGGTGGAGTCATCTGTCAGGGAGCGTTACGAGAAAGTGCAGAAGCAGCAGAAAAAGACCACACAGAAGAAAACTGTTACCACAAAGAAAGCGAGGTAGCAGCCTATGCAGACAACAAAGAAAAAGCCGTCACTGATATTCATCCTTGTGGGTGCAGTGTTAGCAGGGTATCTTGGTTATCTGATAAATGGTGCGTGGACGGAAGGGATTGCCTTTAATGAATTTATGGACAGATTCAATGAAGTATGTGCTGTTCCTTTTGCCAATTATTACAATTCCAATACAGTAAAAGCAGTAGCCATTGCATTAGGTATCTATGCGATGGCTATTGTCATGTATTACACCAGTCAGAGAAACTATATGCCTGGCAAAGAATTTGGTACGGCAAGATTTGAAAATCCGAAGCAGGTCAACAAGATACTTGCAGATAAGGATGAAAATTTCAACCGGATACTCAGCCAGAATGTGAAGATGTCGCTGGATTTCAGGAGACTCAAGCTCAATGGAAATATCCTTATCTGTGGTGGTTCCGGAGCAGGAAAAACATTTTATGAAGTAAAGCCGAATCTGATGCAGATGCCGCATAACTGTTCCTTTATCTGTACCGATCCAAAGGGAGAAATCCTTAGAAGCTGCGGCAGATGTTAAAAAATAACGGATATAACCTGAAAGTCATTAATCTGTTAGAGATGGATAAATCAGACTGTTACAATCCATTTTCCTATATCAGAGAGGAAACAGATGTGGTCAAGCTGATTACAAACCTTATCAGCAATACGACACCAAAGGGAGCGACACCAAGTGATCCGTTCTGGGAAAAGGCGGAAGGATTGTTCTTACAGGCTATCTTTTATTATGTGTGGCTGGAGGTACAGCCGGCAAAGAGAAACTTTGAGACAGTACTTAAATTTCTTGGAGAAGCAGAGGTTACAGAACAGGGAAAAGCATCGAAGTTGGATGTGCGTATGAAGTTTTTAGAGGAAAGTTCACCACTTGGAGCCAATCATCCGGCAGTCAAGCAGTACAACAAATGTATGAGAGGTGCAGGAGATACAGTCCGTTCCATTATCATAAGTGCCAACTCAAGACTTGCATTTCTTGAGAATAAGCAGGTTTTACGACTACTCTCAAAAGATGAGCTTAATCTGTCCGATATCGGTATTGGAGTGAATGGGGATGGAGAGACAAAGACAGCACTCTTTTGTGTAATCCCTGATAGTGACAAATCCTATAACTTCATTATCGGTATGTTATACACGCAGATATTTCAGGAATTGTACTATCAGGCGGATTTTAACTGCGGTGGCAGACTCCCGATTCATGTGACATTTATGTTAGATGAATTTGCGAATGTTGCATTGCCAGATGATTTTTGTTCGCTGCTTTCTACAATGCGAAGCAGGGAAATTTCCAGTATTATCATCATACAGAACTTTGCCCAGTTAAAGGCACTTTTCAAGGATACTTGGGAAACCATTCCAGGCAACTGCGATACTTTCATCTATCTTGGAGGCAATGAGCAGAGTACGCACAAGTATGTCTCGGAACTGCTTGGAAAAGGCACGATTGATAAAAAATCAAGCGGAGAGACAAAGGGGAGGCAGGGAAGCTCGTCAAGAAATTATGATGTTTTAGGCAGGGAACTGTTTACACCCGATGAGGTAAGAAAGCTGGATAATAAGAAATGTATTATTTTTATCCGTGGATTTGATCCTATCATGGACAACAAGTTTATTCCATTTAATCATCCGATGTTTAACCAGACAGCAGATGGCAAGGGAGAGCCTTATGTTCACGAGATAAGAGGAGCAAATAATCTTATCGGTCCGCCATTTGAGATTCTTTCAGACAAGGCAGTTAAGTATTATGAAAAGCTGAAGGATAAGGGCGAGAATGTGTATATAGATTCTCTTACCTATGAGCAGTTTATGATGCTTGGTGATGCGGAATTAAGCAGAAGATTCTCCATGCAGGATGAAGCAGAGCAGAAAGCAAAGATTGACAGGGAACAGGCAAATGAGCTTGAGTATGTCGATGAATCGCAGAAGTCGGAAGCAACAGAAAGTGCCAATGCTTCTCGTGGAAGTGCTGGTGCTAAACCTGTAAGGAATCCTGAGAGGGAAAAGCCTAAATGGGAGGATACCATCACAAATCGAATGCTGCACTGGTCGTATACACCGGAGCAGAAAGAGGAAGTGAAGAAAGCACTTGCCGCAGGAGTTCCGAAAGCAACGATTCTTACTTACTTCTATCCTGAGGTTACTGTGGAGAAGATGAGTTCATATCGGAAAAAGCATTAAATGATATCGCATAGGCACAGGAAATGTGGTATACTGTGCCTATGTAAAAAGAATGTGTTTTACAAATCGCAATTTTCTCAGGAGGCTATAAATATGATTGGAAGAATTTATCATGTTGGCTTAACCGTTTCTGATATAGATCGCTCCATTGCTTTCTACAGGGACATTCTCGGGCTTGAATTTCAAGGCGAACTTTTTATGGAAGGCGAAGAAACAGATAAAATGTTCCGTAAGAAAAATTGTAAAGCAAGGGTTGCTTATTTGAATGGTTCGAAGGCTATTGAAGCACCACCAGTCGAATTGATTCAGTTTGTAGACAGCGAAATCCATAAAGCACAATCGGATTTGTTTACAACCTCTATCTCAGAAGTGTGCTTCTACACGGATGATATTGATTCGGTCTACAAAACCTTTATCGAAAATCATGTGGATTGCTTGTCTGAACCGCAGTATTTCGACTTTAGAGCAGATGGATTTGGGGAAAGTCGAGCTTTTTATTTTAGAGACCCGGATGGCATTATTCTTGAAATGATGCAGCCGCTTTGATGAAAAATCATAAGTACAGGAAAGTGGAAACTTCAAGTTTGTCTGACTCACAACAATTTAATATCATACTAATACAAGCACTTTAGCCAATATGGTTAAGGTGCTTTTTTTGCACCTTGAAAGGAGGTGGTTACAGCTAAACATATCGGGAAAAGCCCGATTTAATCATTACAACAGGCATTGCCTGATCATATAGAGTAACTTTTAACAGCCAGTTAGGGATTATCCCTGCTGGCTTATTTTTTTATCAAAAAGGAGATACACAACATGAGAAAAGAACAGGTTATTTCAACAACAAACAACAATCAGATGGAGGAGAAAGGCATGAAGAACAGATTCATTCATTTTAAAAAGAGATTCGTTCCGGCATTATCCGGGGCACTTATGGGAGTAATGCTTATGAGCACTACCTGTTTTGCAGCAGGTACAGGTACTTCCGCAGTAACGCAGCCGCTTGAGAACTTAAAGACACTTATCATTGCAGTCATTGGTGCGGTCGGTGTCATCATTCTTGCAAAGAATGTCATGGAGTTCGCACAAGCATATCAGCAGCAGGATTCATCTACCATGAACTCCGCTCTGAAAGGAATTGTAGCAGGTGTCATGATGGCTGGTATTTCAACAGTTCTGACATTCTTAGGCTTCTAAGATGGGGAAAAAGAGTTCCCATTTTAGTAAAAGGAAAGAGGTGAATAACAAGTATGGATATTTTTAAGCTTGGAGACAAGATCCTTGCACTTCTTGAGGCGGTGTTTGGGTTTTGGAACAATCAGATATCCCTGGTCTTTGCAATGCTTGGACAGTCACCGGTCAGTTTCAAGGGCGGAGGTCCCTGGGCAGTTATTGAGGGTATTGAGCCGGTCTTTGTAGCGGTCGGCTCATCCCTCGTTGTGCTGTTCTTTGTTATCGGTTTCTGCTCGGAAAGCATAGATGTAAAAGATGAGATGAGGTTTGAGTCTATATTTCGTATGCTTATCCGACTGGGACTTGCAGAATGGTTTGTTGCAAATAATGTCACGATTATGAAAGCGTTTTTTACTTCCATAGGAAATCTGGTGGGACTTATATCTGCCGGGACAACGACGCAGCTTG
>ENA-OQCN01001754-OQCN01001754.1-human-gut-metagenome-genome-assembly--contig:-NODE-1754-length-10215-cov-1.855769_pt1 | contig 10215 bp, 9 predicted proteins | sample MGYA00242497_ERZ504576 | MGnify/ENA primary metagenome ERZ504576 (study PRJEB26092, sample SAMD00036296) | human gut metagenome | host: Homo sapiens | study: EMG produced TPA metagenomics assembly of...
ACCTCAAAAGAGAAGATCCGGTGACGATAGCAAGGAGGAACCACCTGTTCCCATGCCGAACACAGAAGTTAAGCTCCTTACGTCGATGATACTTGGTGGGTGACTGCTGGGAAAGTAGAAAGTTGCCGGAACGAAGAATGCTGAAGATAACGACAAAAGTCGTTATCTTTGGTGTTTAAAGAAAAAGTTAGCGAAAGCTAAGGAAGATATTCCTCTATAGCTCAGTTGGCAGAGCGCATGACTGTTAATCATGATGTCGCTGGTTCGAGCCCAGCTGGAGGAGCCATTAAAGGTGACTACTTTTTTGTAAGTCACCTTTTTTGTTTTGAAAAATTAGGGAGTAATAGTAAACAATGTAAGTGTACATCTGATGCTATTACTCCCTTTTTTGTTACAAAAATTCATATCAAGATGATAGATTAGAAATTCCTATCGGACATTTCTGATGTGTTGTTTTGAGCAATCAAACGCACAAAACTGAATAAAAGGTATTTAAGTAAACAAGATTTTCAATGAGACGTCTGCTGTACACGCATTTGCGAACTATGTGCAAGAAGAAAGGCTCAATGTCAATAGTTGTGGTGAAATCTGTGGAATGGAAAATCACCAATATATGAATGTATATCGGCGACCTTGTTTTGCAAGGTCGTTTTTGTAGCTGAACATATGCAGGATACGATTACGAAATCGTTCAAAATTGCGGTATCCGTAAGCATTACGCTTGAGAACCTTGATTTTGTTGTTGCAGCCTTCGGTAAAACCGTTTGAATAGGGAACATCAAAGGAGTTTAGTATTCCGGTCTGCCAATTCAGCAATGTTTTGGCGCAATACATATATTCTTCAATATTAGAGCTTTCAGCGGATGAAATCCAGTCAGACATAAGCCGCTTTGCCGTCTGACGGTCATTGGCATCCATAATTTTATAGAATTGCTCCTTAAGATAGTACGCCTGAAGCATTTCATCAGATATGTAAAGCAGAGAATTTGACCGTTCTTTTTTCCAATCCTTAAGCTTGACATTTCGCTTTATGAGAAGCCGTTTTGAGTGTTTGAATAAAAGGCGGTACTTTTTGACGTAGATTTGTTGTATCCGTTTTCTTACCTTATCGAAAGCCCAGACCATTTGACGGATAAAGTGGTAACGGTCAATAACTTGAGTGCCGTTTTTGAAGAAGGCACAGGAAATATCGGTGTATTGCTACTACATATCGCTTACAAAATACTTGGCTTCTGTTAGGGAGAAGATCAAGAACTCTGTGAATATCAATGAGAGCAAGACAGTGAGAAGAAGTGATTTTTTTTACTAAAATTCCTTGAAAACCCAAGATATTTTGAGTATAATTTATGTAGAGCATAACAAATTCCTCATTAAATGGTTGGGTGATAATTCCATTATACAGGATATGAAGCTGTTATGCTTTTATTTATCACAACTTTTATAATACAGCCTATTTTTCTTCATACAACAAGTATAATATTTTTGTTGAATTTGTTAATATTAAGTTAACGTCTGTGTGTCACAGACGCATAGGAACTAGAATTTTCGCAATCTTATTACTAATTTCCGTTTTTTCTTATAGCGTATTATATTAGAATTTTATATAATTAGAATATGAAAAACAAGATTGGAAAGAGGCGATAAAACATGAAACAAAAACATCTCAAAAGAAGAATTGGAACGGTGATTGTCGCATGGATAATGTTATTATCAGGAAGCTTGCCGGTATCGGCGGCGATGCTGGAAATCACAGGCACATTTGGGGACAGGAATGTAGGGAAATGGCTGACTGCTATGGTATTGTCAAATAATGATACGGCTGTTGACCCAATTCCTGAGAATATCACTTACATAACACAGGAAAAAAATAAAATCAGATGGTAGTTTTAGCTTGAAACTTCCGATAATGCAGGAAACGGACACTTTCCGTTCCAATTTGCCGATAAATGCAGATACAGGAAAATATTTTTATGTATCAAGCATGAATGGAAGCTCAGACGGAACGGGAAGCGCAGCTTCGCCTGTAAACACAATGCAAAAGGCATTTGAACTTGTGGAGGACGGAGATACAATAGTATTGCTTGACACAGTTCGTGTTTCAAGCTGGGATACCTCAAAAAGTCTGACCGTAACAGGACAAAATCCGATTACGGGAGTTACTGAGGGAGGTATTGACTTAACTGAAATCGTATCTTTAAGGATTTGCGGTCCGGTAAAATTTGAAAAATTGAAGTTTGTTACAAAGGCTGCAGCGAGCATGGATGAAAAGGCGAACCGAATATTTGCCTGCGGAAATTCTCTTGTAATGGGTGAAGGTCTGACCATGACAGAGCCAATTGATATTCTTGGAGGCAATTCGATTGGGAATACTGCAGAGAGTACCGATTTGACACTTCTTAGCGGACGTTATCGTCGCATTTACGGCGGTGGCTGGAATTCTCCTGTAAACGGCGATACTCATATTGTAATCGGAGGAACGGTAAACAGTGAATATTCCGTAGAGGACAGCTCGCAAAATTATTATGATTCAAGAGTGTTCGGTGGAGGTGTGTACAGCGGTTCCGAAGTAGCAGGAGAAATCTATATAACAATTAAGGATAATGCGGCGATTGCGTATGTAGTGGTGGCGGTTCGGGAAAAGGAACGGACATAAAAGGCGGAGCTACACACATAAGTATTGACGGTGGCAGAGTTATGAATGTGTATGGCGGTACTGTGGATAAAACTACAGTATATGAAGGCGATACTTACATAAATATGAGCGGTGGAAGCGTTGAAGGAATATTCGGTGGCTCAATGAGTCAGACTATGACAGGAAATACTCGTATTGCCGTATCAGGCGGACAGGTGACACGACGCATTTACGGCGGCTGCTATAATGATTGGTCAGGTTCATGGAATTCAAATTTTCATGTTGACGGCACAACTGCCGTTTGGGTTGGCGGTGATGCACGTCTGATTACAGGCGAGGGCTTAAGCAGCGGGAACAAGGACAATTCGGGAATTTTTGCTGCCAGCCGTGCATCAAGCAATTTAACAACAGAAAACTCGTATTTGATTTTTGCTGATGGTACTTATGATAAATGGAAGGATAAAATAGGAGATGTAAGCGGCTGGAGCGGTACTTTTAAGCCGTATAATGATTATTTGGTAAAGGCCGGAAATGGCGGTACTGCTATATTGGACAATAATACTATAGGAGCGCTTGATCTGACAGCAGAGGAAGGGAAAATAGCATTCTGCAACGGACAGCAGACAGAAAACGGAATTTACAATATTAAAGATGCGGAAACCGTCATTGAATTTTCACAGATAGCTGAAGTAACTCCGACACCAACGGCAAGCCCGACGCAAGTCCAACGACAAGCCCGACAGCAGGACCGATAACAGAGCCAACGGCAAGTCCAACGGCAAGCCCGACAGCAGGACCGATAACAGAGCCAACGGCAACTCCGACAGTAAGTTCGACACCCGAACAGTCGGCAAAACTGACAGAAAACGGAGCAGAGGTTTCGGCAGACATTGCACTGGAAAAATTTGAGGGCGGCGAGCGCGTTTTAGCCGCTGTCTATAATTCAGACAGACAGCTTGTCACGGCAAAAATTATGGAAATTACAGAAAACGGTAATTATAAATTAAACCTTGATTTTACACCTATTCCTACGGAGAGATATACAATTAAACTGTTTGTGTGGAAATTGCACGAAATGAAACCGCTTAACAACGGTTATTCGTTCGGACCTCTCGGCGGTGAATAAGTAAGATAAATAACAAATTTTCATTTATGAAGGATGGAGAATTATGAAAAAGATTTGTAAATTGCTATCATTTTTATTGATTTGCACTCTCGGAGCTACGGTTCTTAGCGGCTGCGGAGAGAAAAAGAATGTTGCTACAACAACGAACGAAGCTTATGTGATGGACGAAAATCTTAATCCACCGGGAGAATTTCCTGTTTGCAAAGAAAAAATTACTCTGACAGTAGGTATTCCCAAAGATGCATTAGTTACAGATTATGACGAAAATCTTTATACCAAAGCACTTGAAGAAAAAATGAATTGTGATATTGAATTTGTTTATCTGCCGTCAACTGTCGCAGAGGCAAAGCAAAAGGTAGAACTGATGATTGCAGCAGACGGTAAGGATTTGCCGGATATAATTGTGAATGTTCCTATGGAGGACAGTTCTATTTTGAGATATGGTTCAAGAGGTTTCATCAAATCTTTGAATCAATACTATGATAATTCCGCTTATTATTTGAATGATGTTTTAAAAGCAGAAACTAATCTTAAGGATATGATTACTATGGCTGATGGCAATATCTATGTAATACCGCGTTATCAGAAAATCCTGCAAAACGAGCTGGGATATCGTATGTGGATTTACAAGCCGTGGCTTGAAAAGCTAAATCTTTCAGAACCGAAAACTTTGGACGAATTTTATAATGTTTTAAAGGCGTTTAAGGATAAAGACCCAAATGGTAACGGATTAGCAGATGAGATTCCGTTTATCGGCGCTACAAGCGGCGGAGAAAACTGGTTCTGTGACTTTATTGCAGCAGCGTTCCAACCAATTGATATTCAAAGCAATTATCTATATCCTGAGAATGGAAAAATTAAAGCGGCTTATGTTGAGCCTGAGTATAAAGAGGCATTAAAGTATTTGAATAAGCTTTGCACAGAGGGTTTGCTTTCTCCATCATCTTTTACTTCTGATGGTGCACAGACCAGACAGACAATACAAACCCAAGTGGCGTGCAAGTGGGTTGCTTTACCTCTATGGCACCGACCTATCTTATCAATGCAACAGATAGAGCGGAAGGATATGATATTCTCGCACCACTTACACAGGATAACGGTACGGGCTATGCAGTATATGGGGCAAGTATCCCGACAAACTCATTCTTTATTACAAAAAATTGCCAGTATCCTGAAGCAGCATTTCGTTTAGGGGATATTATGATGAGTGAAGAAAATGTCCATTTGGAACAGATTTGGTAAGAAGGGAACGGATTGGGTTGAACCGGAAGAGGGCGATCATGGTATGTTCGAAAGTATGGGATATAAGGCGAAAATCAAGCTATATTGGCATGGGGCTCGCCACAAAATTCTCATTGGCAGCAGGGTGCTCCCGCATACCGCGGTTATGAGCTTGCTTGTGCTACAGTAGACAGTGGCTCCAATATATATGAAACAAGAATTGCGGAGCATTTGCAATCCTATCTTGATAAGAAACCTAAGGAATATATAACAAAAATAATTTACACTGAGGATGAAATAAATGCTATCAATGAAATTCAGCAGAACATTACAAGTTATCGCAAAGACAGCGTAGCACGGTTTATAATCGGAGACTGGGATATTGAAAGCGGTTGGGAGGACTATCTCAAGGAAATGAAAGCGATAGGTATTGATGAAATGCTTGATATTGTGCAGAACGCATATGACAGATGCAATAAATAGGAGGATATGCCGTTATGAAAACAACAAAGGTAGTTTTGCAAACCCGCACAATTAAGAGGACATCCGTAATCGGAAATTTGAAAAAGCATTGGCAGCTGTTTTTTATTCTTGATTCTTCCTCTTTTGTACATTATTATCTTTGCTTACGGACCGATGATGGGACTGCAAATAGCATTTAAGGATTTTGATGCGGCAAAGGGAGTATGGGGAAGTCCATGGGTTGGATTGAAGCACTTCAAAATTTTATCAGCTCATACCAGTTCGCACGTGTGCTGAAAAACACAATTGGTTACATCGGTGTACTCGCTTGTGGCACGTTTCCCTGTACCAATACTCTTGGCATTGAGTATTAACATCATGAGAAATAAAAGATTTAAAAAAGCTACGCAGATGATTGTATATGTTCCGCACTTTATTTCGGTAGTGGTACTTGTCGGAATGGTTAACCAATTTTTCAATCCGTTTGTCGGATTGTACGGTAATATTTACAAGATGATGTTTGGTACAAATGCGCCCGACCTGCTTTCAAGTCCAACCTCATTTTTACATATGTATGTTTGGTCGGGTGTGTGGCAGAACATGGGATGGGACTCTATAATCTATCTGGCAGCACTTTCGTCAGTATCACCCGATTTACACGAAGCGGCTCAGATGGATGGCGCATCAAGGCTAAGACGTGTAATAAGCATTGACCTTCCTGCAATTATGCCTACAATTATATTACTGCTTATTATAAATGCAGGTCAGGTTATGAATTTGGGCTTCGAAAAAATATATCTTATGCAAAATGATGTGAACCTGAGATTAAGCGAGGTTATTTCAACTTATGTGTATAAGGTGGGTATATCGGCAAGTGGAGGAAATTATTCGTATGCTACTGCAATAGGTATGTTTAATTCGATAATTAATTTTATTCTTGTTTCGACCGTAAATTGGCTTGCCAATAAGTACGGTGATACAAGTCTGTGGTAAGGAGGTAAGAGATTATGAGCGTTAAAGCAAAGAAAAGTATAAAAACATCTAAACAGGACACTTTGTTTTATGCGGTTATTTATGCTGTAATCCTGTTGATTTTGATAATTCTTCTCTGGCCTCTTATATTTATAGTTTCGTCGTCATTATCCTCTAAAGAGGCAGTAATGGCGGGACGTGTATTTTTACTGCCCGTTAACTTTAGCTTGGAGGGCTATAAGGCGGTATTTCAGACAAATGAAGTGCTTATCGGATTTAGAAATACAGTGTTATACACTCTGTTCGGAACTATGCTTAATGTGGCACTGACATTAATAGCGGCTTATCCTCTGTCAAGAAAGGATTTGCCGTACAGAAGAATGTGGAGTTTTATTTTCACATTTACAATGATTTTTTCGGGCGGTATGATACCTACATATATGGTTGTAAATAAATTAGGTCTTATGAATTCACCGCTGGCAATGATTTTGCCTACGGCGATGTCGGTATATAATCTTATGATTGCAAGGACATTTATGGAAAACAGCATACCGAGCGAACTTTTGGAGGCGGCAAGAGTAGACGGATGTGACGATATAGCATATTTCTGGAAAATACTGCTTCCGCTCTCAAAGCCCGTAATTGCGGTTATAACCCTTTATTATGCCGTAGCACATTGGAATTCTTATTTTAACGCATTTCTGTATATTACGGATGCAAAGTTAAATCCGCTCCAGATTGTGCTGAGAAATATTTTGCTGGCAAATCAGATTGATACGGCAATGACTACTGATTTTGATACTATGACTTCCAAACAGGGATTGGCGGATGTTTTGAAATATTCACTCATTGTTGTCAGCACTCTTCCTGTTATGATTATGTATCCTTTTGTACAGAAGCACTTTACAAAAGGCGTTATGATTGGTGCAGTGAAAGGATAAGGTGATTGAATGAGAAGAATAGGAATACTGTTTTTGACCACGGCTATTCTGTTTGTGTTTTGTACAAACAATCTGTGCATGGCTCATGAGAATGACTATTCTCCCACATCTTCCTTAAATCAGGGTTGGCAGCAGGGTATAGAGGGCGGCATTGAGGTTGCTCATGCTATATTCGGCGACAAGCCTGAAATAGTTGGTATGACGGCGGAAATAGGCGATGATTCGTCAGAGATTACAGTTAAGAATTATCTAGGAAAGCAAGGTTGGGTTATTACGCCGAATAAGGGCAATAATGCACGATATATCAATGTGGATATCGATGATTCTATTGCGCACTCGGTTATGGACGGTCAAAGCTATGCTGTGGCTGTTGAATACTATGATGAAGGACGTTCAAGTCTGACAATTGAGTATGACAGTATGAAGTATCAGCCGATTATCCGACAAGAAGCAGGGGAAATGAGCGCAAACACACCGCTTAATGCCTCGGTTAACGCAGGAGAGCGTGAGTATATAATTTTTAACGATACCAAGGTTTGGCGTAATTATCAGTGGTTTTTGCCAAATCCGAGGTTTGCGAATGAGTTGGACGGATACGATTTCCGTGTAGGGATTTATAGTAAATCTATGGGATATTCAAGAGGCGGAGAGGTTACGATTTCAGCAATCAGACTATACCGTTTAGATACCGTAAGCCGTGTAAATATTACTGCTGATACGGAAAAGCATATAGGTAATATATTTTTTCAGGGCGAGGAAATAGAACTTAGTGCGGATATTGACAATACAATATATCCTGTTCATTCTCAGGCGGACGGTGGATATGACCTTGATATTGAATGGACGATACGCGATGAATACGGTACGCTCATTGATACGGCAGAGGATACAGTCAGTGTTGAGCCACTTGATAAACAGAAGGTTACACATAAATTCAAAGTGGATAAATACGGGATTTACCGCGTGGATATTGAGGCACGTGATACAGAGAAAAAGCTTTACAGCCATTGCGGAACTGAATTTTCCTATGTGCGGCATGAAAGCGATGATTTTGTGAATAAGCATATGGGTATTCAAATTGCGCTTACAAATCCGGAAGATGAACGCATTGTAGAACTGACGCGGAAAATTGGGATACGCAATGTGCGAATGATGCTGTATTATAATAATTTTCGCCGAAGTGCGAATAATTATGAGCCAACGGGAGTGGGAATACCTATGGCGTTTAAGTCGCTTTTCAGAGCGTTTAAAAATAACGGAATGGAAATTGATATAAATATTCATTCTGCCTCATGGATGGGTGCTCAGTATGCTTTTTCTGAAACAGAGCGTACACCTCCATATACAAAAGAAGGACTTCGCCGCTGGGCAGATTATTGCCGTATGGTAGCGGATATGTTCGGCGATACGGCTGACCAGTTTGAGATATGGAATGAATATAATCTTGGACCTAATCATAGCTTTAATCTCTCAAATCGTCCCGCATCAGATTATGCCAAGCTGTACGAGGTATCTAAGGCGGCAATCAGAGACGTCAACCCTAATATTCCTGTTATCGGATTAAATACTTCCGGTGCACCGATAGAGTGGATTAGCGAAGTGCTGGATACGGGAATAGGGAATGATATGGATATTTTATCCATTCATCCTTATCAATGGGATGGCGACCCTTTAACTTATTCTGTTCGAGACAGAAATTTGGTTAAAATAAAAGAACTGATGAAAAAGTATGGATTGGAGGACAAACCAATTTGGATAACAGAATATGGATATTCCTCCAACTACGAGGACGTAAATTCTTATTTAGAGCAGGGCGCATACATTGCGCAGGCATATCCGCTGATTTTATCAACGGGAATTGTTGACAGATATTATCACTATTGTTTGCTTGATAAGAACACAAACATTCGCGCAGACAGAGAAAGCAATTTCGGAATTATGCGAGACAGACTGACGTATCCGCTTCCGTATATGGTTCCGTACGGTGCAAAGCCTGCGTACCTTATGGTAAGTCAAATGAACCATATGTATGCTGATTCAGAATATATAGATGAAATCAAATTAAATGACACGAGTATTATTCTGCGCTTCAAGAATAAGAAAACAGGAAAGCAGTTTGGGGTAATGTACTCCAATCGGGAGAATGGACAGCTCGCAACGCTGAAGCTGGGAACAGACAAATTAACGCTTTATGACTCTTATGGAAATGCTGAAGAGATAAGTGGGGTAAAAGGTGTTTACAGTTTTGACCTTAACAAACGCGTACAGTATATTGAAGGAGACTTTACATCATTTGAATGTACTGAGGGTGGCGTTTATCCCGAACAGATCGCTATATCGGTAACTTATGGAAAGGACGCAGATATAAAAATCAAAAATTACAGCGGTAAGCCTGTGACTGTTTCTGCCGATGCTTTAGAAGGCAGTGAAGTTAGGATAAAAGGGTCAGGAACTATAAATCTCAAGAAGGGAAGCTTACAATTTCCGCAGGCAAAGCGGTGTCTGGAACAGAGAGAGTTCGTCTGCTGATTACGGGAGAAAACAAGGTATGGTATAACGGATATATCTATTTAACCTATCAGGACCTGTTCAGCTTGAATCTGCTCTTAATGCGGTTTCAGATGGCTGGGAAATGCGGTGCAGCATTACAAATACTGGAAATGATATAGTAAAAGGACGACTTACGCTGATTTCTCCAAATGAATGGCATAAAAAAGTGCCCGATACCAAGGTTACCCTGCTTCCAAATGAAACAAAAGAATTAAAGTTGCGTTTGCCTGTAGGATTAACTGCGGACGAAACACAGGTTGAAACTGCGTTTGTTGTAGACGAGGAAAGCGGACTTGGCTCTTATATCAGCA
>ENA-OQCN01001756-OQCN01001756.1-human-gut-metagenome-genome-assembly--contig:-NODE-1756-length-10210-cov-2.173460_pt1 | contig 10210 bp, 12 predicted proteins | sample MGYA00242497_ERZ504576 | MGnify/ENA primary metagenome ERZ504576 (study PRJEB26092, sample SAMD00036296) | human gut metagenome | host: Homo sapiens | study: EMG produced TPA metagenomics assembly of...
ATTGTAAACCACCTGTATGTTGTGGCATAGCTTCGCCGATAATCGTTTTGTCATCCTCGTCCACAACACCATTACCTGTTGTATCTGCAAATTTAGGCATACCCGGTACGGCGGTTTGTCCATCTGCTGCCAGTACTTTAACTCCATCCGGATAATTCACAATACCTTGAATATCCGGAATGCCTGGTTTCAATGTGTATTTACCATCCGCATAAGTAAAATCATCAATCGTATAATATCCTTCAGATTTAAAACCTTGGATAGTACTACAGGATGCCCCTCACGGATAATATAATCATAAGCAGCTTAGCCATAGATGAGCCCAATCATTATAGCTCTCGTATCTGCCAAGACCCCATCCATCAGTTCGTCAATATTATTCTTGTTATAATTATAAGTCAAGTTTACACCTAAATTAAAATCTTTACCACGAACAATGTCAAAGCCTAAAGCCAATTCAACTCCCTTATTTGAGGTTTTACCTACATTTTGGAACTGATAGCTATAACCAGACGCTGCATCAATAGGCACTTTCATTAAAATATTCTTTGTCGTATTCCAATAATAGTCCAAACTACCACGAACCCAATTATTAAAGAAACCAAAATCAACACCTAAATTACGACTAATAGTAGTTTCCCATTTCAAATCAGGATTTCCTTTCATATCACCAGGCACATAAGTGGTAACCTTTTCACCATCCACTGTAATTTGTTCTGTTTTCCATGTTTCTCTCCATAAAGAAGCATCAATATTATCAGAACCAGAAGTACCATACGATACACGAAGTTTCAGATTATCCAACCAATCTCTTGTATTTTCCATGAAAGCTTCATCTGAAATTCTCCATGCTGCAGCTGCTGCCGGGAAATACCCCCACTGATGACTAGGTGCAAATTTAGAAGAACCATCAGCACGGAATGTAGCTGTCAAAAGATACTTACCTTTATAAGAATAATTAGCACGACCAAACCAAGATAAAGTATGATTAGGAGTACCTATCTCACCTTTAAAATAATCTTGTCCCAATGAAGGAGTAGTCATATTAATCATACCAAACGCATCATCCATTGTAAATCCTTCAGGATACCCTACACCATATATTTCAGTGTAATCTGACTTTGAAGCCAAGACTTCATTACCAACCAAGAAAGACAAATTATGATTATCTCCAAGCCCCTGTACTTCATAATTCAAAGTAGTTGCCCAACGCACACCGTAACCATCACTTTTCTTCAATTTAGCAGAACTATTATCTTTTTCTGTCTGTCCTGCATTCCATGTCTTTTCCTGGTTCCAATTACGATTTAACGATAGCTCCGTCTTTGCCGTCAAACCTTTAATAACATTCCAAGTTAAAGCACCTTTTGCACGGATACGGTACATGTTTTTTATATAATCTACAGTATTCAAGTAATACAAAGGATTACTAGTTTCTTCCATATTTGTATCACCTTGACCAAATCCAGCGGTAAAAGAAGCATCCCCCAAAGGATTATCCACAGGACGATAAGTGTAAGCAGAGGTTGCATTACCAAAACCAGAACCATTAATTTCTATTTCACTATAACGTAAATCAAAAGTCCGCAGTTAACTTTTTATTAATCTTTTGCGTCAATTTGAAATTCGCATTCCAACGTTGAAACCAGACTTCACACGGATACCTTCATCATCCATATAGTTAACTGATGAATAAAACTTAGTTTTGTCTGTACCACCAGATAAAGATACATCATGATTCCAAGAAGACGCAGTCTGCATCAAATCATTTATATAATTATGAGTGGTCATATTTTTATATTCATTCAAATGATTTCCATACTTGGATCCTAATCCAAAATATCTGGCAACTCCATCCCCATAAGAATCCCCCAGACTCTTCATATATGCCCATGTATTATATACATAATCATAAGGATCCATAGTTTCCAATAATTTTGGATTCTCCTTCATCTGATAATACATATTATACTTGACGGAAACCCGGCCATCCTTGCCTCCCTTAGTAGTAACCAATATTACACCGTTAGCACCACGGGCACCATAAATAGCCGTAGAAGCAGCATCCTTTAACACATCAATACTTCGATATTGTCAGCAGGAATATCATCAATGCCACTAACTTGAACACCATCTACAATGAATAAAGGATCATTAGACTGGGTGATAGAGCCACCACCACGAATACGAATAGACATACCTGCACCCGGACGACCGTCTTGAGAAGTCACACTTACACCAGGCAATTGTCCTTGTAAAGCCTGTGCGACATTGGCAACTGGATTAGCCGCTAATTTTTCTCCAGTAACAGAAGCGACAGAACCAGTCAAATCACGTCTTTTCACCGTGCCATAACCAATAACAACGACTTCATCCAAAGTCTTGTTATCTTCTTCCAATACAATTATCAAATCTTTTCCAGATTTTACCTCTTTGGTAAGATACCCAATATAAGAAACCACCAAAGTAGCATTACTCGGAACATCCGGAATTGAAAACTTACCATCGAAATCCGTGATTGTACCATTGGTTGTTCCTTTTACCAGTACATTCACACCAATCATAGGTTCGCCTGTTTTGTCTTTCACCAAACCTGTTGCGGTTTGAGCAAAAGCAACCAAACAAAGCATACTCAAAAAGAGAGTTGAGATAGCTTTTCTAGCTAATTCTTTTAGATTCATAAGATGTGTTTTTATAGTTATTAAAATGTTTTTTTAAGGTTTTGACCTTAGTTTCACTGTTGCAAAATTATGGATATAACATTACCTTGATGTGTAGTTTTTATCTTTTTATGTGGATTTATTAGGTATTTTTTACGGGATCCAATTATTCAGTACAACAAAAAAAGGAGACCTCCACCAACGTAGAAGTCTCCTTTTCAAGCAATTACAAAATCAATCTAGTCTATTGGGTTCCAATCACTTTGAGTACGAAAAATAGCATCGACCGTCACCGCCTCAGCTTCTTTCTTTGTTAATTGTTTGCTCCACGCCACCCTTTCCGAAGCATTTGCGCCCTCACCGGTATTTTTATATTCCATATAACGGGCGGTTTCTTCATTAGACTGCTTACCCCAATTGTGCCATCCGGCAAGAACAATATGTTTCCCCAATTCACATTCTATAAATAAAGTATAAGCATATGGACGCCAAGGACGACCTAAATACACTTTATCCACTCCCGGTTCTGCCGTCAGCTTACAGTGCTTAAAGACATATCCATATTTAGCCTCTTTCGGAGTGGAAGCAGCCGTTACATACGAATTGCGTTTACTGTGAATAATACAATCTTCAAATAAAGCGGTGGAAGGACCGAAAATAAAGTCAGTAGTACCATCAATATAACAATCTTTAAAATAAAGACGGGTAAATTTAGCACCGGTATAAATAGTGTCCTGATTACCCAAGATACGACAATTGATAAATTTCAAACGGTCACCTTCCGTATGTAAAGCTACCGCCTGTCCCAACTGAGCCGCATTGTTCTCAATAGTCAAATTTTTAAAAGTGATTATCACTGCCCTCTACCTTCACCGTATAAGTGCGGAAAGTACCCATTTTATTTATATTCGCATGATCATCATAAGTATAATCGTCTTATCACGATCTTCACCTATAATATCTATATTTTCCACCCATGAAGGAACAATCACTTTCTCCTTGTATACTCCGTTCTTCACATAGATCGTAACAGTATAATCCATGAAAGCCCGCGCACTCTCTATAGCCTCCTGCAAAGTACGAAAATTCCCCGTTCCATCACGTGAGACTACAATTGTATCCTGACGTTCCTGAGCCCATGCTGCGCTTACAACAGACAATAGCAACAATAATCCTAAAACTTTCCTCATCGTATCACCTCCTATTATTCACATGCAGTTCCACAACTGTTTTTCTGAAACAAACGTTCCCATTCCAGACTGGCCATAATAAACGGACCTACTGCCTTCGCATCATTAGAACGTATTTTTTCAGTTATATAATAATTATAATCTCCGGTACGATACACCGGCTTGCCTCCCAAACCTGCAACAGCACAACCTTTAGTAATAGAAACCACACCTTTATCATCCACTTCTATAAATTGGGTCAAAAGCCCTTCATATCCCTTTTTAGCCACTTCCATGTACGAAGGACAAATATATCCCTTACGTAACGCTTTCAACAGAGTATATACAAACATGGTAGAACAAGAGGATTCCAGATAATTCCCCTCATCCCCACTTCTGTCAATCACCTGATACCATACCCCTGTTGCTGGATCTTGAGTACGTTTAATCTGGGCAGCCAGTTTATTCAATATTTCGATAACAGATTCACGTCCGGCTTCGTGTTCCGGTATAAAATCGAGTACATCCACACAAGCCATTGCATACCATCCCATGGCGCGTCCCCAACAGTGTTGTGACCACCCGGTAGTTTTATCCGCCCACTTTTCACGCTTGCTCACATCACATGCATGACGGTATAGATCTGTCTTCGGATCATAATTATGGCGGGCCACTGTGACAAACTGATTGATAATATCAGCATAATCATTCACGCGGTTGTTACGGTAAGCATACTCCGCATAAAATGGTTGCCCCATATAAAGCCCATCCAGCCACATCTGATTCTCATAAATCTTCTTGTGCCAGAAACCGCCATCGGCATTACGAGGATGCGTATCCAACTGACTGCGCAACAAATCCAATGCTTTCTTGTATTTCTCGTCCTTAGTCTGCTCATAAATACGGAAAAGCATCTTGCCGGAATTCAGACGGTCAATATTATATTCCTCCAGTTTATAAGTTTCGATAGAGCCATCCTGATGAATCATTGTATCAGCATAAGCCACAGCATAATCAAAAAACTTTTTTATCACCGTATGCATCATATACATCCAGCATAGCTTGAAGTTCCAGGCCATGACAGTAATCCCACTTCAAACGGGTCTGAAAATCCAATTGCCAAGATTCGGGACAACGCACCATTCTGATTCCGCCATACGTACAGACCAAGCTTATTACCACAAACCTGCTGAGCCATGCCCATCAAAGGAACAGCCGCAAGCAAACCGGACACAATAATTTTACAAATAGAATTCTTTTTCATGAAGACATTTATTTTTAGTATTAGACCTATTTATTTTATGAAACAAAAGTAGTATTTTCCTCGAAAAGCAGTGTGCACTTTTCAACCTACTAAGTGTATTATTTGGTATTCGTGTGCGAAAACGGTTATTTTTGTGCACGATAACGATAAAAATCGTTCAAAAATTGTCTTTTTACTAATTATTATGTCTTTCAGGTTTGATAAGTTGAGAAAAGGTTTTATTTTTGGGGCAGTTTTTAATTTATACTATTGTAGAAAACACAGTCATTTACTATTAATTCACAAGAGAATGGAACAAGTTTTTAGTTATATCATCGGTTTAGGAGCAGCGGTGATGATGCCTATAATTTTTACAATCTTAGGCGTTTGTATCGGAATCAAATTCAGCAAAGCATTAAAAAGCGGTTTGTTGGTAGGTGTTGGTTTCGTTGGTCTATCAGTGGTTACCGCACTTCTGACCAGCAGTCTGGGTCCGGCCTTAAGCAAAGTGGTCGAAATATATGGCCTGCAACTGAAAGTATTCGATATGGGATGGCCTGCTGCTGCAGCCGTAGCTTATAACACTTCCGTAGGGGCATTCATCATTCCGGTATGTCTGGCCGTTAACATCTTAATGTTATTGACTAAAACCACCCGTACGGTTAATATTGATTTATGGAACTATTGGCATTTCGCTTTTATCGGAGCCGTAGTTTATTTTGCAACAGATAGTATTTTGTGGGGATTCTTCGCAGCTGTTATCTGTTATATCATCACATTAATCTTAGCAGATTACACAGCAGACAAATTTCAAGGTTTCTATGATAAAATGGAAGGTATTTCTATTCCGCAGCCCTTCTGTGCAGGTTTCGTACCATTCGCTCTCATTATAAATAAGGTATTGGACAAAATTCCCGGATTTGAAAAGCTGAACATTGATGCGGAAGGTATGAAAAAGAAATTCGGTTTATTAGGCGAACCTCTCTTCTTGGGTATCCTGGTAGGATGTGGCATCGGTGCATTATCTTGCAAGAACGGACAAGAAATAGTAGACAAGATTCCTTATATTCTAGGTTTAGGTATCAAGATGGGAGCAGTAATGGAGTTGATTCCCCGTATTACCAGCCTGTTCATCGAAGGGTTGAAACCTATTTCGGACGCTACCCGCGAACTGATCGCCAAGAAGTTTAAGAGTGCTGTAGGCTTAAATATCGGTATGAGTCCTGCTTGGTGATCGGACATCCGGCCACGTTGGTTGTATCATTACTATTAATCCCTGTTACTATCTTATTGGCAGTGGTGCTTCCGGGCAATGAATTCTTGCCATTGGCTTCATTAGCTGGCATGTTCTATGTATTCCCATTGATATTACCTATCACAAAAGGAAATGTAGTAAAGACTTTCATCATTGGTTTTGTTGTGCTGGCCATCGGTCTGTATTTTGTAACAGATCTGGCTCCTTATTTCACCAAAGCAGCACATGATGTATACGCCAAGACACAAGATGCTGCCGTAAACATCCCGTCTGGTTTTGAAGGTGGTGCGTTGGATTTTGCTTCAAGTCCTTTCTCATGGGCTATTTTCCATTTGACTTATTCATTCAAATGGATTGGTTCCGGAATTTTAGTACTGATAACACTATTCTTAATGGTGCTGAACCGTCGTTCCATCATTAAATACCAGAAAACAATGAAAAATTAAAATTTAAAGATAATGATTAATGAAAAAATTAGCGATTGCAATGATGCTGAGTGTTTCTGCTTGCAGCTTCAGCTCAAGTAAATTACAAAGTACAGACCGCTTGCCATCCGCAAGATGTGAAACACTATGATACAGAACGTCTGCGTAGTTCATTTATGATGGAAAAGGTGATGGCGCCGGATGAAATCAATGTTACATACACCCTTTACGACCGTCTTATTTACGGAGGAGCTATGCCGGTAAACAAAATTTTGAAGCTGGAAACTTTCCGTGAACTGGGTCCGGAAATCACTTACTTCCTTGAACGGCGTGAACTAGGAGTCATCAATGTAGGCGGTGACGGCGTAGTTACTGTAGACGGTAAAGAATATCCTATGAAATACAAGGAAGCCCTCTATGTAGTTGCGGGAATAAAGAAGTTACTTTTAAAAGTAATGACGCTGCCAAACCGGCTAAATTCTATATCAATTCGGCACCGGCTTACAAGCCATACGTTACTCAATTGATCACTACCGACGCCAAGCTTCAAAAAGCAAATCCTAAACAGTATGCTTTAGCTATCTCAGATCATTATGGAAAAATGGAAGATAGCAACGACCGTATTGTAAATCAGTTAATTGTAAAAGATGTATTGGAAAGAGTGAAAAACGGCGGTACAAACCAATTACAGATGGGACTTACTGAACTGGCTCCGGGTTCTGTATGGAACACCATGCCGGCCCATACACATACCCGTCGTATGGAAGCCTACTTCTATTTCAACCTGCCTGAAGGAAATGCCATTTGCCACCTGATGGGCGAACCGCAAGAAGAGCGTCTGGTATGGTTACACAATGAACAAGCCATCACTCTCCCGAATGGTCTATCCATGCCGCTGCAGGTACCAGCAACTATACCTTTATTTGGGGTATGGGAGGTGAAAACCTGAAATACAGTGACAAGGATGAAATAAAATACACAGATATGAGATAAGTAGAATGGTACACACCATTACTCATTAACTCTTGTCATTCTGAATGTTGCAAGAAATCAACTCGTTTTCAGTTTTTTTTGCGACATTCAGAATGATTTTTTTAGAAATCTTACCATTGTACCGATTTATACAGGCTTTCCACCAATTTTTGCATAGAGAATAGGTACAGAATGGTTATTTTTGCGTCTAATAAGAAAAACATAATTAAATCTATTATCATGAGTACATTTCAAAAAGTAGGTGAGAAGATGACAAACTTCAGATGGATAATCTGTGGTCTGCTATTCTTTGCCACTACAGTCAATTACCTCGACCGTCAGGTGCTTTCACTAACCTGGAAAGACTTCATTGCTCCGGAATTTCACTGGACGGATTCGAATTACGGAGATATCACAGCTATTTTTTCTATAGTATATGCTATCGCCAACCTGTTCGCCGGTCGTTTCATCGATTGGATGGGGACTAAAAAAGGTTATCTTTGGGCTATCTTCGTCTGGTCTTTAGGAGCTTGTCTCCATGCATTGTGCGGCTGGGCTACCGAAGAGACATTAGGTATTCATAATGCAGAAGAAATGCTTTCTGCAACAGGAGCCGTCGCTTCAACTATCGCCATTACCAGCGTTTATTACTTTATCGCTGCCCGAATCGTATTAGGTGTAGGTGAGGCAGGAAACTTCCCAGCAGCTATTAAGGTAACAGCCGAATATTTTCCGAAAAAGGACCGTGCATATTCCACTTCCATCTTTAATGCAGGTTCTACAGTAGGTGCTTTAGCCGCTCCGATCACTATCCCTCCTTTGGCACGTTATTTCCAAAGTATTGGTGTGGGCAACGGATGGGAAATGGCTTTCATCGTTATCGGTGGTTTAGGATTCATTTGGATGGGACTTTGGATGTTCCTCTATAAGAAACCCAATGTCAACCCTCGCGTGAATACTGCCGAACTGGAATATATTGAACAAGACAACAACAATCCTGAAGAATCAGCAGAACAACAAGCTGCTGCCAACGACTTCGACAACAAGAAGATTTCATTCTTGCAATGTTTCAAATTTCCCCAAACATGGGCTGTATTTGTCGGTAAGTTCATGACTGATGGCGTATGGTGGTTCTTCCTGTTCTGGACTCCGGCATATATTTCGGATGTATACGGTTTCGCTTCAGATACGGGTACCGCACAAATGTTGATTTTCGTATTATATGCTATTACCATGTTATCTATTTATGGTGGTAAGTTACCTACTATTATCATTAATAAAACAGGTAAGAATCCATATGCAGCCCGTATGCAGGCTATGCTTATCTTTGCCTTGTTCCCACTGCTGGCATTGTTTGCCCAACCTTTAGGCAATTATTCATATTGGTATCCTATCATTATTATCGGTATTGCAGGTGCGGCACACCAATCATGGTCTGCCAATATTTATTCTGTAGTAGGTGATATGTTCCCCAAAAGCACCATCGCTACTATCGTAGGTATTGGTGGTATGGCAGGTGGTATAGGTTCATTCTGTATTAATATGGGATCTGGCAGACTGTTTGACTATGCAGCAGAAACGAATATGACTTTTATGGGATTCGAAGGAAAACCTGCCGGCTACTTCATCATATTCTGTGTATGTGCCGTAGCTTATTTGGTTGGTTGGATTATCATGAAAGCATTGGTCCCCAAATACAAACCGGTTGATGCCTAATTAAAGAATTCACCACAGACTACACACCTAAGTAGCCTGTGGTATTTTTTTCCCTAATAAATAGTTTTCAGAAGATATTGATAGATAGAATTATGACTTAATATTTCAGGGACTCCTGTGATAAAAAGCTGCTTGCGTGCACGCGTTAAAGCGACATTCAACTTACGGTCAATCTGTACACCGTCCTCTTCTGTCAGGTTGGGCAGAAACCTTAATTGACAGAGGTGATTCACACAAAAAGAATAAATAATGACATCACGTTCGCTGCCCTGATACCGTTCCACAGTGTCAATGGAAATCCTACTCAAAGCAGGAATAGCCAATGCCTGAAGCTCTTTACGTATCAAAGCAATCTGACTTCGATAAGGAGTAATGACCCCTAACGTTCGATTCGGATCAAATTCCTCTTCATGAACCAGATACACCTCTTTGGCTAAACCGGCGACAATCTGTGCCTCATATCTATTTGTTTTTCCGGAAACGCTCTCCAAATCTTGCTTCGAAGGGATAAAACGTACCGGAGCCTCTATGTGCTCCAACTGATGAGGTAATCCCAAAGTCTCCAATTTCCGGCATAAAATGCTTTATTGGGAAAAAAGCCACTCCCGGATGCATACGCCCCTGACGGCAAAGCATATCTATCGCTTTAGGAGATTCTTCTTTTAAATGAAAACGATAAAGCCGCTCAAACAGAGAATCTTTTAAATTAAAAAGTCCGGCTTCCCTAAGTCCCTCATCATGCACTTCAGAATGTCCGCTATTCTGCAAAT
>ENA-OQCN01001758-OQCN01001758.1-human-gut-metagenome-genome-assembly--contig:-NODE-1758-length-10203-cov-2.368003_pt1 | contig 10203 bp, 16 predicted proteins | sample MGYA00242497_ERZ504576 | MGnify/ENA primary metagenome ERZ504576 (study PRJEB26092, sample SAMD00036296) | human gut metagenome | host: Homo sapiens | study: EMG produced TPA metagenomics assembly of...
CCGGATTTTGAATTGCAGACACAAGCTATCTCAAAAGCTTTAGGGCGTGGTAAACATACAACACGCTATTGCCAATTACATCCTGTATGTGATGGATTAGTGGCGGATACGCCAGGTTTTTCAAGTTTAGATTTTACTAGATTAGATACATCCCATTTAGATGCGTGTATTCTTGATTTTAAACCTTATATTCATACGTGTCGATTTAAAGACTGTAAGCATTTAAATGAACCGGATTGTAGCATTAAAGAGGCACTCAATAAGGGTGAAATCAACGCGTCAATCTATGAGGATTATAAAAATATTATGGAAGAAAGAGGTAAGAAACTATGAATGAAATTGTAATTGCACCTTCAATTTTATCTTTGGATTATTCCAATGTGAGTGCGCAACTTGAAGAGTTAAAGGCATCCAAGGCAAAATGGTTACACTTTGATGTGATGGATGGTCATTTTGTACCAAACTTAACTTTTGGACCTGATATTTTAAAAGGCTTTAAAAAGGCTTGTCCATTATTTATGGATGTGCATTTGATGGTTGAAGATCCCAAAACGTATGCACCAATTTTCATTCAAAATGGAGCGGATTTAGTCACATTCCATACAGAAGCTTTAGATAATGATTTAAATCGTATTCAAGGCTTATTGGATGAAATTCATAATTTGGGGGCAAAAGGCGGTATTGTGGTTAAGCCAAATACAGCGATTGAACCTTTTGAAAGTGTATTAAAATCTTGTGATTTAGTTTTAGTTATGAGTGTAGAGCCTGGTTTTGGTGGCCAAAAATTCATGGCAGACATGCTTAAAAAGGTAGAGTGGTTAAAAGAGAAACGTCAAGAATTGAATCTGTCCTATCGTATTGAAATAGATGGTGGTATTAATCAAGATACGTATAAATCTGCATTGGATGCAGGTTGTGATACATTGGTTGCGGGTAGCTACGTATTTAAAAATGATATTACCAAAACCATTGAAGGTATGCTTGCATAAATATGACTTGTGCTGTTTTGATTACCCCACTCGTTGATGTCGTACCTATTATTGAAGGTTGTGATTATATTGGCGTAGATGCGGGGGCATTAAAAATTATAGATCAAGGTCTTCCTATCAAAATGGCTGTTGGAGACTTTGATTCTTTAAACGAAGAAGATTTAAAACGAATTACGTGTCCGATTGAAAGACATCCAATCATGAAAGATGAAACGGATTCAGAACTTGCGATTCGACTATGTAAAGATTATGATACGATCTATTTGTATGGTGGAATGCAGGGCAGAATTGATCATACAATTGCCAATATTCGTTTGGCAATGTATCGTTTTAATAATTTGGTTTTGATGGATGAACATCAAAAGATATCTGTTATGAATGTAGGGGAGTATGAAATTGATAATACGTATCGGCATATTTCATTCTATCCAATTTTAGAAGGTGTACTTTCTTTATCTGGATTTTTATATCCACTACAATCTAGACGTATTCATATTGATGAAATATATACAACAAGTAATTCTTTGGTTGAAGATAAAGGCATTGTTCGTATAGAAGAGGGGCGCTTTCTTTGTGTACAATCCAATTGGAGGTAGTCTATGTTTTATGATGTAGCTATGAACTTTGTGATTGGAACTATTTTAATGGTGGCTGGAGCTATCATGCTGTGTATTCCAAATCGAGTTTTCACATGGATCTTAGTTGTTTCCATTCTGTTTTTATTTGCGAATGGAGTTACTTTATTTATTCGTTTTATTAAAAATAAAAAAAACAAAGACTTTTTCTTTTCAATCTTATCGTTTGCGTTTATGTTTTTCTTGATGAACTTTCGTTATATTCCACAATGGATCTTGCGAGTAAATTTTGGTGGGTATTGTATTCTTTGTGGTTCAGCTTGTTTTATTCAACTTGTGATTGATAAAATCAATCATTTTAAAGGGAAGTTTTTTAACTTTGTGTTTACCATTATTTATATTTTATTTGGTTTTTATCTTCTTTTGAATCCGAATTTTCATACGGATCTTTTAATGCAGGCATTTGGAATCTATTTTATGATTCTAGGCTTACGTTATTTAGGCGATGGATATGTGGGAATCAATCCTCTTACAAAATATAAGTGGAAACGTAAAGTAAGAATCACGCTTCCTGCTTTTTTGTGTGCTTTAGTGCCCGATGCTGCATTGGCGAGTATTAACCGTTATTTAGAAGAAGGCAAACCAGAAGATTTAAATACGTATAAAATGGAGGATCCTGTTCGTTTAAAAGTGATTGTACATGTGGGGCCTAAAGGTTTTCAAAAGGTAGGTCACATTTGTTTTTCATATGACAATATTGTATATAGTTATGGTAATTATGATAGTGACTCCTTTCGTTTGAATCAAACAATTGGTGATGGTATCTTTTTTACAGTGCCTTTAGAGAAATATATTCCGAATATGATTTCGGCTGAAAATAATTCGATTTTTGAGTATGGTATTTTGACAACGCCTAAACAAAATGAATTCATAGAAAAGGAAATTGAAAAGATTCGTTTAAATGGTTATCGTTGGTATACAAAAATAGAAAAAGAAGATGGCTATGATCATTTTAGTAAGTATGAAATGGATTATCCGAGTCGTCTTCATTATCGTACGGGAGCTAAATTATATAAGGTAAAGAGTGGTAAATTTCATATTTATTGGGCTTTAGGTGATAATTGTGCTTCTTTTACAGATTTAGTTTTAGGAACACTTGGTGCAGATGTATTAAGTATACGTGGGATCATTAGTCCAGGAACGTATTTGGATTGGCTTCAAAAAGAATATTTAAAGAAAAATAGTCCAATTGTATCTAGGTGTATATATACAAAAGAAACGGTGGAACAATAGATGAATGGATATTTTTATGTATTAACGACAATTGATATTTTCGTTCTTTGTTTCATGTGCGTGTTGACGCGATTAAGCGAATCATTAAATAAAAAACAAAAGCGAGGGTTTTTCTTTGCGTTTATATTGATTGCGTTTATTTCTATATTAGAAGTCATTACCTTAAAAGTGGATGGTTTACCAGTTCGTTATCGTTGGATCAATATTATATCGAATTATCTTGGTTTTGGACTTACACCATCTGTTTGTATCTGTTTGGTGTATGTATTGGATAAAAAGACAAGGCTTAGGTGGGAATTTAAATTGGCAATTTTATGCGAAATTATCTATCTTTTGGTTCTTGCGATATCGATTCCGTCTGGACTTGTATTTTCAGTAAGTCAAGAAAATTTATATTCTCGTGGGCCTTATTTCTTTATTTACATCTTTGTGTATTTTATATCTATATTCTATTTGTCTTTATCTACAATCTTAGTTTCGAAGCAGTTTCAAAATCGCAGTAAAGCATTGATTTATCCATTGATTATCTTCTTGGCTGCAGAAACCATTATTCAAATCATAGTTCCTAATCTTCATGTGAGCTGGCTTTGTGTCACTTTACTTTCTGTACTTTATTTTATCTATTGTAGTGAAATGTGGAATCAATTGGATAGTTTAACAGGATTGTTGAATCAGAATAGTTTCTTGAATCGTAGTCATGAAATGAATTATACAAATGGAATGTTGATCGTGTTTGATGTGGATGATTTTAAACATGTCAATGATGTGTATGGACATGTCAAAGGAGATCTTTGTCTAAGTATCATTGCCAACTGTATTAAGAAAGCCTATGCCAAATATGGATATTGTTACCGAATTGGTGGCGATGAGTTTTGTGTATTATTAAAAAATTGTCGTAATGAAGAATCGTGTTCTATACAATTTGATCATTTGATGAAATCCAAACAAAGAAAATATAAATATTTACCTTCGGTATCTTATGGATCGGCTTTGTTGCTGACGGGAGATATTGTGAGTGTTAAGGATTTGGCAGATCAAAATATGTATTTAAATAAAAAGCGAAAAAAAGAACAGCAGTGATTTGATAATCGCTGCTGTTTTAAGGTAGAAACCAAGTGATCAAATCAACGATCCATGCGATGAAAGTAGATCCTTTCTTAATTTCGTTGTCATATTGATGGGATTGTATTATTTCTTCTTTTGAAAAACCCTTTTGTGTTAAATCTTCTATTTCTTTTTGAGTTAGGCCTTGATTCAGTAATTCATCCTTATCTTGTTTGTTCATTTTCTTTACCTCTTATAAATGGCTATTATCTTTACGATATTGCAATGGAGAAGTAAGGGTGGCCTTTTTAAAGGCTTGTGCAAAATAAGATTGACTTGTAAAACCAACAATATATGCGATTTCTGAAATTTGTAGGTTGGTTGTAGACAACAAAAGTTTAGCTTCTTCCAAACGTTTTTGAATCATATAGTTAATGGGAGAAATGCCTTTATATTGTTTAAAGGCATGTACAATATGGTATTTGTTTAAGAATGTGAGTTCACTTAATGTATCGAGTGTGATGTCTTCTTTGAAGTGTGCATCAATATATTTTTCAATTAAGACACAATCTTTATTGGCTTTATTGATTGGTGAAGATTTTAAGTTGATGTTTGCACGTCGCATGAGGTTGATCAATAAAACTTCAAGTAGGTTTTGACAAAGAGATTGGTATTCTGTATCTTTTGTCTTTACTTCAAATAGGATTGTTTTCAAATAAAATAAAACTTCATGTTTATATTCACAATAATTGGCAATACTACAACCTTGTTCTTCATCTTCTTCTTTTGAAAGTAAGTGACACCTTCAATTCCCATGACAATATATTCGAAGTTTACATTTTCAATACCACGTTCTGTATGGGAAACAAGAGGATTGACTATAACTAAATCATCTTCTTTGACAGGATAGTTTTTATTGTCTAGACTTAAAAGTCCATGGCCTTTTGTCACATAGAACATTTCTGTATATAAGTGTGTATGCAGAGTGGAATTCCATTCATGATCAAATTTAGATTCTGTTATATATAAAAGCTTTGGGCGTGCTTTGTTGAAATCGACTTGATCGATTTGAAAGCGTTGTGTACTCATATAAACACCTCTTTTTGTATAATTATATAATGTTTTCATTTATTTATCAATTTTGTTCATAAATTCATCGAATCGCAATATATCTAAAATATCGAGCTATATTTTTATGATAAAGCGCTTACAAATAAGCTATACTTTGATTGTCAAAAGAGGTTCATACGAATTTTATGAGGAGGTAAAGTATGAAAAAAGTTATAACTGCTGGGTTGTCATTTGCGATGGCTGCTTCAATGTTAGCAGGATGTTCAAGTAAACCAGCTGAAAATTCTGATTCTGGAGATAAACGAGTATTAAAATTTGATTCGTTCTCTGGTGGAAATGGTGAAGAAGTATTTACAAAGTTAGCAAAGGCTTTCGAAAAAGCAAATCCAGATGTAGATGTGCAATTGCGCTTTGAAAAAGAATTGCCAGATGTATTAAATAAAGAAAATGCGAAGGGTGAATATTCAGATGTTGTTTATTATAATTTAGGACAGCCTTCTGGATATACGGAAACTCAATTAAATACACACGAAGTATTAGATATCTCTGATGTTGTTAAAGAAGTAGGTATGGATGAAAACTATGCGAATAGTAGTATCGTACAATATTATGGGGATGGAAAATCTTATTTAATGCCACTTAAAACAACACCTGCTGGATTCTTCTATAATACAGAATTAGTTGGAGAAGGAAAGAAATATGATCTTCCAACAACTTGGGATGAATTCTGGGCTTTAGGTGATCAGGCTAAACAAGATGGTATTTCATTATTTACATATCCAACAAACGGTTACTTTGATAATACATTAAATGCATTGTTAAAAGAAACAGGTGGAGAAGAATTATTATCTAACGTATTAAATTATGATAAGGATGCTTGGAATACAGATGGTGCTAAACAAACTATCGATATTTTAACTAAATTAGTAAGTCCTGATTATTTATATTCGGATACAGTATCTAATGCCAATGCGAAAGATGGATTCACAATGAACCAACAGGCAGTTATTGATGGAAAAGCATTATTCATGCCTAATGGTGACTGGGTAGTGAATGAAATGGCAGATACAACGCCTGAAGATTATCACTGGGGATTACTTCCATTGCCTGCATTAGAAAAAGATGGTGAACGTTTCGTTGGATCTATGACTGAACAAGTATGGATTCCTGCTCAAGCTAAAAACGTAGATGATGCAAAAGCATTCTTGAAGTTATCTATTCTGAAGAAGGCGTTAAGATCATGGCTGAAGGTGGAAACATTGTTCCAACAGATACTATGTCTGATACGATTGCAGCTATGGAAGATGGATATACAAAAGAATTCTTCTCAGTATATGATAATGCTTCTGCAGCTTTAGGTGCATTTGCTCCTTATAACACAGATAACTTACCAGATTTCGATCGTGCTGCTACAGTATTTGGTTCAATCGACTCTTTAGCAACAGGTGAATTAAGTGCAAAAGATTATCAAGCTAAATTATCAGACGCTTGGGCTAAATTAGCAAAAAATAAAGCCGTAGCTGAATAATTAAAAAAGTATATTTTAACATAAAGCGATGAGCATATTATTGCTCGTCGCTTTTTAAAAGATGGGAGGTAACTCATGAATAAAAAGAAAGCACAAAATCGTTTCGTATTTGCGTGTCTTGCACCAGCCGTTATTTTAGTTGTCATTTTTATGGTCATTCCAACGATTGATGTATTTAAGACGGCATTCTTTAAAAAGAGCAATTTCGTAAGTGATGCCACTTTTGCAGGTTTATTCAACTTTAAGGTTCTTTTTAACGATATGCGTTTTATTGAGGCTATGCAAAATACAATTTTATATGTTGTATTGATCACAATCATCACTTTGGTGTTGGCAGTCTTATTTGCGACCTTATTAACTCGTGAAGAATTTGTAGGAAAGAACTTCTTCCGCGTGATTTTCTATATTCCAAATATTTTGAGTATTGTAGTTATCGCAGGTATTTTCTCAGCCATTTATCAACCAACCAATGGTATTTTGAATTCATTCCTAGGTATGATTGGTCTAGAATCTTTACAAAGACAATGGATGGGAAATCCAGCTATTATTAACTATTCTATTATTGGTGCATTAGTTTGGCAGGCCATTGGATATTATATGGTTATGTATATGTCGAGTATGACAAGTATTCCAGAAAATCTTTATGAAGCGGCAAGTTTAGAAGGGGCAAGTAAAGTAAAGCAATTTTTTATGATTACTTTACCATTGATTTGGGATAACATTCGTACAACTTTGACTTTCTTCGTTATTTCTACAATTAACTTATCCTTTATGTTTGTGCAGTTGACAAGTGAAGGAAACTTAGGAAGTGAAGTGGCATTGAACTATATGTATAACAATGCGTTTGCGGGTAAATATGGATTTGGTATGGCAATCGGAGTTTGTATCTTCGTATTCTCATTTGCGTTATCCGCTATTATAAATAAAGTCACAGAACGTGATGTATTGCAGTATTAGGAGGATGAAATATGAAGAAGCGTAATTTTCCTTTATATAAAATCTTTGTTTATGTAGCATTGATTACGTTGGCTATTTCGATTATTGTACCGATCGCATGGGTTTTCCTTGCATCTTTAAAATCGCAACTCGAATTGGTAAGTGGCAATCCATTTGATTTTCCAAAACAAATGTTATGGTCAAACTTTGCGGATGCCTTTGTGAAGGCGAGAATGGGTGATTATTTGTTGAATACGATCATCGTAACCGCATTATCCTTAGTTATCTTGTTGGTGGTTGCTCTTCCTGCATCGTATGTATTAGCTCGCTTTGATTTTGTTGGAAAGAAATTCTTTAACGGATTGTTTATGGCCGGACTATTTGTCAACGTGAATTACATCGTATTACCTATTTCTTGATGTTATTTAATGCCGATATCAAGCTTGGCGTCGATTTTTTCTTGAATAGTAAATTCTGGCTTTCTGTCGTTTATGCAGCAACAGCTTTGCCATTTACGATTTATTTGTTGACAGGTTATTTCAAAACATTGCCAAAAGCTTATGAAGAAGCAGCTCGTATTGATGGTTGTGGCTATTTCAAGACTATGACTAAAATTATGATTCCAATGGCTAGACCTAGTATTATTACTGTAATTTTATTTCAGTTTTTAGCATTCTGGAACGAATATATTATCGCATTTACATTTATGGATAAAGATAATGCGACTTTGGCAGTTGGTGTTAAATATTTGATGGCCGATGCAAAATCACAAGCGAATTTTGGCGTTATGTATGCTGGATTGGTAATTGTTATGATTCCAACACTGATTCTTTATATTTGTGTTCAAAAGAAGATTACACAAGGTATGAGCATTGGTGGAATGAAAGAGTAAGAGGTGTCTAGTATGAGAGATGATAATAAAGTAATGAATATAGTTATGATTATTTTATTCTTTGTGTTTTTAGGACTAATCATTTGGGCACAAAAGACAGTGAGTGTTCGTAATTTAATGATTGAAATTGTTGGATTGACGGGTTTGCTTACATTGTTGTTTTTATACAACAAGAAACATAAATAGGAGGATGAAGTATGGCAGAATTATCATTGCAGCATGTTGATAAAATATATGACAACAATGTTCAGGCTGTATTTGACTTTAATTTAGATGTAAAAGATAAAGAATTTATTGTGTTTGTAGGACCTAGTGGATGTGGTAAATCTACAACACTTCGTATGATTGCTGGTTTGGAAGAGATTAGTGCCGGTGATTTCTATATTGATGGAAAAGAATGAATGATGTGGAACCAAAAGATCGTGATATTGCGATGGTATTCCAATCCTATGCTTTATATCCACATATGAGTGTGTATGAGAATATGGCTTTTGGTTTAAAACTTCGTAAGTTCAGCAAGGAAGAAATAGATAAACGTGTGCATGAAGCGGCACGTATTTTGGAAATCGAACCTTATTTGGATCGTAAACCAAAGGCATTGTCGGGTGGACAAAGACAACGTGTTGCATTAGGACGTGCGATTGTACGTAATGCGAAGTATTCTTGATGGATGAACCACTTTCAAACCTAGATGCTAAATTGCGTGTTCAAATGCGATCTGAAATCATTCAGCTACATGAAAGAATTGGTGCTACTACAATTTATGTTACACACGATCAAACAGAAGCTATGACAATGGCGGATCGTATTGTTGTTATGAAGGGTGGATATATTCAACAGATTGGAACACCTAAAGAAATTTATAATAATCCCGCAAATCTATTTGTTGCAGGATTCTTGGGGGCTCCAGCAACAAACTTTATTAAAGGTACATATCAAGATGGATTCTTTTATGTAGATGATATGAAGATCGATATTCCTTTGATGTATCGCGAAAAACTTCTAGCTATGAAGAAAAAGAAATCATTATGGGTATTCGTCCAGAAGATCTACATGGGGAAGGCATTGTTGCCGATACGTATCCAAGTGCAAACTTTGATTTTGAAATTGAAGTGGCTGAATTATTAGGACATGAATATATTTTACATGGTTCTTTAAATGGGCAAAAAATGTGTGCAAAAGTAAATTCTCGTTTAGAACCAGAAGCTCACACAACAATTAAGTTGACGATGGATTTATCAAAAGTGCATTTCTTTGATTTAGAAACAGAAAATAGAATCGACTAGTTTAGGAGAAAATAAAAATGATTGAAACAGGCAGAGTAACTGTACCAACAGATGTTGATGTGATTGATGCGACAATTGAAATCATTCATCGATGGAAAGCCGATGCGATTCGTGACTGTGATGGAACGGATATGCCGGAAGAATTGCGTAAAATGGACATCAAACAATATGCAACGTATTATACGACAAGAAAAGATAATGCTTGGGCAAAAGCAAATCCAGATGAAATTCAACAAATGTATTTGATGAGTGATTTTGTGACAGCTAAAGATACGGAATTAAAGATTCAAATCATGCAGCATTTCTATTCAGATCAATTAAAGCCAAACACAAAAGACAATCATAGATGGTGGGAAGTGATTGATCGTACTACAGATGAAGTCGTCACAAATTGGGATTATGATGAAAAAACGATGGAAGTCATCGTTCATGATACCATTCCATATCATGCGTTATACTGTAAGCTTTTTTAGCTTTTGTGATCTGGGACCCAGTACATATGTATAATGCTCTAACAAATGATTGGAAAGATGAAGAGCATCAGATGACTTATGATGTTAGACAACCTAAAACACAAAAGTATGTTTTA
>ENA-OQCN01001760-OQCN01001760.1-human-gut-metagenome-genome-assembly--contig:-NODE-1760-length-10192-cov-6.239742_pt1 | contig 10192 bp, 9 predicted proteins | sample MGYA00242497_ERZ504576 | MGnify/ENA primary metagenome ERZ504576 (study PRJEB26092, sample SAMD00036296) | human gut metagenome | host: Homo sapiens | study: EMG produced TPA metagenomics assembly of...
TATATGATGTGTACAATAATCACTTATATAAAAGCCGGCAAAATCCCTACCCCCTCTTTTCTCGCAATGTTTTCACATCTGACATTTCAATTTTCCTGCTATTAACTGGTAACATAAAGCATTGAAATTTCCATGTCTTTGTCGAAAAATGCGAAGTGGTCTGCCCTCTTCAAAGTGATACGCACCGATAAAATATGCTGTGGTGTCGTATTTACAGAAATATAATGCTTTGAGTTGATTGTAGCACAGAGAGGACAGTTTGTCATCAAATTTCTCTCTAAAAGACGAGGGTCTAAAATGAATATATGCTTACTTTTTATTCTCTAATCAAACCCTTATTACACAAAAACCGCGCAAGCCAATTTCCTTCGATGCACTTGCGCGATTTCGTCTGATATACACATACCAAAATTATTATTTACATTTGCTACAACATTTGACTGTTTTATACATTCTCAATCTCTGTCTTATACTTTTCAAGAATCATATTCTGGATATTCTCGCGTGTGGCAGAGTTAATCGGATGGGCTATATCCCTGTACTCGCCATCGTTTGCCTTGCGGCTTGGCATGGCGATGAAAAGTCCCTTTTCTCCTTCGATTACCTTGATGTCATGTACCACGAATTCATCATCGATTGTGATTGACACAACCGCCTTCATCTTGCCCTCTTTTTCTACCTTACGAATTCTGATGTCTGTAATCTGCATATTTTTGTCCCCCTGGTCTGTTTTTAAATTACATATCTTACATTTTTTTCTTTTACTATCATGACTCCATCCTCACCACAATAGCAGGTGTTTGGATTGATGGTTCCACGGCTCTCTACGATGCAATTTTCGAGGTGCACATTGTCGCCTATGTAGACGTCATTGAGTATCACGCAGTTCTTCACTGTGGTGTTTTTGCCCACAAATACCTGCTTGAAAAGCACCGAATCCTCCACGCTTCCGTTTATGATACAGCCACTTGATACGAGGCTGTTTGAAATGTCTGAGCCCGGATTAAACTTGGCCGGTGGCAGGTCGTCCACCTTTGAGCAGATGGTCGGCTCCTCCCTGAAGAAATAGCTTCTGACGTCAGGTCTTAAGAAATCCATATTGGTCTTGAAGTATGCATCAATATCGGCGATATTGTTCCAGTATGAATTTATCTTGTAGCCATATATTTTCTTTACATTTTTGTAGCGCACGAGGATATCATTTACGAAATCGAATCTGTTTTCCTCAGCTGCCGCCTCCAAAAGCTCTATGAGCTGTCGTCTCCTGATGACATAGATACCTGTGGAAATGGTGTTGGATAAGCCTCGATTGGCTTTTCATCAAACTCTGTGATTCTTGACTCATCATCATGCGTACCACACCAAAACGGCTGACATCGTCGTTGTACATCATGTCCTTGCATACCACTGTAATGTCTGATTTTTTCTCGATGTGAAAATCAAGCACTCTGTTGAAATCCAGCTTGTATACACAGTCACCGCTGCTGATGATGACATATGGCTCATGGCGTCTCTTGAGAAAATCAATGTTCTGATACATCGCATCTGCCGTGCCCCTATACCAGTCACTGTTGTCCGCTGTGACTGTAGGTGTAAAGAGGAATAAGCCCCCCTGCTTTCTGCCAAAATTCCACCATTTTGATGAGCTTAAATGCTCATTCAGTGAGCGTGCATTGTACTGGGTCAGTACTGCGACAGTCTGTATATGTGAGTTTGACATACTGCTGAGCGCAAAATCTATGCTTCTGAAGCTGCCTGCTACCGGCAGGGCCGGTACTGCTCGTTTTGCTGTCAGTTCCTTCATCCTATTATTGTTGCCGCCGGCCAAAATTATTCCTATTGCCTTCATTTTCCGTCACCTGCCTTGATAATAACTTCTCCGCCCTCAAGCACACCGTCTTTGTAATCCTCTTCGTATGTAACACCGGAGATTGCTGTATTTTTGCCTATCTTTACCCCGTCCGGTATCACAGAATCTTCTCCTATAGTGACCAGCCCAAATGAGTATATGCTCTCATTTAATACGTTCGGCTTCTCCTGTCCGAAGCCAAGTGTCACATTGTCGCCCACCTTGCAATTTTCGGCAATGATGGACTTGTCTATCGTGACATTGGAGCCTATCTCCGTGTCACACATGATGATGGAATCACGTATTACTGCGCCTCTTCCAATCTTGACGTTGGCACCTATAACAGAATGCTCACATGACCATAGCATTCACAGCCCTCACCCATGATGCTTCGCTCCACATGACCTCCTTTGGCTATATAAAGTGGCTCGATTGCATCATTCTTTGTGTAAATCTTCCAATACTCCTCGTACAGATTAAACTCCGGAATGAGGTCCACAAGCTCCATATTGGCCTCCCAGTATGAGCCCAGTGTACCTACGTCCTTCCAGTATCCGTTGAACTCGTATGCAAACATACGTCTGTCGTTTTCAAAGCAGTATGGTATGACATGCTTGCCAAAATCACAGTTTTCCTGATCCTTTAGTGCAAGTAATGCTTCCTTTAGCACCGGCCATGAGAATATGTAAATACCCATTGATGCGAGATTGCTGCGCGGATGAACCGGCTTTTCCTCAAATGCATTGATGCGCTTATCATCATCGGCTATGACGATACCAAATCGGCTGGCCTCCTCGATAGGCACCGGCATGGTTGCTATGGTCACATCTGCATTGTTTTCCTTGTGGAAATCAAGCATCACCTCATAGTCCATCTTGTAAATGTGGTCTCCTGACAGTATCAACACATAGTCCGGGTTGTAACTGTCTATATACCTCATATTCTGGTAGATTGCATTGGCTGTACCTGTGTACCACTCGCTGTTGCCGCTCTTCTCATAAGGAGGCAGTATTGCCACTCCTCCATTATTCCTGTCGAGATCCCACGGAATACCTATTCCGATGTGGCTGTTAAGTCTGAGTGGCTGATACTGTGTAAGTACACCCACTGTATCAATGCCTGAATTGATGCAGTTGCTAAGCGGAAAATCTATGATTCTGTACTTTCCACCAAACGAAACTGCCGGTTTTGCTACGTCCGCTGTCAGAACACCAAGTCTGCTGCCTTGACCGCCTGCTAAAAGCATGGCTATCATTTCTTTCTTAATCACGTTATCACTCCTCGTCTGTCCTAATTTTTGTTGTGCCCATCCGGTCCCCACCACTTGTTTCTGTAATAACCGTATCTGTAATGCTTCCATAATAAATCACAATTGTTTCCATATAAATTATAGTTGCTGCTGCATAAATTGCAGTTACTGCCATATACTTTAACCCCATAAAATTCATATGGTCCGGATGAATTATTTTTATAAAAAAATTATACCACAGCCGCATTACCACTTCAACATTTTTCACAAAATCAAATAATATTTTTCTTTTTTTTCGACATTTTGCACAAGTGCCATTTATCGTATATCTGTTTAACCTGCTATGGTTCTTATCATTTGAAAGTCATGCCTGCTTTCACCTTATTTTTCCTTTGCAAATACTATATTTAGTTGTATAATTAATATAAAGTAACTATTCAGAACAAGAAAATCTGTTGCTTACATGCAATCATGACGCATCGGCTTTTTGTTCTCAGCGATTCTTAATAGTTACAATATAAATTATAATAAATCAGGCAGGTAAAATTAATGTATAAAATAGATTTCAGCAAACCAATACACATCCATTTCATAGGCATCGGCGGTATCAGCATGAGCGGTCTCGCAGAGATTCTGCATGAGGAGGGCTTTACAATTTCCGGCTCCGATTCAAAGGAATCAGACCTCACAAAAACTCTTGCTGCCAAGGGCATAAAAGTCATATATGGCCAGAGCGCAGACAATATCACATCCGGTATCGACCTGGTGGTTTACACTGCAGCTATCCACGAAAGCAATCCTGAGTTTGCCGCAGCAAAGGCAGCCGGTATTCCAATGCTTACAAGAGCCGAGCTTCTCGGACAGATTATGGACAATTACGATTATTCTATCGCTGTAGCCGGCACACACGGCAAGACTACCACCACATCCATGATCAGCGAGATTCTTCTCGCCGCCCAGACAGATCCTACCATTTCCGTAGGTGGTATTTTGTCATCTATCCACGGCAATCTGCGTGTGGGCGATTCAGAGTACTTCATCTCTGAGGCGTGTGAGTACACAAACAGCTTTTTGAATTTCAGACCACGCTACAGCATTATTTTAAATATTGAGGCTGAGCATCTGGATTTCTTCAAGGATATCAACGACATCAGACATTCCTTCCACGAGTATGCATCAAACACTCTCGCAGGCGGCGCTACCATCATCAATGGTGAGATTGACCGCTATGAGGAGATTGTCGCAGGGCTTCCTCAGAAGATTATCACCTATGGCTTTGATTCAAAATATGATTTCTATCCGGAAAATATAACCTATGACGATAAAGCTTGTGCATCTTTTACAGCTATGAGACAGGGTAGTCCACTTTTCGACGTAAAACTCTCTGTTCCGGGCGCTCACAATGTAAGCAATGCGCTCGCAGCCATAGCTTTATCCACCACACTCGGTCTAGATACGGAGTCTATCCTCACAGGCCTTGACAAATTTGGCGGTGCTGACAGACGTTTCCAGTACAAGGGCAAGGTAAACGGCGTCACAATCATTGATGACTACGCTCACCATCCAACCGAGATCCGCGCAACACTGACAGCTGCACAAAAATATCCACATGACAGGCTTGTCCTTTGTTTCCAGCCACACACCTATTCCAGAACCAAGGCATTCTTAAATGATTTTGCCGATGTTCTTTCAATGGCAGATGTTGTGGTGCTTGCTGATATCTATGCTGCGCGTGAGCAGAACACATATGGTATCTCATCTAAGGATATCCTGGATTTATTGCTCGAAAAAGGTGTGAATGCGCACTATTTCCCATCATTTGAGGAAATCGAGAAATTTTTATCAGAAAATTGTGTAAACGGTGACCTGTTGATAACAATGGGTGCCGGAAATGTAGTAGAAATCGGCGAAGACCTGCTTAAGAAATAAGTTATCCACGTTATCCACATACAAAATGTTAACAACTCTCATTTTGTGTGTGGATTTTTTAAATAATTTTCAACAGCTTATATACCCTGTGATACATTGATTTTTCAATTATTTTACACAGTTATCCACGTTATCCACATTTTTTTGTGGACTCGGAAAGCCCGAGTTTACAAGGCTTGTAGCACTTTTACCATCTTCACACGGTTAAAATATTGTGCTATAATTGCTCACAGGTTAAGCGAAAGAGAGTTTTTTATATGACAGCGATAAACATTAGCAGTGACATAGCAACATCATTCACTACTGTGTCAGATATTTTTATAGATCAATACATGCCAAAGGCAAACGGTGAGTTTGTCAAGGTATACCTTTATCTGCTCCGTGCGACAGGCTCCGGGGCAGGCATAGCAACTATTTCAGAGATTGCCGATCATTTCAGCAATACTGAAGCCGACATCATACGTGCCCTCAATTACTGGGCCTCTGAGGGCATTTTGCAGGTGCAAACCGGCGCTGATGGCCAGATTATGGGAATCAACCTCTGCAGTCTTTCTGTATCCGGTATGCAGGCTGCTCAGAGTAATATACAAAGCGCTGTGGCTGATAATGCCGCGCAGAATAATTTGCAAAACAGCGTAGTTAATAATGCTGCACAGAATATTTTGCAAAACAGCGTGGTTAATAATGCTGCACAGAATATTTCTACCGTGAATACTCGGATGCATGATTCTGTTGTGGAAAAGCTTAAGAGCCAGACTCCTGACAAAGCTGCTTCTTCACAGAAGGAATACACACTTGATGAGATTAAGGAGTTTAGAAAGAATCCTGACATTTCAGAGCTTTTCTTTATTATAGAGACATATCTGAAGCATACGCTCTCATCCACAGACACCAATATGGTGCTCTACTGGCTGGACGAGCTTCATTTTTCTACCGACCTGGTAGAATATCTCGTAGAGTACTGCATTACCAAAGGACATTCAAGCCTTCGTTACATGAACAAGGTCGCTCTCGGCTGGGCCGATGCCGGCATAAAGACCGTAGACCAGGCAAAGGACGATGCAGCCGCTCACTCACAGATTTACTATTCTGTAATGAAGCTCTAGCATCACAGGCCGCAATCTGGTTGACTCTGAGGTGTCACTAATAAACAAATGGGTCGGCGAATACGGTTTCGATATAGAGCTTGTAAAGGCCGCCTGCAGTAAAACCATTTCAGCTATCCAGAAGCCAAGCTTCGAGTACACAGACTCGATACTCGCGAACTGGAGGAAAAAGGATGTACATACATTAAAGGATGTTGAAGTGCTTGATGCCAACTTTGCCAAGGCCAATAAAGCCTCTGCTACCGGCTCATCACAGAGTACAAATGCTGCAAACGGTTCCTCAAAACCCAAAAGCAATAATTCAAGTTCCAAGAATAAATTTAACAACTTCAATCAGCGCAACAATGATTACGACAAGCTGGAGAAGCTGTTTCTGAATTCTACGGTATGATTTAAGCTACATGATTTCAATTATCTGATTTAAACTGTATGATTTCTGTTGCGCAATTTAGTTATATGATTTTCAAGTTAGATTTACACATCCCAAGGAGGATATATGGCACTTACCAATGCTCAATATGATGAGATAATGCGAGGCTACGACAAACGCCAGCTTCAGAACAAATACATACATGACAAGCGTATTGAGGAGGCCTATCGCAAGGCACCCCGCCTCAGGGAAATTGACTCAGAGATTGCATCCGCATCTGTCAGGCAGGCGTACAGGCTCATGGATGGTGATGATAATGCCCTTGCCGCTTTACGCCTTGCAATCGAGGACTATAAAGAGGAGCGTGCTGCACTGCTATCCACACTCGGATATCCGCTTGATTATTTTGAGCCTATTTACACCTGTCCAGATTGCCATGATACCGGGTATATAGATGGTCAGAAATGTCATTGCTTCAAGCAGGCTATTATCAATACCGTTTATTCGCAGTCCAATATCAGGGAGATTTTGTCTCGTGAGAATTTTTCCACGCTCTCATTCGATTATTACTCAGATGAGCAGAAAAATCCCGCGACAGGGCTGTCTGCTCTTGCCACAGCAAAGCTTGCAGTGACGAACTGTCATGAATTTATAGACAATTTTGAAAACAAACCTAAAAATATATTTTTCTACGGTAATACCGGTGTCGGAAAGACTTTTTTATCTAATTGCATTGCAAAAGAGCTTTTAGATGCAGGTTACTCCGTAATTTACTTTACAGCATTCCAATTATTTGATATATTAAGCAAAGGTGTGTTTGAAAAGGATGCAGATGCCATCGCAGCGCACCAGAATATATTCGACTGTGATTTACTTATCATAGACGATCTCGGAACCGAGCTTTCCAACTCATTTACCACATCACAGCTTTTCCTTTGTGTAAATGAGCGTATACTGCGACAGAAATCTACTATTATTTCCACTAATCTGAATCTGGAGCAGATAGCAGAGATTTACTCCGAGAGAACACTTTCAAGAATTTCAAGCAATTATAGTTTTATCAAGCTCTTCGGAGATGACATACGAATTAAAAAGCGTCTTTCCAAATAGCGCTTTTTATATATATTTAGTTTATTTATTATATGGTTATATGGAGGAATAACAATGCCAAACGATGAGAGAATTTTGGAGACTATGCCAACCGGTACACTTGGACTTGTTGCAACCGACAGTTGTATAGGTCTTGCCCAGAAGGTAGATGCATACTTACAGGGCTGGAGAGAGCACAGAGAGCACCAGCATGCTAACGAGAGTGCTTTCAAGGACTACTACAAAAACAGCTACATTATCAAGCCTTCTACACCTAGATTCGGTTCCGGCGAGGCTAAATGTGTTATCAACCAGTCAGTTCGTGGTTATGATCTGTACATCATGGTAGATGTAACAAACTACAGTCTTACCTACACAGTATGCGGTCAGACAAACCACATGTCACCTGATGACCACTACGCAGACTTAAAGCGTGTTATCGCTGCAGCCGGCGGAAAAGCAAGAAGAATCACAGTTATCATGCCTTTCCTTTATGAGAGCCGTCAGCACAGACGTACAGGCCGTGAGTCTCTTGACTGTCCATTAGCTCTTCAGGAGCTTATCAACATGGGGGTAGACAATATCATCACCTTCGATGCTCATGACCCTCGTGTGGTAAATGCTATTCCTCTGAACGGCTTTGAGAATGTAATGCCTTCTTACCAGTCATTAAGGGCATCTTAAAGAACGTAAAGGATATTACTATTGATGCTGACCATCTTATGATTATCTCTCCTGATGAGGGCGCTACAAACCGTGCTATCTACCTTGCAAACGTACTCGGAGTAGACATGGGTATGTTCTACAAACGTCGTGATTACAGCCGTATCGTTGACGGACGTAACCCTATCGTAGCTCATGAGTTCCTCGGAACAAATGTGGAGGGTAAGGATGTTCTTATCATCGATGATATGATTTCTTCCGGCGAGAGTATGATAGATACAGCAAGAGAGCTCAAGAAGCGTAAAGCTAACAGAATCTTTGTTGTTTCTACATTCGGTCTCTTTACAAACGGCTTTGCTTCATTTGACAAAGCATACGAGGAGGGTCTCATCTACAGAGTAGTTACAACAAACCTTATCTACCAGTCACCGGAGCTTCTCTCTAAGGAGTACTATATCAGCTGTGACATGAGCAAATACATCGCATACCTCATTGATACATTAAACCACGACTGTTCTATCAGTGATCTTCTCTCACCATATGACAGAATCAAGAAGTGTGTTCAGAAGTACAATGACGAGCAGGCTGCAGCAAAGAATAAATAATTAAGCGTATTAATCGAAAAGCCGTGTGAAATTAATATATACCCCTCTTACTGGATATCCAGTGAAAGGGGTATTTTTATGCGTTACAGTTACGAATTCAAACGAAAGGCAATCGAACTATACAGGCAAGGAAAATGGATTGAACCACCAGCAGACATCACAAACCTAAAGAATTTTCATGACATGATTGTTAAATGGCACCATTTGGAAGAAGTAACATCTCCTGATTGTTTAAAACACCACAGCCAAAATAGAAAATGGACTCCAGAGGAAAAATATGAACTTGTTGCACAGGTTATAGCCGGGGCTACTATTTCCTCAGTTGCTTATTCCGTAGGTATAAACATAGGATTACTTGCTCAATGGATTCGCAAATATAAAATATGGGGTTATAATGGACTTGTAAACCGAAAGAAAGGTCGGAAACCAAAGGAGCCAACAATGAAAAAAATGAACATTAATAATCCTCGCGAATTAGAAGAATCGGAATATGAAGAACTGATTCGTCTACGTGCTGAAAATGCTTATATAAAAGCAGAAAATGAAGTAATAAAAAAAGAGATCGCCTTGAGAGAAGAAAAGGAAGTTGCGCTACTCAAGGCGAAAAAGCAGCGCTTATCAAAGAACTCAGAGAAAAAGGATATCAACTAAAACATCTATTAAAAGCTATGAATATGGCTAAATCTACATACTATTTTGAAATTAATAAAACGGATTTAGTTGCTATACGAAACGAAGAATTACTTATAATTATTAAAGAAATATTTTTAGTAAACAAAGGCAGATATGGCGTGCGTAGAGTTTATATGGAATTAAAGAATCATGGCTACGACGTGAATCACAAGAGAGTTCAACGTCTTATGCATGACGCTGGATTATTTGGAAAACGTCCAAAAGAAAAATATCATTCTTATAAAGGCGAAGTGGGCAAGGTGGCTGATAACGTAATAAATAGGGATTTTTCTACTACATCACCCTTGCAAAAATGGACAACTGATATATCTCAATTTAATTTTTCGTGGGGAAAGTGCTATCTCTCTCCCATTTTAGATATGAATACAAATGAGATTATCTCGTACGATTTGGCGCTAAGTCCTAATTTGGAACAGATAAAAAGAATGCTTGATAAAGCCTTTGATAAGTTTTCGTCTGTAAACGGTTTGATTTTCCATTCAGACCAAGGATGGCAATATCAACATGTTTATTTTCGAAAACGGCTACAGGAACATGGAATAATTCAATCTATGTCTAGAAAGGGGAATTGCTACGATAATTGCATCATGGAAACATTCTTTGGAAGAATAAAAACAGAAATGTATTATGGAATTCGAA
>ENA-OQCN01001761-OQCN01001761.1-human-gut-metagenome-genome-assembly--contig:-NODE-1761-length-10186-cov-3.770057_pt1 | contig 10186 bp, 14 predicted proteins | sample MGYA00242497_ERZ504576 | MGnify/ENA primary metagenome ERZ504576 (study PRJEB26092, sample SAMD00036296) | human gut metagenome | host: Homo sapiens | study: EMG produced TPA metagenomics assembly of...
TCCCATTCTGCGGTAAGCTGCGGGCTTGTCAAGTGTCCGGCAGGACGCACACAAGTTGATACCGTCCTTTTGTGGGAAGTAGCTGCTTGCCTTTTCGCTCCACAAAGCCGCCCTTTACCAGTTTTTCAATGACGGCGGCGCGGGTGGCGGGAGTTCCAAGCCCTTTGCGTTCTGCGTCCGGGTCGGTGTCCTCGCTTCCGGCGCGCTCCATAGCAGAGAGCAGCGACGCTTCGTTGTGGGGCTTTGGCGGTGTTGTGTCATGCTCCGTTACCGTTGTCGCCGGATTTTCAAAGGTCTGTCCCTCGGTAAATGGCGGCAGGGTCTTTTCGGTGTCGCTGTCTGCGTCGTCCGTTTCGGGCTTGTTCTTTAAGGCTGCCCTGTATTTCCGGTCAATCTCTTTCCAACCCTCACAAAGAATGGTCTTGCCCCTTGCGGTAAAGGACTGTCCGGCACATTCAAAAACTGCTGTAACCGCTTCAAAGGTATGCGGTGCAGCGGTCGCCATAAGTAGACGCGCCCCGGCAAGGGTAAGGATATTCCTTTCGCTTTCCGGCAGCGCGGCAAGGTCGGTCTTTGCAAGCTCCATAGTCGGGATAATGGCATGGTGGTCTGATACCTTTTTACTGTTCAGCACCTTTCCAAGCTCCGGCGTGAAGTCTTTTCCCGCCATAAAAGGAAATTTCCCACAAAGCAGCTTGATAATGCCCGCCGCTGTGTCGCCCATGTCGTCGGTCAGAAATGCGCTGTCGGTTCTCGGATAAGTAAGAAGTCTTTTTTCATACAGGGCTTGTGCAAGGTCAAGGGTCTGCTTTGCGGTATATCCGAACAGGCGGTTTGCTTCCCTCTGTAAAGAAGTAAGGTCAAAGAGCTTCGGCGGGGCTGCGGTCTTTTTCTCTTTCACAAGGGAAGTACAGACTGCTTTTGACGCTTCGCAAGTCGTTTTTAATGCGTCGGCTTCTGCTTTATCTGAAATTCGTTCACTTGCAGCTTCCGCATCGGATAAGGTAAGGCGCACATGATAGTATTTTTCTTTCTTGAAAGTGGTAATCGCTGCGTCCCGGTCAACAAGCATTTTTAAGGTCGGGGTCTGTACGCGTCCCACGTTCAAGGTGTGATTGTAAAGGACAGAGAAAAGACGGGTGGCGTTGATACCGATAAGCCAGTCAGCCTTTGCCCTACACAATGCGGAAGCAAAGAGCGCGTCGTATTCCTCGCCGTTCTTCAGACGGGAAAAGCCCTCTTTGATTGCGCTGTCCTCCATAGAAGAAATCCAAAGGCGGCGCATAGGTTTCTTGCAGCCCGCCATTTCATAGACAAAGCGGAAAATGAGTTCGCCCTCGCGCCCTGCGTCGCAGGCATTGACGACTTCGGAAACGTCTGCCCGGTGCATAAGCTCCTTTAAGGTCTTGAATTGCTTTTCCTTGTCAGCCGCAACGGTGTACTTCCATTCCTGCGGCAAAATCGGTAAGCTGTCATAGCTCCACTTTTTATACTGTTCCCCATAGGCGGCAGCTTCCGCAAGCCCTACCAAATGTCCCACGCACCAAGAAACGATATAGCCGCTTCCTGTGAGAAATCCGTCTTTCTTTTCCTTTGCCCCAAGTACGGCAGCGATTGTCTGTGCCACACTGGGCTTTTCTGCGATAACTAAGATATGTGAAGTCAATAAAAAATCCTCCTTTCAGCGTTCCGGCTCGGTTTCTTTTTTCTTCTGTACCTGTTTCAGACAGTACCCCATACAAGGGAACTGCCCCTTGTAAGGGCAGGAAGCGCAAGCCGGGGGATAAGGAACAGGCGGCGCATTATCACGCCGCCCGTCCGGTTTCTGTATCATCATCTTTTCAAAGGGATTGTCGGTAAACAGGGTCATAGGGTTTCTTCCTCCGTTTCTTCATCTTCGGAAGTTTCCCCGGTATCTGCTTCCGGCTCGTCCTCGTCGTAATCCTCAAATTCAAAATCTTCAAGGTCGGTATCGCCCTTTACATTCTGCTTCGGCTTTAGAAACTTAAAGTAGTAGAACGCTGCGCCGCCGCCAAGCAGGGCAAAGAGGACTAAGGCAAGCACCACACCGGGATTGCCGCCTTTTTCTTTCGGTTCTTCCGGCTGCTCCGTTGGTGTTGGGGTAGGTTCTTTACCTGTGCAGCCTGTCATACTGGTAACACATACCGGGCAGGACGTGTTTACCTTTCCGGCTTCGCATTTCTCCGTACAATTACAGATTTCCGGCTTTTTGGCAGCTTCACCGTTTTCGGTCAGTGCCATAAGGTCGGCTTCGTCCACTTGATTTAGGAAATGTACGGTCTGTTCGCCCTCGGCAGCGCGGTCAATGAGGATATAGAAGTAGTTGCCGCTTTTGGTGGCAACAGTGATAAGCTGCTTATTGCCGCCGTAATCGTCAACCAGTGTTGCGTTTCCCTTTGGGGTAAGGGGCGGCGTTTCCTCTTTTTCCTCCACAATCACGCCGCTGTCATTAGTCGCGTTCCCAGCGGGCGGCTCTGTGGCTGCGCCCTGTGCATAGGCAGGGACAGAAAAAACGCCCATAAGGATAAGGGCGGCACAAAGGGCAGTCATGGTCTTTTTCAGTTTATTCTTCATCTGCATTTTCCTCCTGTTCTTCGTAGTCTGCGGCTTCGGTAGCGGGTGCGGCAGTCATGCCGGGAATACCGCCGCCGGACAGCATAGCGTTCAGTTCCTGCGGGGTCAGACGCATAGCTCGTACAAGCTGCACGATTTCAAGGTTTTCCGCTTCGGTTTTCTGCGCTTCCAGTCCTTTTAACTTGTTCTGATACTCTGTGATTTTCTCGCGGGTCTTTGCGATTTCCTTATTGATACGGTCGATTTTATTGTTTGCCATAGGTCATTTCTCCTTTCTTTTTGGGGCTGCTTTACCAGTTCATCAGCCCGTAGCCTTTGATACATTGATAGTTAAGGTCATAGCTCTTTATCTTGCAGGCGTCGCCGGAATTGCCCTCAACGGTATAGACGCGGCTGCCGTCCCTGCCAAGCACAAGCCCCACATGGTCGGCAACGCGTCTAAATCCCAATCGAAAAAGATAGCGTCGCCCGGTGCGATATTCTCATAGCCGCGTGCGCCCCATTGTCCCCTTGACTGAAACCAAGGGACACCCTGCCATTCGCAGCCCGCAAAGCGCGGTTCGCTTTTTCCGGCTTGATTGTAGCACCATGATACAAAACAGGCGCACCATTCCACGCGGCTGTTAAAGCCGTACCAAGACCAGTAAGGGTAGCCGCCCACATTTCCGACTTGCTGCTTTGCAAGCTCCATAAGCTCTTGATTTCCGGGGCGCGTACCGTTTACAAACTCCACGCCGCTTAAATCCTCGGACGGGCTTCCGTCGGGAGAACCGCCGCCAAAAATCAGCGGTTTGTTGCCGCTTGTTTCCAAATACACCCGGTACATTTCAAGCTGCTCCGGCGTAAGAAGTTTCTCCGCAAGCTCGGAAATAGGCTTGTTTGTTAGTTTCACATTCAAGATGTAATACTCATAAGGGACTTCCTCGGTGGTGGTTTCCCCGGTTTCCGGGTCGGTGCTTGTTTCGGTGCGGTAGCGTATTTCCACTTCCTCGGTCAGCGTCAAGGTGTATTGCATGGCAAAGATACGTTCAAGCTCTGCCTGTGCGCTCTGCGGGGTGTAGCTCTGTAAGAGGGCGGTCAAGTAAGACGCTAATTCGTGGGGGTTATGCCCGATACTGTCAAGGTCGTAGCGGTATTCATCATAGCCGGGGTGGGTGCTTTCGATATTGTCAATCTCACTTTGCAGGGCATTTTCCATAGCGGTGTAGTTCTGTTCCGTTGCCACAAGGTCGCTGTCCTCGGACGTGTAGGACGTGCCAAGTACCCGTTTGTCAAGCCCGAAAACATAGCCCCGCAAGAGGACAGCCCTGCGGAAATCATAATAAAGAGAAGCAGCGCGGCAACTGCAATCAAAATGCCCGCCGGGTGTCTTGCCGCAAATGCGGCGGCTTTCCTCGTTTCCTCGGCGGTTTTCTTCGCCGTCTTTCTTGTGGCTTCCGCTGCGGCTTTTGCCCCTCCTTTCTTTGCCGCCTTTGCATACTGGCGTTTTATCTGCTGTTTCTGCATGAAACGGGAAAGCGGGTTAGAGGTAAGCTGCGGGTTGTCGTGCAGGGTCTTGTGATACTGGAAGTTGACGTTTGCCTTAAATGCTGCCTTTTCTGCCTTTGCTGCTTCCCGGTAGTTTCAGCTTATGGCTGCGGTAGCCCTGTTTTAACTTCCTCGCCCCGTATTTCGCGCCGCGCTCGGCAAGTTCCTCCGACTTATGCGCCCCCTCAACGCCGGAATTGTCCTTTTCGACGGAATGTATCTTGTTGTGGACGAAAATCCCTGCTTCCTGTGCGGGGCGTGACAGCGGGTTTCCCTTTTTACTGCCGGGTATCGGTTTTTCCTGTTCTTCAAAGCGTAAGCGGGTCTTTGCCTTGCCTGTGGCTTCGTCAAAGGTGCGCTCCTTAACCAGTTTCTTTTGCTTTGGGATAGCTGCCTTTGCCGCGTCCAGTTGGTCAGCGGCTTTGTTTGATTTTTCAATATAGCGTTCCAGTTCCGGGGTGGCAAGTTCTTCCTCGGTAAACTGCAAGCGGGAAGATGTTGTTTGTGCGGTGGCTTCCTCCTGTGCCTTGCGTACCGCTTTTTTACTGGCTTTGCGGGTCTGCGCTGCTTCGATATGCTCCATGACGCGCTCTGCGGTGGCGGTGTCCCTTGCGGGGGCAGCTCCCGGCGCGTGGGGTAACGGGGAAATTGGGGACGCTACACCTTGAAGCTGCGTCCGTCCTGCGCCGCTTGCTGCTCCGGGGACTTTTGAAAATCCGCGTCCTGTTCCCGTTTACTGATACGCTCGGCGGTCTGCTGTGTTTCGTTTACCTCGATAAGCCCGTCGCGGGTCATTTTCTGTGTGATTTTATCGCGGGATTTATATTGCTTCATGGTCTGCACCTCACTTTCCGCTTTCGGAAACTTCCTCCGGCTTCGTTGTCATTACCCTGTAAAGCTCGGTATCTTTCGGGAAGCGGTCTACAAAAGGCAGCACCACATTCCCATAGAAGATAAGCCCCTCGCCCGCTTCGGTGTGGGTAACATACTTCATCTGCTGCGGGGAAATATTAAGCTGCTTTGCAAGGATAGTACGGTCGCCCTGCGCTTGATTGAGCATGAGGACAAAATCGCTGTTTTCAAAGATATTTTCCACCTCACGGCTTGCCAAAAGGTCTTTGACGTTCTGCGTAATGGCTGTTGGGATACCGCCCCATTTACGGAAACGCTTCCAAATCTCCACGCTGTAAGCGGCGGTCTGTTCCTCTTTTAAGAGCAAGTGAAATTCGTCCATATAGTAGCGGGTCGCCTTTTTCTCTGCCCGGTTTATCGTTACCCTGTTCCATGTCTGGTCTTGCACAATGAGCATACCTAACTTTTTAAGCTGCTTTCCAAGCTGCTTTATATCAAAGCAGACAAGGCGGTTAGAAAGCTCCACGTTGGTTCTGTGGTTGAATACGTTAAGGCTGCCGGAAACATACAGCTCCAATGCCGCCGCGATACGGGCAGCTTCCGGCTCCGGCTGTCTTAACAGCTCGTCGTAAAGGTCGCCCAAGATAGGCATTTTTGCCGGGTCGGGGCCTGCAAGGAACGGGCGATACACATTTCTTACAGCCCTGTCAATGACGGTCTTATCAACAGGCTGCAACCCCTCCTTGCCGCCGATAACAAGCTCACAAAGGGAAAGGATAAAATCACTTTTCAGCGCAAGAGGGTTGTCGTCCTCGCTGTAATTAAGGTTTATATCCATAGGGTTTACATACTGGGGCTTGCCGTCAATGCCCCTGCCCGTAGGGGAAAGCCGTATCACTTGCCCATTCAGACGCTGCACAAGGGAAAAATACTCGGCTTCCGGGTCGCAGATGATAATATCGTCGTCGGTAATGAGAAAAGCGTTTGTCATTTCTCTTTTTGCCGCAAAGGATTTTCCGCTTCCCGGTGTTCCCAAGATAAGCCGTTTGGGTTTTGAGCTGCTTTCTGTCGCAGAGTATCATGTTGTTAGAAAGGGCGTTCAAGCCATAGTACAGGGCTTGCCCCGTCTGAAATAACTCCTGCGTGATAAAGGGGATAAAAATAGCGGTGCTGCTCGTTGTCAAACCTCTCTGAATAGGGATAAGGTTTTCCCCAATCGGCACACTGGATAAAAGCCCCGCTTCCTGCTGATAGTCAAGGCGTGTCAAGCGGCAATTGTATTTCTGTGCGATACCCGCCGCAGCGAAAATGTCATTTTCCAGTTTCCGCTTCGTGTCTGCCATGTTTACCACAAGGAACGTAAGGAGAAACATTCGCTCGTTGCGGCTCTGTAAGTCCTGCAACAAGTTCTTTGCTTCGCTGCCAAAGGTGGCAAGGTCGGACGGGATTATATCCATGTCATAGCCGCTTCTAACCGCTTTTTTCTGTTCCTCAATCTTCATCTTGTCAAGGTCTGTGATTTTGCGCTTAATGGTCTTGATTGCTTCCGACTGGTCGATACTGCGTATATGTAAGTTGACGATTACGCCTGTTTCCAAGTCCAGTATGTCGGCAAGCATACGGTCGTTGAGTTCCGGCGCAAGGATTTCAAGGAAGCTCGCCGCGCCGATTTTCTTCCCCATGCGGAAATATCTGCCCTCGCCAAAACGGAAAGAGGACGGGGCGATAAAATCCTTTGTAGTAAGCCTGTCGGGGTAAGCCAGTCAAAGGAAAAGGAGAACGGCTCGCCCTCCGGGTGGAATACCCCATGCAGCACCTTTAAGCGTTCATAGCCGGATAAGGGGCGGGCGGTTACGCCAAGCACCTTGAAATTGTTAAGCACGTCGGTTTCGATACGGGAAAGCCTTGACTTTGCAGCCGCCTTGTTATCGGCTTCAACGGTAAAGGTAATGTATTTGTGCTTCACAAGCCCGTTGTTGCCTTTACTAAGCTGATTTTTCAGCATATCCGAATACTCAGTGCGGATAGAGTTGAAAGCGTCCTCCTGTGCGGGGATAGAGATTGCTTTTTCTGCCTGTTCCCGCTGCGTTCCTTGATTGATGAAAGAAAGCTGCACGCTCACGCTTGCGTCAAAGTAGTTGAGGAAATCGCACCAGTTTTCAAAAATGGCGGTCTTATCGTCTGCCTGTGCAAGCTGATAATTGATGTCCTCAAACACGACGCACTTTGAATATCTCTTTTCCGTAACCTTGCAGATACCGTCCGGGTACATGGCTAGGTAGGGAATGGTCTGCTGTGCGGTGCGGGCTTTGCCGTCGCCTTTTGCCTTTCGGATAGCTTCGGCAATCTGTTTCTTTTCGGCGCGGGTCAGCTTACGCCTGTTTCCTGCGGCTTCCCGCGTCTTTTTTTGTTTGTCCTTTTGACAATCGCTGATACCTCCTTTTCTAAGTTTCGCTGCTTTTCCAAGACAGCGTATAGGTTTTCGGTTCTGTAAGGTCGCTCCTTTGGGCGGGTAAACTTTGTCTGAATGACGTTTCTTACCACCACTTCAAGGGGCTGTCCATGCTTTTCATACATGGCAAGCAGGAAGCAGGGAAGCATGACGACAATCATCGCCATAGCTGCAAGGTTTGTCCCTGCGCTGCCTTTGAGCAAAAAAACAGCGGCAGTCCGATTAAGAGAGCCGCCGCAAAACAAACGATTTGCCGCTTTGTCAGATTGAAAGCGACTTTTGTTTTGACTTTGGATAGGTCTTTGGGTACAGGTACATACGCCAAGAAAAAACCTCCTTTCTGCCCTTAGTGGGCGTTGAATATGGATTTTGCCAGTGTGCCGGATTTGAATAGGGAAAAACAGAGGATAACCGTATAGGCGGCAAGGGAAAATACCGCGCTGTGCAGATTGTCTGCGATTATCATATCGTTTACCAGTACGGCGTAAATACCGACACATATCATAATGAGGAAGCCTTGAAAACCAAGAGCGAACAGCCCTTTTAGGTAGTTGTTCCCAATCTGTCCCCATTCTCTGTTGGTCATGGTCGCAAATGGAATAGGCGATACCGAACAGTAAAGGTAAATCTCTATCATTCTGCCGTAGAGGATAACGGTTATCAGTACGGACATGATTTTCATGCAAAGGCTCACAAGGCTTGTTTCAAGCACAAGTAAGAGCAGTTCGGGGATTTCCATATCTTCAAGCCCTTCCTGCATGGCGGCAAGGGCTTCGGCAACGTCGATATTCGTATCGCCGCCGATAACCCCCGCTGCGCCGGAAACGATATGCTGCGCCATATCAAAAACCGCCATTGTGATGTTGAACGTGTTGGTTACGATAAACACCGCGACAAAGGCTTTGAATATCCACTTAAAGAACATGAATGTTTCTATGTCGTGCATATTGTTCTTTTCCGTTACCATGCTGATAAGCTCGTAGCATAGGACATAGGTAATGACAAGCCCCGCAATCGGGACGATTACATTTTCAGAAAGGGTCTGTATCATATTGAAAATGTTTGCGTTCCAACCCTGCGGGGTCTGTCCTACCTCGTTTGCGATAGTTCCGACTTTTTCGTTTACGTCCCCGAACATAGTTGACAGATTACCGTTTATCGCTCCGATAAGGATTTCCTTTATCCATTCGTTAATCGCGTCAAGTATGCTCTGCATAGGCAGCTACCCGCGCTTAACCGAACAAGCCGGAAAGCAGAGGTACAAGGATAGTGCCGATAAGGGCAACGCCTCCGCCCGCCATGAGCTGTTTAATGCCCTGTGATTTTGCTCCCGGATTATCATTTCCGTAGCCCTCCAAGAGATTGATAACGCCCCAAATGCCAAGTCCTGCTCCAAGAGCGATAACCAAAGTCTGTAATACGCCGATTGCGCTGTTGAAAAATTCCATAAAACTCCTTTCTGCCGCAAATGCGGCTTGCCCGTAAAAGGGCATAAAAAACGGCGGTCAGTTTTCAAACTGCCGCGGTCATAAGTCCCCGCGCTGCCTAAATGTCTGCTGCGCGGCGGTATTCAGTTGTCAGTGTGGGCGATAGGAATTTTTGTAGGGGCGCGTATCATGCAAGTTGTCTTTTTCTTTGTTACTGCGTCAATTCCTCCTTTCTTTTCGCTGCTGCTCATACAGGGCTTCACACCGTTTCACAAACTGCCGGATAGCAGCCTGCCGCTGCTGTTCCCGTCGTTCAGCAATCGAAACAAGCCCGTTTATGGCTTCTGTGATTTTCTTGTCCTTTTTCTTTCTGATACGTCTATTCATGGTCGGTGTCCTCCTGCAAATCGCTTTCGCTGATTTCGTAGTAGTCAAATACTTCGTCCGGCTTCACAAGGGCGGGTCTGCGCCTTAAATGCTTTTCCATATCAAAAGTATTTTTCTTGTCATAGTCGGAAAGATATTTATAGTTGGGGTGCTTTGTAATGTCGTACTTATCGGAAAAGAACGGGCGCACCCCTCTAAGCTGTAAAATACATTTCCCGCCGTCCATAACCGCTATTTCATCTTCCGTCATAAGCTGCTTGCCTAACTTCTGATAGTTCAGCCATGCGATACCTCGCGCCCCCGGTTCTCGGAAGTGTTGAAGCTGTCAATGGTTTCTTTCCCCAAGATTTCCGACATTTCTTTGAGGGTGGTTTTCTCCTTGCCGCCCAAGAAAAGGGTGGTGTCGCAGTTGCCGACTATGGTATCGGCGTTGTCCTTATAGATTGCCTTTAACTGGCTTTGCGACTGTAAGATAATCGACGCGGAGATTTCCCGGCTTCGTATGGTGGCTATGAGCTTTTCAAACTTCGGTATCTGCCCGATATTTGCAAACTCGTCTAACAGACAGCGCACATGGACGGGCAGCCTGCCGCCGTATTCATCATCTGCCTTGTCGCAAAGCAGATTGAAAAGCTGCGTGTAAAGAATACTCACGACAAAGTTAAAAGTATCGTCGGTGTCGCTGATGATAACAAACAGGGCGGTCTTGCGGTCGCCTATGGTGTCAAGCTCCATTTCGTCGGTTTCCATAAGGTCGCGCAGCTCCTTAATGTCAAAAGGGGCAAGCCGCGCACCGCAGGAAATGAGGATAGAGCTTCTTGTCTTTCCCGCAGATAACAGGAATTTCTTATACTGCCGGACGGCAAAGTGTTCCGGGTCTTTTTCCTCCAACCGTTCAAACATGAGTCAACGGGGGACTGAAATTCCGGGTCGTCCTCGCGGGCTT
>ENA-OQCN01001763-OQCN01001763.1-human-gut-metagenome-genome-assembly--contig:-NODE-1763-length-10173-cov-1.875971_pt1 | contig 10173 bp, 12 predicted proteins | sample MGYA00242497_ERZ504576 | MGnify/ENA primary metagenome ERZ504576 (study PRJEB26092, sample SAMD00036296) | human gut metagenome | host: Homo sapiens | study: EMG produced TPA metagenomics assembly of...
GCAATATAGTCATTCTCTGTCAGTCCATCAAGAATCTGGTACTCAAGCATTTCCTCATCAATCTCGCCAACACTTATCTCTTTCTTGCAGACCTTTTGATTGTCATCACAGCTCCACACATAGTAAGTATTCGTCTCATCATCTGATACTACATAGTAGTTTGGAATCCAAAGACCTGTCTTTTCCTCTGTTTCTCCGGTATCCTCCTCCATGATTACATGCTGTCCAAGCATCAGATCCATTGCCTCATTGACAGTCACATAGAAGTGATACTTGCTGCTCTCTGCTGAGGAATCAGAATAACCGTTATTATTATTATCTGTTGCCGGCTCTGTCTCTATTTTGCTTACAACACCAGTATATATTTTATCCTCATCAGCTCTTGGACGAATTACCATCTGCTCACCCACATATAAGCTGTAAATATTCATTTCATTGCATGTTCCCTTAATTCTATAATCACCAGTAGCCAGAATTGTCATAAAGGCATTTGAACCAGAAGAACCATAATTATATGAATCACCGCTGCTGATGAATCAGAATTGATACTCTTTATAATACCGTCAATATCTGAATAGACAACTGCATTATCAACGTTTTTCTCCAGCTGTGCACGCTCTAGCTGCTTGACACTAATATTATATTCCTGCTTATGAATTGAATTTTGTGCTGAAAGAATCTGAAGATTATACGCCTGCTTCTCAGACTCCTTTGCCTTAGATGCCTGCACATTCAGCTCATTTAACTGTTGGTTCATCGTCTGGAGTGTATTATTCATCTCCTCTAATTCCAGATCAGCCTCCAGAATCTTTTGCTTCATTGCCTCAACATCGTAGGAAAACAGAGGATCACCCTTTTTCACTTCATCGCCAACTTCTACAAAAGTCTCCTTGAGCTGCTTATCGGAATCAAGCTTTATATCCTTTGATTCCTGCGGATCTACAACACCGACAAGGCGCGTCTTTATGCCAAGTGCGCCCTGATCCATAATATCAGATACCTTGCTCATATAAACAGATCCTTCTGCTGACTCTGCAGATGCCAATTTTTCCTGATTATAATAATTTTTATAATAATACCAACCGCCGCCTGCAGCAGCAATTAAAACAAGACCGATTAAAACGGTTCTTTTTCTCATACTTTCCATCCCTTCCCGCAATGCGGTTTGTTGTTCTTTTTTTTAATTAGATACAGTATATCACTTTCTGACAATATTGAAAAGTGTTCAATTCTTACGATAAATTTAAAATGTAATTTCAGTTATTAACTTTTCTTTAAGGCAAAAACCAAGAAAGGTCAAAACCTCATTCAAAGCGAAAGAAAGGTTTTGACCTTTTGGCAGTTTTGTATTATGATATAAAGAGATTAGAAAAAATTACACTTTGATTTTTTGATTTCAAATAATTTTAAATAAAATCTATACTCGAAAAGGAGTTCTCTATGGCAGCATCAAAAAATTTGTCCAAAAGAGAAATTGAGATTCTCTCAATTCTCGCTCATGCCGAAAATCCAATGACGATCTCCGATATTGTTGCAACAAACAGCGCATATACCACCAATATCGTTCAACCAATCATTCATAAGCTATCTGATTTGGGACTCGTTGAGGTCGACTCCATTGTTTTTCGCAAAAAGTCCTTCGCTAGAGCATTTCGCATTGCCGATAATTCAAAAAATGTCCTAAGTGGCATGTTCTTGGAGGAGTACCAGTCCTTTCGACAGCTTTTTGCAGACAGCTATCTTCTCGCTCCCCTTGTGGAATCTGAGCTTAAAAATCCACTGAGTTCCCAAGCAGAAATTGAGCGTTTAGAAGAAATTCTGGAACTGCCAAAAAGAAGCTGCGTTGATTCTGTTATATTGATTCTGTTATGGCTGTAAAACATGAAACTGTGCATCTTTCTCTAGCATAGTTTCCTTTTCCAGCCAAAATACAGCATCGCCATCCTCTGCTCTTCCGGTAAAGAAAATCTGGTTCTCATCAACTCCAATGCACTGGGAATCGGGCATTCCATCAACAAAAATAATCTGTTGCAGTTCCAGATTTTCTTTCTCGTAAATGGCTACAAACTCTTTATTTCTTCCTGTGTCGTTTACACTTCCCTGAAATAAAATAGTCAGCGTCTGTGGACAGAAAGCTATACAACCAAAATTCATCTTGATCCGATATTCCAAATTTATTCTTATTACCCGACAGCAGTGTCCCAATCTGTTCTACCTGCTTTAAATCCAGGCTGATCTGAAATAGCTTTCCATTGTCCATTCCAATAAAACCCTCTTCCCACGGTATAAAAAAGAGAATATTTTCTTGCTTAAAGCGTCTTGCTGTCGTTTTTTCTGTCTTGGAATCATAGACAAACAAATACGTCACATTCTCCATACCACACCAACCATATACAAAATCGCCATACGGATAGATCTCGAAAATCGCATTGCCCTGTACCTCTGCAATCGGGACTGGATCTCCTCCATCTAGTGGCACCCGGTACACTCCTTCTGTCTCTGTTAATTTTGCAGGATCTGTTACATGCGTAACATAATATACATTTCCTCGCTGAATGCAAAAGCGAGACGCATTTTCCATTTTTAAATTCATTTTTTCGCGACTGCTACCATCTTTTTTGACTGAATATAAATCATCTCCTGCATATGTCTTGCCATCTTCTCCTATACCTTGTATCGCAAAATTCGCATATAATGTATCCTCATTTTCTTGAATTCCGCTGAACATAGTAATATTTCCAACTCCAACATAAGCCATGCACAATTCCTTCTTCTCGCTCGATTTTTCCTTACCGTGCAAGCAATCTGGGCGAACACAAAGTGGTATCAACTTTTCACGTTCAAAGCTACAAAAATAAATATACTCGCCAAGGCGAATATAATATCCTTTCTCGCCTTTTGCAATTTTTGAAATATGATTTCCACCATAATATGACCAATCCCAGTCGGTTTCTGAATTATATGAAATTTCGTTTATATCTATATCCAGTTCTTTTTGATAGTTTTCCAACTGCAAGGTATAATCTTCTTCCTCAAAGGTTGTTGCTTCCTGAGCATTTATTTCGCCCGGAATTTGTATTATGCATGTCATTATCCCTAGATTTACTAACATCGTGAGTAAAATTTTTCTCTTTTTTGATTTCATCTTTTATATCTATTCCTTTCACTTCACTCAAGCACAAAATATTATAAAATGACTGCCTGAGTTTTTTTCTTATAATTCTTATTATATGGATCTCAATACTACAAACCATAGTGAAAAGGGTAAACTATTTAACTTACTAGATAACCTTTTTTATTTTTTAGTAACTAACTTCTTTTGGTAAAGAAGTTAGTAACTACTTTTAAAAATTTTTCTAACTTCTAGCGGTAACTATATTATATTTTAAATATTGTTTTTTGTCAATAATTCTTTTGACTTTTTATAATTTTATATTATTATACAAATATAATCTATTTTTTAAGAAAGGAGAGTTATGATAATTGTTCTTCAAAAGCCAGCTAAAAAAACATTTAATACTTTAAGAATTCATGTAGTACAATAGATATATGGAGGTAAAAAAATGTTTGAACTATCTTTTTACACAATTTTAATGGCTTTTCTGACATCCACGGTATTATTTCTCTTTCCTGCATTTTCTTTAGCAGTTCAAAACGAATCCTGAATGTCGGATACAAAACGATCTCATTCATTTCATTTCTTTCTATTTTACGTCTGGTTGTGCCGATTGACTTTGACTTTACAGCAATCCTTCCAATGAACGAACTAGCCAAGCAAATTTCCTTTTTTATTTGTCAGCACCGCATTACTTTCTTTTCAATTCGGCTATCCATATGGGATATTCTGCTTGTTATTTGGTTGATTGGAATACTTTTTCAACTCATTCTTTATTGGCGTCAGTATAAGCAAATTAATCGCATTGTTGTACAAACCGGAAAAAACGTGTCGTATCATCCAAACTATATGAAAGCATTTCAGTCCATACAAATTTCCTATGGAATCAGCCAGCAGTTTCCTGTCTATGAGATTCCGATGCTTTCAAGTCCAATGCTTTTTTCCATACGTAATCCTCGCATTTTATTACCTGCTGAAAATAACTATTCCGATGACGATTTGCACTTTATTTTCCGCCACGAAATGACCCATTTTCTGCATCATGATCTGCTGTATAAGTTTTTCTTTCAGCTATTATTTATTGTGTATTGGTGGAATCCGTTGAAATATATTTTAAAAAGACAAGTCAACAATCTTCTCGAAATCAATGTGGATTCTTCTCTCACGCAAAACTTGAGGATGCCATTCCCTATATGGAATGTTTGATAAAAATAAAAAAGCAATGTGCAGTATCAAATAAAAACTACTTTGATTCCTGCACACTCTCGATTAGCAATATAAAAGAAAGAAGTCTTGAAAAACGCTTTCAGCTGTTAGCACATCCATCCAAACAGCCTCGCCGTTTTTCTGGAATTTTTCTTTTGATCAGCATTTTCGTTTTCTTGTCCTCTTACTTTGTAACATGGGAACCGCTGCCTGTCGATAACAGCTCAACTATGAACGAACAAGATTTTATTCTGACGGAAGAAAACGCCTATGCCATTTTAAATGAAGATGGTACGTATGATATTTACCTGTATGGCGAATACCTAGAAACCGTCACCTCATTAAAATATTATGATTCTTCACTGCCAATTTATACTAGAAACAACTCGAATTAAAAGGAAAATACAAACTAATCATGCATACATATATCAACCCTCAAGTTCTACTTCTACAAAATATGATTGTATCACCTCTGCAAATTCAATATAGATGGCATTATATGCAAAAAAATGGTAAAATTTACAAGCGCTTATACAATGAAACAAACCAAGAATGGGTAGGAAACTGGATTTATGTAAGAGACGTTTAATTTTATTTTTTGTAGTACTACTTAAAATCAACTACTTCGATAAGTATTTTTTCTTATAGCAAGGAAACTGCCTCCTACTGCCGCCAGCATTCCAATCCAGTACACACCATACAACATGACCTGTCCGTTTTGGAAAGTAAGCTGCGGCAAAAGGCCGCCGACAACGCTCACACCAGACAGATTTACCTTCCAAAGATATAAAATACATGGTCCCAAAAACAGTAAGAAACAGATTACGCTTCCAAGTGCCTGTTTCTTTACTGCACTGGTAACAGCTGCTGTGATGATGCTGCAAATCACTGCTGTCAGATAGCGAAGCACAAACATCACAACAAATGCCTGACGAATGGACAACGACACAGACAACTTTTGATAACCTGGCACTCCATTTAAGACAAGGGACGCATCCACCTCTAACAAATCGCGCCAGATTGCTGCATAATACGGCACATACAAAATTGAATACAGCACCGTTGCGCACAAATTGTCTGCAACAATTTTCTTCTTTGTAATGGCTGCCGTCCCTTTTGCGTGGATTGTAACAGCGCCATCATGCCATTTCGTTCCTCGATTCCAAACAGACCCGATACGCCCAGAATCAATGCTGAAAGCAGCACACAGGCAAGAAACATTTGATTATTCTCATCCTTAAACAGATAGGACATCTTATATTGATCGACAAATCCTGCATTTTCAAATCCATTCTCTTTCGCATTCTTAATCACCTGTTCCTGTGCCAAAATTTTATAAAACCCTCTTGACCGCATTTCAATCAACTGCTGGCGTTTCTCCATCCAGTCTGTGTATGTCTCCGAAGAAATTTCTCTGTTTTGAAATTGCTCCTGAATTTCAAATGCCTCTTGATCGGTCATCTGCATAATTTGTGTTTCCTGATCCAGCCATGCCCTTGTCTCTTCGGTATATATGCCTTGCAGCTGCTCAATATAATACCGATATGCCTGTATTTCTGTCGTTCCTGTATGATAGGGAATTCCCTCTGCCATGTGCATTGAAATAGCCGAAGCCACAATCAAAAATACCCCCATTCCGCCGAACACATAAAACTTGTATCCCTCATGTGCAAAAATGCTCACATGCTTTCCGCTCAATGAACAGACTGCAATTCGTCTGCCTGACGCTATGCCATATACACGCTTTCCCTCACGCTCACGACAGTAAATCAAAATCGAAAGCACGGTACACAAAAGAATCGTTGCAATACATAGAACCATCTTTGCAAACTCTGACCAAATTGGATAGGAAAACAAATTTAAATTCCAATAAACCGTAAACGGCTGTGATGCATCCAATATTGAAAACAAATTCACATAGCGAAACCAATTCCATTTTGAAAGGCTATTTACAGTGGTATACAATACATATTCGATCAGCATCACCCAAAAATAGCTGCAGACAGCAGGCACAAATCGTTTCCATGTTATCATAAAAAATACAATCAGGCTACCGAATACCAAACAAGCTGCCACTTTAATTTCCAAAAACAGCCATATATATGTCCCGATTGAAACTGGAAGCACACAATTTCGATACTCGGAGAGTGACTGCAATGCCACATCTAAATTTCCAATCCCATACAAGGAAAAAGCGAACAAAAACTGTGCCGCATAAAGCAAAAAAGAAAGGATTGCAAGCATCAAAAAATACGCCGCAAGCTTCGCACTGATAAATGCCACGCCTCCTCTTTTTGCCGTCTGAAGAATCGGATAGATTCCATTCTCGCGCTCCCTGCAAAAGATCTGCCAACCAATCAGGATCACCAAAAACAAGATCATCATATCAACCATCACTGTATTGGTTCCCATATAGATGGCCGCACTGTAATCATATTCTAGTGTGAGATCACCCAGCTTTTTATAGGCCTCTGCTGTCTGTATGATGTTGCGGCTGCTATATCCGCTAATATCTGAAAAAAGTGCCAGATCTTCTAATTCATCGGCTTTTTGCTGAATGCTCTCTCGAAACTGCGGATACGATTCCTGATAGGTTAATCTCGACACAATATTATTATAAAATTTATGCATTGTCAGATGACTCATTTCTTCTGGTACTTCTTCTGACTGATGCAAGCGTGCTTCCATATCCAAATCTGGATAGAGTTCCTGAAACTCCATCAGTGATGACTCAATATCTTGTCCATTCTCTTCTGCCGCTAAAAGGCCATGATACCAGCCTTCAATCTCAAAATATTGCTTTAACTTGTCACGGTCTGTTCCCTTTGTTTTTTCTAGTTCTTCGCTCCAAAAGGATCCGCGCAGCCCGCTGTACTGATCGTATTGTCCGCCTGAGCGTGTCTCACTCCACTGGTAAGCAATGCTGATGCCCAAACACAAAATTATAGTTGCCAGCAGTGCTTTCGATGCGACGGTCTTTCTTAACTCATATAAGAAAAGTTCCAAAAGTCCCATTTTTCTTTCCCCACTCTCTATCCAATATCTGCTTCCATCCGATACAAATATACATCTTCCATATTTGCCGCAGCCTTTTTTCGTTCAGCCGGGAACTGCTCCCCATCTCCTACTGCACGAACAAGCATCCCAGCATCGGTCATCATAATGTTGCTGACCATATATTTTTTCTGCACACCTGCCATCTCCTCCGGCTGAATCAAAAATTCCCATACCAGCCCGTCCATTTCTCGGATCAACTCCATCGGCGATGCTTTTTTGAGAATGCGTCCTTGTTTCAATAAAATGATTTCTTTCGCGATGCACTCCACGTCCGTAACTACATGTGTTGCCAATAGAACGATCTTATCTGCTGCAATCTCACTGATAAAATTGCGGATGCGAATGCGCTCTTTCGGGTCCAGACCCGCCGTTGGCTCATCTAACACAAGTACATCTGGCTCATTTAATAATGCCTGCGCAATTAAAAGGCGCTGCTTCATTCCACCGGAATAGCCTCCGATACGTCGATCTGCGGCATCCTTTAAATTCACCAACTCTAGCAGTTCATTTACACGCGTTTTGGCTTCTCTATGTGACAATCCCTTTAACGCTGCCATGTACCATAAAAAAACGTGTCCCGGTAAAGGACTGTATAGCCCTTGCTGCTGTGGCATATAGCCAAGCCTTGCACGATACGCATTGCTGTTTTTCCAGATCACATTTCCATCGAGCGCCACTTCACCCGCTGTTGGCCTCAGATTATCAGTAATGATGTTCATCAGCGTTGATTTCCCTGCGCCGTTTGGTCCTAAGAGACCATACACACCAGGGGTAAGACTTGTGGAAATTTCTGATAATGCTTTTTTTCCATTTTTATAGGTGTGCGATACATTTTTAATTTCCAGCTCCATCGGTGTCCTCCTTTTTTGTTAGCTCATTGGGTTCATTAATCTTATTTGGTTCACTATTAAAATCTGCTTCATTATTAAATATTATATACTGTATTTTAAATAAAATATCGTTTTTTGTCAACGAAAAAAGGAACTCTGCCACCACAAAATTCCCCTCGCTCTAACTATCTCTAACGATTATTCGTAAAATAAAAATAACACCGCATTCTTTATATATAAGATCAATCTAGCAATTTTTCCTTCTCTATATGACCACTCAAGGTAGTTTGGATTTTGATAATATAAATCGGTATTAAAATTCGATATCTCATCACTGATAAAAGAAGAAAATATTTTCATCAACTCTGAAACTTCATCTCCCGGCTTCGCACAGTCCTCTATCATAATACTATATAATTTACCAATATCAAGAAAACTAGGGATCGAATACTTGCAAGCCGATATTGTATCAAAATCTCCCTGCTTTATTTTATAATAATCAACTACTTCATCGCTAACCTGTTCAAAACTAAGGCAGTGATCTACCTCTGCATCATACAAAAGCTTTTTTATACCATCTTCACCAATTTGATTCACAATATCTCCACGATGATTTTTTGTTTCTCTTGCAATATATTCAATTAGTGCGCATACGTAAAAATAATCATTTCTTTCCTTCTCTGTCATAAACTACCTCACTCTTTACAAACGTCAAACAATCAAGTGCCGACAATGTATGGAAACTTATTTGATGTGTCGGATATTTAAATTCTGCCAACACCCAAAACTGCTTTCTGTTTATTTGCCCATCTTACTGCCTGTTTAAAATTATTGGTGCAATAAAATCCCCAAGAAAAATCTTTTGTATACCTTGCCTTTCTTACTTCTGGGTACTGAACAATCTCTTTACTCGCATGATATAGTTCCATTCTTCACCTCCTATTAAATGACCATCTTTTTCTGCTCACTTATTATAATAGTAATGAAAAAAGTGTCTGTCAAGTTTTTGCTCTTCCACATTTTTGGTTGTTTTCTTTCGTTTCTTGTGGTATACCTATTACGAGAAAAAGATTGACTTTGAGAAAGGCTTATTATTATACATATGAATATCCAAAACATCGACTTATTTGAAATGCACGAACCTTTAACGGGTTCTTTTCCTTTTGCTGCCCTGACGGCTGTTCTGCCTGATGACATTTCTTCTGTATCTATTCACTGGCAGGATACTATGGAAATTCTTCTAATCCGTGAAGGAACCGGACAAGTATCAATTGACCTTGAAAAAATTTCAGTAAAGAAGGGCGATATCTGTCTGATCTTACCAGGTCAGCTGCATTCCATTGAAGCAGATTCAAACTCCTCACTGAAGATTAGCATGATCCAGTTTCCACTGTCTCTTCTTTCTGGAAGTACAGATAATGACGATGCATTTGCATTTTTAAAGCCGCTCTCAGAGGGTGAACAAGTCATTCCATGGCTTATCACGCCTGAAGACGCTGGTACAATGAGTTTCGTCAATGTTTTGAGGAAATGTTTCAGCTGCAGACGTTTTATTCAGCAGCTTACCCGCTTGGCATAAAAAGCTGTCTCTTTCGCCTGTTTTATCTGCTATTTTACAATGAGCCGTCTGTAAAGCCAAAGAGCCGCCCACAAAAATCAGTAGTAAAGACAAAGCAAATCATTAGCTATATCACAGATCATTACAGTGAACCGCTGTCTACTGAGCAGATGGCAAAAGTATGTGAATTTAGTGAATCTCACTTTATTAAGTTCTTTAAGTCCACGATTGGCATAACATTCACAGAATGCTTAAACAGCTATCGCCTGTCTCAAGCTTCAAGACTGCTGCTTGCAGACACTGACGAACCAATCATGGACATTGCAAGAAAATGCGGTTTTAACAGTATTCCTCATTTTAACCGCGTCTTTAAGAAAAAATATGGAATTACGCCAAGTGCGCTTCGC
>ENA-OQCN01001764-OQCN01001764.1-human-gut-metagenome-genome-assembly--contig:-NODE-1764-length-10172-cov-1.914087_pt1 | contig 10172 bp, 13 predicted proteins | sample MGYA00242497_ERZ504576 | MGnify/ENA primary metagenome ERZ504576 (study PRJEB26092, sample SAMD00036296) | human gut metagenome | host: Homo sapiens | study: EMG produced TPA metagenomics assembly of...
CGCTTTATGGGGTAAGGGGATTTTGTGTCTGCGACATTTCTGTTGTGCAAGAAATATGTACAATAAAATGAATTTTGTCGCTTTGCAAGCAAAATCCCACTAAACCCTATAGGTTGCGGATTTGAGGGTCAATAAGATCTAGAATGCTTTTTATCTATTGTTGTAATTGAAATAAACGCTCTGTTAAGATGTCCATTTTGTTCTACACTCTTTACTTGAACTTAAAAAGTTTATATTTCGAATCAATGAAAACCTTACTATGCACAGATTTTAACATATCCTATATCTATACCATCCTTAAAGAGTTGCACTGCATATTTGTCATACAAATTTCTCTTATCCAACTTCCATTCGAGTATATCCCCTTCCTTTAATATTCCACTAGGTAACTGTCTTCTTGTCAGCCCGCAAACCTCACTAGTAATTTAAATCACGAACAGGGTAATATTCTGCCAAAAATTCAAAATTATCTGTTGATAACAATCCTTGAGTTTGAGCCAGTACGTAGTATTTATTCTCTTTCAATTTAGGGTTAATCTCCCAATAATTATAATATTTTTGTATATCGGAACGCTCCGTATTAGTTAAGCGTTGAGCAAATACCTCTAAAACATTATTTTTATATACAACTTCTGGGTTTGGAAAGTCAGGATACATATTAAAGCCTTTTTCTAAAGCTTCTTTTACTCCATCAGATATATATTCAAACCTAACTCCTTCAGTCTGATTTCGAGTTATTTTACCTATCTTTATTCGACTGTCATTTCTGCCACGTCTCCAGATTAGATAGATGCGCTTTATATATCTCTTCATAATATAATGTTTTTTAATCTCAAAATGCGTTCTTTTATCAGTTTAAATATCAGCTCCTTACGATAAGAGGATAAACCATATTCTTTCCTCAAATCATTTGGAAGTTCTTTATCTATATTAAAATTATATCACGTATTTTGTTTCATCATACAAAGATATAACATTATTTATTATGTTATCAACTATTTCTTGATATTCGACTCTTATATTTTTTATAAGCTCAAAATGATTCAATTTGATTCCATCGTTTCCCCATCTTATTTCAGATTTACCTCGATTGATAAAACTATCAAACATTATATCATCATTTAGCATCTGCTTTACTGCGTCTTCACTTTTTTCTCTAGCTAAACAACAACCGCTATCATATATTGGAGAATACCTACCTTCCATTTTGAGAATTTTCATTTTTACATGTTCCGTTCGGGTTCTTTGAGTTCTTTCGTTTTTAGATAAAAAATCCTTTATTTGCTTTAAAACGATCTTTTAATTTAAAAAGATTATGGTTTGCTTCTTCATTAGTCAATTCGGTTTCTTTGTATGGCGTAATAAATCCCCAATTTTCTTGATGCCTATCACTATTCCCAATAATGCTGTCAAAAATGATAGTTTTTATGATATCTTCTATCTGTTCACCCAAATTGAAACTTTCGATTGCCGATTTTATAAAATGAAAGGTATAAGCTGAATATGATTCTTTATTTTCAGGCTTATAAGTATTATCATAGCCAGTTAATATACTCACCCCCTCAGTCAAACATTCTTCTTCGGTATTCATGGACTTAGAAATACATCCTATTTCACTTTCATGTTTTGCTATATTATATTCTAATACATCAAATCCTAAAGAACGACCTACTTCTGAAGATATAATTTCAGACCAGAACTCTGGTTTGTAATCTTTACCTTCTTTCAACATAGAGGTTTTGAAAAAATATACACAGTCATCTTCAGGATTACTAACCACACATTTATTGCGTGTACCTTTAGTGTTAAAAAAGGGTTTTTCGTTCCATTCTGTTATATCATAAAACTTAGCCATATTCTTATTTTTCGCAAACTTACAAATAAGAAATAGTATTTACAAGAAAAGCAACAATAATGATATGTATGAAGATATAATCCTTACAATAATCACAAGAGGAATCCGACATACATATAAATGTCTTGTTGCTTTTACCACATTCCAACTCATCACTGGGATAGTTCAATTTATAAATTTAAAGTCTTATGATGAAGCTTGTCTGTTGCGCCAATGTTTTACTATCAGCATAACGACAATCAAAACGGTTACACAAGCACAGACAAAACCGATTTGTTTAAACAGCGTGGATTCTTTTTTCTCCTTTACCCCTTCAGTCTTGGTTTTCTCATGAATACCGGAAGTGGTTTCCTTGTCAGCTTTCATCTCTGTACAGTCATTGACTACTGTTTCCTTCTTTCTATTCTTGCTGAAATCACCTTCCACATGACCGTCTGCCAATAACGGAGGTTTCCCGGTCAGGCTATCGGGTGGTTTTCTTGTATCATAGATACGGAAATCAATTACATAGTTGCCATTAGTGGTAATGAGTTCGCTCAAAGACGTACTTGATCCGTATACGATGTTGACAGATTCACGTGTACTATCTTTCTGTATAATCTTAGTGTCTGACTTGACAGATTTATGCGAGCTGCCACATGATCCGAACAGCAGGAACAGACACATGAAAGGAGCCAGCAATATATGTCGGCTTACCCAGTTCATAACTCTAACCAACATAGTCTACAACTTAAGAACTTGCATCCTGTTATTTCCGTCAGCCCGATAACTGACGTGCACCCATGCAAAATTGCTTTCATCAATCAACTGGTCGAAAGGCAGATTCTTGCGGATATGCTCGAATAGTAGCTTATTCTGTTGCCTGTCTCCGGTATCAATGTCCGCCGCTTGTCCGCTCATGTGCTGGCTGGTTTTACTTCCCTTGACGGCCGCATTAAGTTCCGGACAGCGATAGCCACTGTTTACTGTTATAGGCTTTCCCCACCATGTGCGTAACGGGTCCAGTACGTTGTCCACCAAGGCAGTCAGAGCAGTCACATGCTCCTGTCTGCATCTGTTATTGATACCCAAGCGGTCAGCAGTTGTTGACTTGCAGAGTTCCGCAATCGTAAAAAACTTCATTTCTTTTCCTCCTTATCTTTAATTAATGTAGCCCTGCGTGGTGGAATACGACGGCCGCATTCGCTGTCGGGCCTGTCACAACGGTTATGTTCGGCATCTTTCAATTGCAGTTCCAGCTCGTGGCACTTATGAATCCATGCCAGCTTATCAGACTGTTCATTACGAAGCTCAACGTATAACGCATCAATCTTGGCGTCACGCTGGGCGATACGTTCTTCCAGCCAGTCAACCTGCTTGCGCTCGTTCTCATCCTCCATTGAATCGGCGGACGCATCCTCTTTCCGTGCGTTAGTCTTGCGGTTCACCCAGAACGTGACACCCCAACGGACAGCCTCCAATCCTCCGAAAGCCCCGATTATAGCCAACCAGTCGTTTAATTCCATTCTGTCTATTGTTTATCTGATTATAATACTACTTCAAAGATATGTCTATTTACTTACGTCATTGTTGCAGAATTACTTAAATCCATTGCCACGATATGACAATAAAAAAGAGCCTGATGACAATATTTATTGCCATCAAGCTCCTGGTTACCCTGCAAAGATAGTGAAAACTATTCCATATTCAATTCATATTGAAAAAATAATCAGGAGCAATATTTCGATTATCCGAAGAATTTAAAGAGTCACAATATTAATAGAAAACAAATAGGATTCATGAAATCTACCGGTTGTCTATAAAATCAGATGTTCTTAAGCCTTTATCGGGAAACATCTTTACTTTTTTCCTTTTCCTTTGAACATTTTTCAAGTCACGCACAATGGTGCTGGAAAGTACCTCCGAATAAATCTGTGTGGTCTTTACGGAAGTATGTCCGAGCAGTTTCTGGACTGTTGTAATCGCAACTCCCTGATGAACCAGCAGGGTGGCACAGGTATGACGGCTCACATGGTAGGTTATCCGTTTTTTGATACCACACAATCCGGCCAGCTTTCGAAGCTGCTTATTCACTTCCGAGTTACAGGGTAGGGATGCAAGACTACCTATATCCGGATAACGGTCAAGAATGCCCAATGCCCTGCTTTCAAACAGCAGATGCAACGGCAGACGGATTTCCACCCCTGTCTTAACGGACGTGAAGTGTAACCAACGCTTACCGTTTACCTTGATAAAGTTGGCCGGAGATAGCTGGCAGAAGTCAGAATAGCGCAATCCGGTATAACAGCAGAACAGGAAGGCATCGAGCACATGGCGCATGGATTCCTCTTCCACCTCGACCGTTTCCAGCTTCTTCAACTCGTCCGGGGTAAGAAACTCATGTCTGCCTTTCTCCTGTTTGATTTTGTACTTTCTGAACGGATAAGCATCTGCGTGCATATATCCCTGGTTGATTGCCTCATTGACCAAGGTACGGAGCTGTCTCATGTGCTTGGCTATCGTATTGACCGCATTGCCCTTTTCTCTCAAGTATTGCTCAAAATCACGAAGGAATGTATAGGTAAGATCCTTGAAGTCCAATCCGGAACGGAAATCATGCAGGACCGCCAGTGTCGAGTGCAGGTTGTCCTTGGTGGACTGCTTCTTGTCCGAATTGTCAATGGCTGATTTGGCGAAAGTGGAGAAGCTGATATTCACGGCACTTTTCTTCTTGACAGCATCCTTCAGTAGTGAGAGTGTGGCAGGTATTCCGCGCTTCCAATACCCCAACTCTATGCCTTGCAGATACAGGATGTATTCATAGAGCATTGCGTTGAGTTCGTTAGATTGGGGGTGGTTAATGACTTGTGCCCCCTCACGGCTCCAGCACTCCGGTTTGAGGTACACGTTTGTCTTCAGATAGATTTTTCTTTGGTTTAAATAAGCTTCAACCTGTACAAGAGCCGTGCCCTGCCTGTTTAGCGTGTTCTGGCGGTTATATACAAGACGGTATCTGATTTTATCCATTTTTCCGCAAAGGTGCGAAAAGATTAATGGAAGAAAGGTATCAATGTGGAACATTTCCACATCATCCCACACTATATGAGGATTTTTTCCATTTCACATATAATTAGCAGAATATTAACCAACTGATAATCAGATTAATTATTCTTTTGGCATAAAAATTGTCCTATCATTATCGTAAAACAATAACCATTAAAAATATAAGATTATGAAAAAATTTTTTGTTGCAGTAGCATTGGTAATGGGATTAGGAACAACAGTGGCATTTGCCGAAAATTTGACCTCAGGTGTTGAAACAGTCATGGCAGTAAATGACTTCACCCCTATTGAAGTGAAAGACCTTCCGGCAGCGGTAACGGAAGCAATCGCCAAAAATTTTGCGGAATCAACCGTCAAGGAAGCGGCAGAGGATGGCAGCAAGACCTATCAGGTTGTTCTGACAGACAAGGAAGGAACTGAAAGTACGGTGTTCTTCAATGAAAAAGGTGAAATACTGAAATAATATATTTTGCGTCTCTTTGAATAAAGAACATAAAAAAGGCGGGATTCACCAATCCTGCCTTTTTCAATACAAACTGCTTTGCTAGCAAGATGCCTTACAACATCCAAGCTTAATGAATCAAAAATAAAAACACATTCAGTTATTTGTGATAGCAAAGTTATAACAAATATTTTAAAGAAAAATCTTATGCATAAAAAATGCACAGAATAAACTATATATAGACCAACATACAACACATTTAAAACAATATTGTAATACAGGGTCATTGACACAAACATTCTGAAAGAACAAAAGAAAGACGCATGACTGATAGCCAATCCGAAAGAGTATGTTATTGAGGTTGTCAAAAAAACTAAAAGAAATTTAGTTAAAGTCCTATTACTGAAAACAACGTAACAGATTATTCCTTAAATTTGCTTATATATAAACTTTAAATATAATGACACATGAAAACGATTGCAATTCTAATTACTTACTTTTAATAATTAATATAAACATTTATCAAGGTAATTCAACTGAAGTTTTAGCAAGTAACGAAAGCGGTATCTTTCAATATTAGGATCTAGAGAAGAAAAAATGTCTTAGCAATGGACATAAAAGTATATCGTTTCATTAACTCTCATGCAATGACTCAGATTATTTTTTTTATCAAAAACCTTTTGTAATGATTTTATAAAATACATTTTTAATAATATTAATTCTAATCATGAAAAGTATTTCCATTTTACGCCTAACCGCAATCCTTTTGTGCAGCATGCACCTATTGGGATCCGCCTCACTTCAAGCCCAAATGAACAAATGGGTAAACTATAGCCCGGATTTGACCACCGTACTGAAAAATCCTGCCATGGGATGGATGATGTACGAAGAAGCTGATCTTTTCAGGGAACACGCCACAATAAAAGCAACATCTATACTCCCGAAGTTTTTTGGAAACAGATGGAAGAATGCAAAGCAGCTGATTATTCCAATATTCTGTACATCAGAATGCTGTGGAAAGATTTGGAACCCGAGGAGGGCAAATATGCATGGATTTACAATGAACGGTATAAATGGTATATACAAAAAGCCAAAGACAAAGGGCTTAAACTGGCCTCAGGGTGTTCTTTCATGGTGTAGACGGAGTACCGTCCTATGTGTACGAAGCCGGAGCCACAGAAAGTCCAATAGACGATGAAGCAAAACCCAGCCTTATTATGATAATCCAGTATTCCTTGAAAAGCTGGACAAGTTCATAGAGGCTTTTGCAAAGGAATATGACAATCCGGATGAGGTAGATTATATTGATGCATATGGATTGGGAAGATGGGGAGAAGGACATGGACTGGTACTCGAAAAGCAAGATAATCTGGAAAGCGTTATCCGACAGATAACCGAATCGTATGCAAGACACTTCAAAAAAGTGCTTACGGTAATGAATCTTTCGCAGAGCGACTACAGGTTTTCCAAGCCGCTAGTATATGACAAGCTGGGGTTTCTTCCTCGCAGGGATGGTATAGGCAGTTTTTGGTTTTCTAATGAAGAACGTGCGATGGTACATGACGAACTTTTCCCCCAAAAGAGCTCTTATTGGTGAGGGATGCTGGTGGTTTAATGCACAAGATGGGATAACTCAAAATACAAGCATTTCCAAGGAGACAAACGTTTTGCCATGAACGATTTCAAGAAGCTTTACCGTTTCTGTGACTGATGCTTTGGACAGCCATTGTAACACGCTGGATTTGCGTGTACCTTTACAGTGTAAATTCTGGATAGAAGAGCTGCCGGACCAAGTTCAGCGTTTTATAACTTTAGGCGGTTATCGTCTTTATCCGGACTATATAAAGGTGGAGCAAGACCACAAAACGTGACTTGTTTTCATTCATGGAAAAACTATGGTGTGGGTGTATTGCCTAATAATCATCCCAATTGGAATTATAAATATCAGGTTAGTTTTGTTTTGATGAATGAAAAAAAGGAAATTGTATTTCTTTATACAGAACCGGAAGCAGAACCTTCCGAATGGTTGAAGGGAATATCATACAATTATTTGAGTCGGTTTAATATTCCGGCAGAATTGCAGGGAAAGTATACCTTATGTGTCGGCTTGACTGACAAGACAAAAAATAACGAAGCGGCTATTGATCTGGCTGTGTCTGGGAATTTAAAAATAGGGAAATGGATATTTGTGGTTGAACTGGAGTTGTAATGTGTGTACTTGGCATTTTTGCACCAATTAATAAAGAAGCTTCTGACTGATTATCAAAAAATAAGAACTTTCTCTATATCTGCACCCAGTAAATCCAATATGTTTAGGGATATTCTTTCAATAGTACAAAATAACACAATCTATTCAAGCTAAATTATTGATAATCAGATAGTTTTTGTATCTTTGGATATCCCTCAAAAAAGAAAATTAAGAATATAAATTAGTGGAAAATAAAAGTGCAATTCTGATTATTGATGGATTGCACTTTTTATTACTTTTGTAAAGACATTGTTTCTTCACATATAATTTGAGATTATGAAAATAACGTTTTTCATATTTCTCCTGTCTTTTTCATTATCGGATGTACACATCAATCCAACCAAGGAAAATCGTTATAGAAAGCAGCAATGCAGATGCAATTCGTGTAAGTGCTGATACTTTAGCGTATGAATATACTGCATGGGCATTTATAAACAAATCTGTTCCCATATTTCTCATTAGCCATATACTGCTCAATCAATTTACATAATGATGTTCAAACCACCTGTATTCATCTTCCTCAAATAGTGCTAAAAAAGAGAATTCTGATAGCCAACTACCTAACTATCAGAATTCTCTTTGGAGCGGCAAACGGGATTCGAACCCGCGACCCTCAGCTTGGGAAGCTGATGCCTTTTTAATCCTGCGGATTAATGACCAACTGAGCTACTGCCGCTTATATCTTCTTAGAAGAAGTCCTTTCAAGTTGCGGTTTACATGTTGGTTTACACGTAAACAAGATAAATTCAACAATAAATTAATAATCTCTTTGCAGCATTGAACTGCACCACAAAGTTAGTCAATATTGTGCTGTTATCCAATGATTCTTTCTTATAGTTTTGCTTTTGACTATCAGTTTTTTATCTATCTACTGATATAGTATATAATAGTATAAAGTAGCTTTCTCCCTACTGAAAAAGTATTCATATATTGTATTGACATTGCATAATATAGTATCGGTATAAAAATCAGTAGTAGGTATATAAAGCTATATCTTCTTAAAAATCTACCTGCTGAAAAATCTACTCTTATTGTTTTGTGTTCTCTGCATCTATAAATATGCTTGTGAAACACATAGTTTTGTAGTTAATAAGATGTTTGTTCAGAACTGAAAAAGCCAACTTATCCGTTGTTTGAAGTATATACTTCAAATGGGTAGGTTGGCTTTTTGTCTGTCAAGTAGTGGTCTGCTATTGTTTTACACAATCTCTTGTATCATCAACGGTTTGATTGTCATCGTTCAAAAGTTTTATAATAAGTTTGGTATCTGATACAGATTTAACTCTTATATACCACGGCTCATTATCGTAGGTATCACTTTCTTCATCATATCCATAGCACATCAGCGTATTGTTTTTAGAATCAAAAGTGTATTTGTACTTCTCAACATAGTAAACTGTTGAGGGTTGGTTGGCAAAGTAGCAATAGCCTTTCTCGACAATAAAGTAGGGACAATCGTCTGTATAGGCATCATACCATACGCCTTGTAACAGTTCTTGTGTTGATTTACCACCGTTACTTTCTTCATCATTATCACTACTGCAAGAAGCAAAGTTCACACACATTACTATGGCTAATAAAGCCATTCCAATAAATCTAAATGTTTTCATTTCGTTTGATTTTGAAATAGTTATTCTGATTGTACTAATTCAATTTTCTGTCTTTTAGTTGGTAGATATGCCTAATAGCGTTGTTCCATCCATTAGAGCCAAAAACAGTAATAGTCTTGTTCTCTGAATCAAACTTACATTGTCCGTTTTCCAACTCTGTAAATGGTACTTCTGTTTTCTGTATAAAGTAACCGTATGGGCTGACGTCGTACACATCATAAGCATTGGAATCCCTTGAACCACTTTTATAGCGGTTGATAATGAACTCCTCTTCTCCGTCAAAATCAACATCAGAAAAGAAGAAAGGAGAATCATCCGAAAGGTATTCTTCGCTCTTTAATTTAGCCGTATAATCCAACTCTATAACTGTGTTGTGCGGATATGTGTTACCCTTATCATACAGAATCTTATCAGTCCATTTCTCCGCAAAGTAGTAGTATTGTACTCCTTGTTTCTCTAAACAGAATAGAGCATTACCTACCTCACCATATTGCAACCACATAACCTTTACTGTATATCCGTTTATAGGCTGTTTGTATTTTATGTATATATGTGGCTGATTAAAGCACTCAAATTCTTGCGGAACAGATGTCTTGTCTGTTTTGCAAGCCGCTAAACTAAGTAGCCCAATAATGATAAATAGCAATCTTCTCATTATCTTTCATTCATAATATCAACAATCTGCCTAAAAACATCACCTGCCATCAGTCCACCGCTTGCAGGTAATTCTGTCTTATTAATGGTAACGATAACACTGTATTTCGGATTATCGGCAGGGAAGTAACCGCAAAATTCTACCGCATATTCACCGTTCGGAAGTTGAATTGTTCCCGTTGCTCCAGCTACTTTAACTTTATCTGATTGGGCAGGTTTAGCTAATCCATTAGAAACAGAGTATTCCAATGCTTCTTTTATGGCAGTCTTACTTTTAGCTATGTAATTAAAGAAAGTCAAGTTCTGTAATGGAGTGGTGAG
>ENA-OQCN01001765-OQCN01001765.1-human-gut-metagenome-genome-assembly--contig:-NODE-1765-length-10161-cov-2.598764_pt1 | contig 10161 bp, 14 predicted proteins | sample MGYA00242497_ERZ504576 | MGnify/ENA primary metagenome ERZ504576 (study PRJEB26092, sample SAMD00036296) | human gut metagenome | host: Homo sapiens | study: EMG produced TPA metagenomics assembly of...
CCAGTTTGTGGGAGATTTTATCCGAATGAGGGCGGCGTAGCGGGCTACGGCAACCGAATGAGGGTTAAATATACCGCAAAGTGGGGCTTGCAGATTGCGGAAATGATTTTTCAGACACGCTCTGGATCAGCAAAATTAATATGAAAGGTCTTATACTTCTATGAATTCTCTAAAACCAATGCTGTTAACCTGTCTGAAGTCCTATGACAAGTCACAGTTTATCAAAGATGTGACTGCAGGTATCATCGTCGCGATCATCGCGCTCCCCTTATCTATTGCGCTTGCGCTCGCTTCCGGAGTTGGTCCTGAAGCCGGTATCTTTACTGCCATTGTAGCCGGTTTTGTGATTTCAGCTCTTGGCGGAAGCTGCGTACAGATTGCCGGACCGACTGCTGCATTTGCAACCATCGTTGCCGGTATCGTAGCACGTGACGGAATGGATGGACTTATCATGCCACTATAATGGCGGGTATATTTCTTATTCTGATGGGACTGTTCCACTTCGGCAGTCTGATTAAATTTATTCCATATACCATTACGACCGGTTTTACTTCCGGAATCGCTGTGACCATCGTGATCGGCCAGTTGAAAGATTTTTTCGGAGTTACTTATCCGGATGGTGTAAAACCAATCGAGACAACGGAGAAAATGAAAGCCTTTGTCCAGAATATTTCTTCCGTAAATACCGATGCCTGATCGTTGGCATTGTAAGTCTTGCGATTCTGATCCTTGCTCCTTATATTTTTAAGAAAGTTCCCGGTTCTCTGATTGCAGTCATCGTCGGAATCCTGATGGTTCAGTTTCTTCCGCTGAAGGTATCCACGATCGGAAATCTGTATACGATCAGCAACTCTCTTCCGAGTTTTCATATGCCGGCGATCAGATTCAGCACCATCAGTGCTTCCGTCTCAAATGCATTTACGATTGCAGTGCTTGCCGCAATCGAGTCGCTGCTATCCTGTGTAGTTGCCGATGGAATGATCAACAGCAAACACCGTTCAGATATGGAACTGGTTGCCCAAGGCGCAGGAAATATCGCTTCCGCACTCTTTGGAGGTATCCCCGCAACAGGTGCCATCGCCAGAACCGCTGCCAATATCAAAAATGGCGGACGGACTCCCATCGCCGGAATGGTACACTCCGTCACACTCATCATCGTACTGGTCGTTCTGATGCCTTACGCCGGAATGATTCCTATGCCGACCATTGCTGCGATTCTTTTTATCGTTGCCTATAATATGTGTCAGTGGCGAACCTTCCGCGACCTGGTCAGGACAGCTCCTAAGAGTGATATTCTTGTACTGATAGTAACATTCATACTGACAGTTATCTTTGATCTGGTCGTTGCTATCGAGATCGGTATGGTGCTTGCCTGTCTGCTTTTCATCAAACGTATGAGCGAAGAAACCCATGCAGACAGCTGGGTGTACACAGACGATGACACTCCGGATATCGATGAACATCTGCAGAAATTACCGCTGCAGATCCGTGTTTACGAGATCACCGGACCACTGTTCTTTGGTGCCGCCGATGCCATTGAACATATCGTTGTCAAAGACTTTACCAGATGTCTGGTTCTTCGTATGAGAGGTGTCCCTGCACTTGACAGCACCGCCATGAATGCACTTCAGAACCTGGTAAAAACCTGCGAGAGTAAAGGAATTACACTTGTATTCTCCCACGTCAATGAACAGCCCATGCACGTTATGGAAAAAGCCGGTTTTGTGGAACTTGTCGGAAAAGAAAACTTCCAGTCAAATATATCCGCTGCATTAAAAAGAGCTGAAGAGGTCATCTGACCTTTTCAGCTCTTTTGGGAACTCATTTGCAAAATCTGCTGATTGACGAATCCTCTATTGACTTTATATAATAAATATATTAACGACGTATTAACCAATCAAAGGAGTAGTGTAACTGTTCTATACTTTTACAGTTTACAGATGAACCAACGACATGAAAAAAACATTTTTTACGAAAGATCCTTCTTTTTACCGTTCCTTTTTCAAATTAATGACAGTAATCGCGCTGCAAAACCTGGTGGCCTACAGCGTGAATATGCTGGACAATATCATGCTGGGAAGTTATAGCCAGAATGCACTTTCCGGCGCTGCGACGGTAAACCAGATTTATTTTATCGTAAATCAGATTGCACTGGCGATCGGCAATGCATTAATTGCAATCAGCTCCCAATACTGGGGAAGCCATCAGACAAAACCTATCCGAAAGGTAACAAAAGCCGCACTGTTATTCAGCCTGGCAATTGCTGCCGGAATGATCGCTTTATGTATTCGTATTCCGAATACACTGATTGGTCTTTTTACGACCTCACCGGATATCATAAGAGAAGGTACTATTTACCTTCATATCATACAATGGACTTTTTTATTTTTCATGATCAGCAACCTTTTACTGGCCATGCTCCGCAGCGTGGAGACCGTAAAAATCGCATTCCTTATATCCGTCATATCCCTGTTGGTGAACGGCGGAATCAATTATATCCTGATTTTCGGGAGATTCGGTGCACCGGAAATGGGAATCCGAGGTGCTGCCATCGGAACTTTTGCAGCACGCATACTGGAACTGGGAATCGTTCTTTTCTATGTATGGAAAAAAGATACAAAAGTCAAATTGTTTGATGAAAAATTCCGGGATGGTATTATCGGAAAAGGAAGTGGTACTGTCTGGAAAACCTTTTTTAAAGTGTGTATTCCCATCCTGACTTCCGGTTTGTTGTGGGCAGTTTCCCTTCCTATGCAGACAGCGATATTGGGGCATCTTTCTGCGGATGCGATTGCAGCCAATTCCGTATCAAGCACCTTTTTTCAGTATCTGAAGGTAATCGTCATTGCGATAGCCGGTGCTTCTGCTGTCGTGATCGGAAAAGATATCGGAAGCAATGACGAAGAAAAAGTACGCTGCAACGGGCGTACCCTTTCCGTACTCTATCTGGCTATCGGACTCTTGCTTGGAACTGTATTATTCTTACTTCGAAGTCCACTGTTATCCATGTACCGATTGACCCCTCAGGCTACTTTATATGCAGACCACTTTATGATTATTATGAGTGTGATCATGGTTGGAATGTCGTATCAGATGCCGGTCGGAGTCGGTATCATCCAGGGTGGCGGAGATACCAAATTTTCGATGTATCTGAACCTGATTTCCGTCTGGTGCATTGTAATGCCATTGTCCTTCCTGGCCGCATTCTACTGGAAGCTGCCGGTAGAACTTGTAGTGATCGCCGTGCAATCCGATCAGATCTTTAAATGTCTGCCTATATTCCTGCGCTTCAAAAGCTACAAATGGATCCACAAACTGACAGCAATCGACTGATGCAGGAGGTATTCACCGTTACTGTTCGCGTTACTGTTCACTGATAATATCCCGCGAGGTGTTTTTTGTGAGCGAAGGTCACAGAACCCGAGACATATCGCGCGAATTTATGCGATTAGCATAATTCTGTGCATCGCGCAGCGTGTTGCTGGGCACGGAGTGAACAGTAACCTGTTCACCTCCTGCATCAAATGAATATACGAAAATCGTCTTGACACATCTCCCCTTTTCGGTATATGATTAAGTCCAATATAAGGGAGTAACCTACGTAAGAATTAGCGTTTGTGATGTCGTCAGTACGATGGAAACATCCGGTGTCACAAGAAAATGGTGAGACTTTTATTGCATTTTTTGTTATGCAATAAAGGTTTCTTTTTTTTCCGAAAAGTCCTTCATTGCATACAATATAGTCCTTGAACAGGTAGAAAGAGGAGGAAAACGTTATGAAGGAATTTTACCGGCAAACTGTAAAAGAAGTTCTGGATCGTGTAGAAAGCAGCGAAGCAGGACTTACAAGCGAACAGGCAGACCATTCCCGGGAAAAATGTGGCTGGAATGAGCTTACCGAAGGAAAGAAAAAAAGTATCTCTCAGATTTTCTTTGAACAGTACAAAGATTTTCTGGTACTTATTCTTATTGCATCGGCACTTATCTCTGGGATTCTTGGTGATGTGGAGAGTGCTGCAGTTATCGTGATCGTGATTACGATCAACGCAATTTTAGGAACGATCCAAACAGTAAAAGCGGAACAATCGCTGCAAAGCTTAAAGAAGCTTTCCGGTCCGGAAGCAAAGGTATTGCGTGATGGCACAACCGTTCAGCTTCCGGCAAGAGAACTGGTGGTTGGAGATATCATCCTGTTAGAGGCCGGTGACATGATTCCGGCGGATGGCAGACTGATCGAGAATGCAAGTCTTAAGGTCGATGAAAGTGCTCTCACCGGAGAAAGTCTTGCAGTTGAAAAGGACCTGGAGACCCTGTCAGCAGAAGTTCCCCTGGGTGATCGAACCAATATGGTATTTTCCGGCAGTTTTGTGACATATGGACGAGGCAAAGCAGTTATAACAGACACAGGAATGCAGACGGAAGTCGGGAAAATTGCAGGGCTTTTGAAATCGACCTCCGAAAAACAGACTCCGTTGCAGGTGAATCTGGAGGAATTTGGCAAAAAGCTTTCCATTTTGATTCTGATATTCTGCGGAATCCTGTTTGCAATCAGTGTATTTCGCGGGGAAAAGATCGGTAGCGCATTTATGTTCGCAGTTGCCCTTGCAGTTGCAGCTATCCCGGAAGCCTTAAGTTCTATCGTGACAATTGTTCTTTCTTTTGGCACACAGAAGATGGCAAGAGAACATGCTATCATTCGCAAGCTTCAGGCTGTGGAAGGTCTGGGAAGCGTTTCCATCATCTGCTCTGATAAGACAGGAACACTTACACAGAATAAAATGACAGTTGAAGATTACTATGTAGCAGGAAAAAGAATCCCCGTATCGGAACTCGATCTGGATGATCCGGCGCAGAGATTTCTTATGGATTACAGTATCTTATGCAACGATTCGACCAATGAAAATGGTGTGGAAATCGGAGATCCGACAGAGACAGCATTGATTAATCTGGCAAGCCAACATGGACTTGCTGCCGCAAGCATAAGAAATCTCTATCCAAGAGAAGGCGAACTTCCATTTGACAGTGATCGTAAGATGATGTCAACGCTCCACCGAATCGATGGTAAAAATCGAATGATTGTAAAAGGCGCTGTTGACCGGCTTCTGGAACTTACAGAACAGATTTGGACACATGATGGCATTCGCGAAATAACAGAGGCAGATAAGATAAAGATCCAGCAGCAGAATCAAAGTTTTTCCATGGAAGGGTTGCGTGTTCTGGCATTTACCTATCGGGAAGTCTCGGAAAAGCATACGTTGTCAATGGATGATGAAAATCATCTGATATTCCTTGGACTTATTGCCATGATGGATCCACCGAGAGAAGAATCAAAAGCCGCAGTTGCAGAATGTATCAAAGCAGGAATTCGACCGGTTATGATCACCGGAGATCATAAGATCACAGCAGCCGCCATCGCTAAAAGAATTGGGATTTTACAGGACTTATCGGAAGCCTGTGAGGGTGCTGATATTGAGAATATGAGCGATGCTGAACTAAAGGATTTTGTTCCGAAAATTTCTGTATATGCAAGAGTTTCACCTGAACACAAGATCCGTATTGTCCGCGCCTGGCAGGAAAAGGGCATGATCGTTGCGATGACCGGGGACGGTGTCAATGATGCTCCGGCATTGAAACAGGCAGACATCGGTGTTGCAATGGGAATAACCGGAACGGAAGTAGCAAAAGATGCGGCTGCTATGTCCTTACAGACGATAATTTTGCTACAATTGTAAAAGCAGTAGAAAATGGGCGAAATCTGTATCAAAACATCAAATATGCAATCCGGTTTCTTTTGTCCGGAAACTTTGGAGCTATTCTGGCTGTTTTATGTGCATCGATCGCCGGACTTCCTGTTCCGTTTGCACCGGTACATTTGTTGTTCATTAATCTTCTGACAGACAGTCTTCCGGCAATCGCACTTGGTGTGGAGCCACATAGCAGTGAAGTGATGAACGAGAAGCCACGTTCTGCTGACGAATCCATACTGACAAAAGACTTTCTTGGAAAAATCGGCCTGGAAGGCTTTGTGATCGGCACGATGACAATGCTCTCATTTTTGACAGGTTATCACATGAATGGCGCGCTTCTCGGCAGCACATTTGCTTTTGGTACACTTTGTCTGGCACGTTTATTTCATGGATTTAACTGTAAATCGGATCACCCGGTTATCTTTACAAAACGATTCTTTAACAACAAGTGGCTGCAGGGAGCATTTGTACTTGGTGCAGTGCTTATTACCACTGTACTGACAGTTCCCGGACTCCACCGGGTGTTTAAAGTGGAAACTCTGAATCTGATGCAGCTTGGATGTGTATATCTGTATGCATTTGCCAGTCTTCTGATTATTCAATTGCTGAAATGGATTCGTATGAAGTTCAGATAGCGGTAAAATTCTGCGATATGGAAGCAGAACCGGATCACAACCTGTCGACCCGTCATAAGGGATTTTATATCATCGGTGATGGCATTTTTGCTTGTATGTCCCGGGATTTTGGAATATTCATGCCAAAACACCTCGCGGTACAGTGGTTACTGAATAGTTACTCCAATTCTTATATATAACTCTATAACAATGTATTCGATGGAGGTGTCTGTGACAGAAAGAGAGAAAATGTTAGCAGGAGAACTGTATGATTACGGAGATCCTGAACTCCTGACACAGCGGCACAAACCAAAAGATCTGACAAGAGATTATAACCAGACAGATTCTGCAGATTCTGATGAAAAAGAACGTATTTTAAATGAGCTTCTCGGCGGAAAAGGTAAGAACTTATAGATTACTGCTCCATTTTATGTTGATTATGGTAACAATATTTATTTCGGGAATAACTGCGAAGTAAATATGAATTGCACGTTTCTTGATGATAATATAATAAACCTGCATTATCACACGGCTTTTTCGTGAATAATGCAGGTTTATTTTTAAGTGCATATCTAAAACACCATCTCGAATCAGCCGATCATTCCCTACACATAAATATAATCACTCATCACCGGCTGCAAATTGTTAGAAAGCAGTGCATTATAGACTTCTTCTACATTTCTTCCATCTGAGATCTCGAACTGGTCGTCGCCTTATCCTCGATGTCATCCACATGGCTTCCGATTCCGGTGCTGACTCCGGCGGAGATTTTGGTTGCCGCGATACCTACAAGGTTGTCACGTACCGCGCGCACTCTCTCGTTGACACTGTGATACTTGCAAATGGCATGAATAACCGATATGCGCACACAACCTGCAAAAGCTGTTTCTCGTGAACATCCATAGGATTGATGCGATCGTTATTGATGATCGGGCGCAGACGCGGACAGGAAAATGCGATTTCTGCATGCGGATATTTTCTCTGCAGAAGATATGCATGGTATCCGGTCGCAAATGCATCCTTTCTGAAATCATCCAGACCCAGCAGTGCACCAAATCCTACTCCGCGCATGCCTCCTCTTATGGCACGCTCCTGGGCGTGACACGATACGGATAGATACGTTTGTGGCCTGCCAGATGAAGTGTTTTCATATTTATCGGAATTATAGGTCTCCTGGAAGACAGTTACATAATCAGCGCCACATGCATGCAGATACGCATACTCATCAGAGTTCACCGGATAGATTTCAAGTCCGATCACTTTGAAATATTTTCTTGCGATCTTGCAGGCATTTCCGATGTATTCCACTGTGGATTTGTTTCTGCTTTCTCCGGTCAGGATCAGAATCTCCTGCAAGCCTGTCTCAGCGATCGCCTGCATTTCTTTTTCAATCTCGCTTTCATTTAACTGGGCACGTTTGATCTTATTATGACAGTTGAATCCACAGTAAATGCAATAATTTTCACAATAATTCGCAATATAGATCGGTGTGAACATATAGACGCTGTTTCCAAAATGTTTTCTTGTCTCAATCTGTGCTGCCTGGGCGATCTCTTCGATGAAAGGCAGTGCTGCCGGTGATAAAAGCGCCGCAAAATCTTCCGGTGTTCTGGAACTGTGTGCAATGGCCTGTTTTACATCAGCGCTGTGTATTTGTCATAATCATACGCATGCATGGCATCTACGACCTGATCCAGGATCTCAGACCCGATATCTTCCATACCCGGCATATATTTCATATGGTCGATTCTGTTTTTCTTCTGATCTTCCAGAATCTCTTCGCTTAAGATACTTTCATTGATATGCTTGATTTTCCATGGTCTAGTCCTCCAGAAATCCGGTCAGCGGTGATGATGCACTTGCTCCTCTTTCGATCTGTCTTCCCAGACCGGAAAGGTAGGCGCTTCGTCCTGCTTCGATTGCCTTTTTAAATGCCTCTGCCATAACCGGCACGTCTCCGGCTGTCGCAATTGCTGTATTTGCCATAACGGCAGCCGCTCCCATTTCCATAGCCTCACATGCCTGAGACGGGCGGCCGATTCCTGCGTCAACGATGATCGGCAGATCCATCTCATCGATGAGGATCTGGATAAACTCCTTTGTCGCCAGACTTTGTTTGATCCGATGGGTGCTCCCAGTGGCATGATGCAGGCTGCTCCGGCATCTTTCAGAGCTCTTGCCGCATTCAAGTCCGGATACATATAAGGCATAACTACAAATCCTTCCTTTGCAAGGATTTCTGTTGCTTTGATCGTCTCATAGTTATCCGGTAACAAATATTTGGAATCGTGTACAACTTCGATCTTTACAAAATCCCCACATCCCACTTCTCTTGATAATCTGGCGATTCGCACTGCCTCCTGGGCATTTCTCGCTCCGGATGTGTTCGGAAGCAGGGTTACATTCTCCGGAATGTAATCCAAAATATTGGCAAGCCCCCCTTCGTTTGCACGGCGAAGTGCCAGTGTGATGATCTGTGCGTCTGCTTTTTCAATGCAGGCTTTCACAAGATCCAAAGAAAATTTTCCTGATCCTAAGATAAATCTTGATGTGAATTCATGTCCTCCAAGGCTCCATGTATCTTTTGTACTCATAGGTTTATTTCTCCTTCTTCGTAACTGTTCATTGTCTACTTAATATCTGCTGAATAGTTACCTGTATTCTTTATACTTCATAATCGTTCACTGTTTTCACAATGTCTGCCGAATAGCTGCTATATTTCTTCTTCTCCAAGCAGCAAACGGGTGATCATATTGCTTCATGGGCTGCGCAGATCGCAACCCGCGGCGCCATCAATCCATGTCCATAAGTCGGTTCCGTAACCTGATCCCCGCAAAGATAGAAGTTTTTCATCAATCGCCGGGTACGAATTGTATTGCTGCTTCCATACCCGGCCATTCCGGATGCGGACACCAGTTTTTTCTCCGGAAAATGCTCCAAAATTCCATTTACAAGCATGGCTTTTGCCTCCGGATTGTCAAATGCTTCACATATAATTCCTGCATTCTCAAAAAGTGAAATCAGATTCTCTTCTGTCACTTTGATGCAATCCGTCTGAATATCGATATACGGATTAATCTTTTGAAGCAGAGACTTTAAAGCATCTGTTTTGTACATACCGATATGTTCTGTAAAATACTGCTGCCGGTTCAGATTCGTGATATCCACCACATCAAAATCAATAAGATGAAGAGGCCCACGCCGATACGCGCAAGTGCATATGCCACGTTGGATCCCAGACCTCCGAGACCTGCGATCGTCACCCGGCCTTCGGACAGTTTCTTTTGCTTTTCCGGTGAATGACGTTCTTCAAGTGCAGCCTGTATTTCCTCTTTTGTCAAAACCTTCGTTGTCTCCATTTTCAGCCTCCTCCTACAAATGTCACCACCTCCATGCAGTCTCCGTCTTCTAACATCCTGTCCGCATACTCGTTTTTGGGAAGGATCTCGCCATTCAGTTCTACTGCAATCCGCTTCATCTGGTATCCTGCACTTTCAAGATACACTTCTACAGAAGTTGCCTTCTCCAGTTCGATTTCTTTTCCGTTTACTTTGATCACCTGCATCTCACCTCCTTGAAGCAAAAAGAGTCCACAAAGAAACGTACCCTCGGTGGTGCGCCCCTTCATGAACTCTCGCTCAATCTCATTCTTTTATACCTGGATTCGCATAAAAAAGGAGATACCAAAGTATCTCCCGTTAAATCTGTCGTAATTTTTCTGTACTTTCACAGTTACAGACTCTCTTACATAACGTTCCTACGTTGGCATTATCCAAATCAGGTATACGGGTCAAAGTTTT
>ENA-OQCN01001766-OQCN01001766.1-human-gut-metagenome-genome-assembly--contig:-NODE-1766-length-10161-cov-2.545346_pt1 | contig 10161 bp, 8 predicted proteins | sample MGYA00242497_ERZ504576 | MGnify/ENA primary metagenome ERZ504576 (study PRJEB26092, sample SAMD00036296) | human gut metagenome | host: Homo sapiens | study: EMG produced TPA metagenomics assembly of...
CTTTATGGGGTAAGGGGATTTTGTGTCTGCGACATTTCTGTTGTGCAAGAAATATGTACAATAAAATGAATTTTGTCGCTTTGCAAGCAAAATCCCACTAAACCCTATAGGTTGCGGATTTGAGGTTCAATAAAAAATTATCCACAATCTTCAACCCCTTTTCAGTGGAAATGCCACGCATATGCATAAATACAACTGTTTCATAAATTTCACCAAGCGAATAGGACTTGCATATTTCCGAATGCAACAACAAATCCATCTGCTCACATACCATAGCGCGTACAATATTATAATTTACATCATTTCTAAAAATGCCTTGTTCCACTCCTTTGCGATAAAATTCCATAGCCGAATCCAAATTCTCCTTCCGGCTTTCGTCAATGTAACGCATTACCTTGGGATATTTCTCAATATCCTCAAAGAATTTCCTGTTTGTATTCTGAAAATCCTGGGCACTTCTTTGAAAAAACTTCAAGAGGACTTCCAAAACATTTTCTGCTTTGGAAGCCACTTGAGTCATATATTCCTGCATCTCCTCCCGATGTAACTTCATGACATCAAGTAATAAATCCTCTTTGTCATGAAACAATTCATAAAGCGTACGTTTAGATATAGATAATCCGGCAGCAATATCATCCATTCTCACTGTTTTGACACCTTTCTGGGCAAATGATTTCGCTGCTGCCAAAACAATGTGTTCCTTCACTACCGTTTTATCCATTCTTTTTTTCCTGACGCTATTCATTCTTAACATAAAGGGAGACAAAGATACATTTATTTTATAATACCCAACTTAGAACTTCTGACAAACTCTATCAGATGTACAATTTCAGGACTAGACGGAACCTGTTCTTCAATACGACGCAATGCATCCTCTGTAGATGTATTCACTTTATACAATATACGGAAAGCATGCGCTATATGTTTAATAACCGTTTCCGAAAAACCTTCATGTTGCAACACGGTGGTATTGATGCTGTAAAAAGCCGTAGGCTCATGGGCTGCCACACAATAAGGAGGAATATCCTTGGTAAAACGACACCCGCCCTGTACGGCGGCATAAGTCCCCAAACGAGTCTTTCCCTGCATCAGTACATTGGAAGTAAGAATAGCATAATCCTCGACTACACAACAACCTGACACCTGCGAACCGTTACCAATAATACAGTTATTACCGATGGTCACATCATGTGAGATACGTGCTCCCTGCATAATAAAGTTACCGCTTCCTACCACAGTCTCATCTCCGGCGAAAGTAGCGCGAATAATTACCGCATTCTCACGGATTGTATTATTATTACCTATACGGGCGATGGTATCATCACCCGTATATTTAAAATCTTGCGGAGTAGCAGCAATTACAGCTCCGTTATAAATGGTATTTCCGTTACCGATGCGTGCGCCGCTCATAATGCTGGCGTTGGGCATAATTACATTATCATCACCTATCTCCACATTCTTATCAATGTAGGCAAACGGGTGAATAGTTACGTTTTTCCCGATTTTTGCAGACGGGTCTACATAAGCTAACGGACTAATCATATTCATATTATTTTTAAGGTTAATTATTCACGTCCACCGCCCAATGCGCTGTACAGATTGATAACAGCCTGCATACGCTGGAAAGTATCGGATACTTCGTTCAACTGGGCACTCAGCAATGACTGTTGTGCAGTAATGATTTCCAGATAAGTGGCCTTTCCCGCCTGAAACAAATCATTGTTCATCTCCACCGCTTTTTGCATTTCAGAAACCTGTGCCTGGTGCTCGCTCAACTTTTTGTCTGCCGTATCATACAGGAACAAAGCATCACTTACTTCCTTACCAGCTTCCAGAATAGTCTGCTGATAATTCATCTTGGCAATCTGTTCTTCCGCTTTCGATACTTTCAAGTTGGCAATCAATTTTCCACGCTGGAAAATGGGTTGCGTCAATGAGCCGATAGCATTCCAAAGCATAACGGCAGGATTAGAAATCACTGTACCATTGGAACCATTAGTCCATCCCAGAGTACCTGTAATATTAACACTGGGATAAAAAGCGGAACGCGCCTGATTGGTAGTATAATAAGCGTCGGCTAATGCCAATTCTGCCGCTTTTACATCGGGACGGTTCTCAAGCAACTGTAAAGGAACTCCCACAGCCAAATCTGCAGGCATCACTTGTTCTTCTAATGTTCCACGATCTATATTCTGGGGAGCCTTTGCCAACAATACGGAAATAGAATTCTCAGTTTCGCGCACCTGACGTTTCAAGTCAGCCAATGAAGCCTCCGTCTGATGATAAGTCCCTTGCTCTGTGCCACAGCAGCTTCGGTAGTCATACCGCTTCCTTCATTGCTTCCATAGTGCGCACTGTTTCTTTCATTAACGCCACATTCTGCTCGGTCACACTGACTTGACGGTCGAGCATCAATAAAGAATAATAAGCATTGGCTATACCACCAATCAACTGTGAACGCACTGCCTGCTGATAGGCCTTACTTTGCAAATAAGAAGCTTTCTGGCCACGATGGCATTCAGCAATTTGCCGAACAAATCAACTTCCCAGCTTGCAGAAGCAGGTAAAGTATAATTCTTTACAGGAGTACTTTTGTCCACACTAGTCAACGAACCTTGTGGAGCAAGGGCCAAAGAAGGGAGATAAGACAAACGAGCTGATGTCAATAACGCCTTGGCCTCCTTTACACGCAGGATAGCAGCCTGCATATCTACATTGTTTGCCAATCCCTCTTCAATCAGCATCTGCAATTTCGGATCACGGAAAATTTCCTTCCATGACAAGTTACCCATATTGGTTGTATCGTTAGCAGCCAATGTATCGTTGGCGGCAACCGGGTCACGATAGATGCCAGTGGCATCTATCGACTCGGGACGATCGTATGATTTATAGATGTGGCAACCGCTTAATAAAAACGTCGCGCAACATAATCCTATTATCTTTTTCATTGTTCTTCTGTTCATTTACGGGTGTATTGTTCAATTTCGGGTTCAACCTCTGTATTGTCCATACTTTCCCATTCAATCGGTTTGAATTTCTCTTGTAACCATTGGAATACCACAAACAATACGGGTACGATAAAGATCTGGAAGATCATACCAATCAACATACCACCAATAGCCGAAGCTCCCAAAGTACGGTTACCATGAGCACCAACTCCCATAGCCAACATCAACGGAATCAAACCTACAATCATGGCCAATGAGGTCATTAAGATCGGTCGCAAACGGGCTGCCGCACCCAAAACCGCAGCCCAGGAAATACTCATTCCCTGCTTACGGCGATCCAAAGCAAACTCTACAATCAGAATGGCATTCTTCGCCAACAATCCCATCAACATGATCAATGCAATCTGCATATAAATATCATTTGACATGGTTCCTAAAATCATCTTCAAAGCCGGAATATTTCCCAATGCTGCAAATCCGTTTACAAACAGGAAGCTACCCAACAGACCGAACGGTACTGAAAGCAATACGGACAACGGCAGAATGTAACTTTCATACTGTGCACTCAGCAACAAATAAACGAATACAAAACACAGAATGAAGATGATACCTGTGGAACTGCCACTGGTAGATGCCTCTTCACGAGCCATACCTCCCAACTCATAACCGTAACCGGTAGGCAAATTCTCTTTAGCAACTTCCGCAATAGCCTGCAAAGCCTGTCCGGAAGTATAGCCACTGGCAGGAGCCACCATCACTTTGATAGACGTATAAAGGTTGAAACGGCCGATAACATCCGGTCCATATACTTTCTTGACAGAAACGAACTGGGAAATAGGAGCCATCTCATTCCCATTACGAATCTTGATGCTGTTCAAGGATTCCAGATTCTTGGTCGCTTCGGGTTCCGCCTGAATCATAACACGATACATCTTACCGAAACGGTTGAAGTTAGAAGAATACAAACCACCGAAATATCCCTGCATGGTAGTCAGAATATCACTAGGACTGATTCCTGCCTTCTTACAAGCAGCAGCATCAATATCCAACATATATTGGGGGAAACTCGGATTGAAGGTAGTCTGGGCCGAATTAATTTCAGGGCGTGCCTTCAACGCATCCATATAGTCCAAAACTACATCATAAAAATGATTCAAGTCTCCACCGGTCTTATCCTGCATATTCAACTCGATATCACTGGATGCCGAATAACCCGGAATCATAGGAGGAGCAAAGAACAATACCTGCGCATCCTTGATGATCTTCTGCGCACGCATAAACAACGTACCTACCACAATATCCGAATTCTGCATCATGGAGCGTTCTTCCCAATCTTTCAGCTTAATAATGATAGAACCGTAAGAAGGTCCCTGACCACCAATAAAGCCGAAACCGGAAATCACCGTACGGGAATCTACAGCCGGTTCGGCAGCCACCAAGCTGTCTACACGGTTTAAGATTTCCATTGCACGTTCCTGTGAAGTACCGGGAGGCAGTGTCACCGCACCCATAATGGTACCGGTATCTTCATTGGGAACCATACCCGTCGGAGTAACCTTCATAAAGAATACCAACAAAATGATAGAAGCGGCAACCAGCCCGAATGACAACCATTTCTTATGGATAAAGAATACTACATGCTTCTTGTACTTCTTCAATATAGAATCATAAGCCGCATTAAAGGTGTATGGAAACGTTCTACACGGGTCATCTTCTTTGCTCCATGTCCCTCATCATGCGGTTTCAAGAAAATTGCGCACAGTGCCGGTGACAAAGTCAATGCATTCAAAGCTGAAAAACCGATAGAGATCGCCATGGTGATACCAAACTGACGGTAGAATGTACCGGCAGTACCTCCCATGAAACTTACCGGAATAAACACAGACATCATGACTAACGTAATAGAAACGATAGCTCCACCCAGTTCACTCATGGCATCAATAGAAGCCTCACGGGAAGACTTGTATCCCTGATCCAACTTGGCATGAACCCCCTCGACGACGACAATGGCATCATCGACCACAATCGCAATGGCAAGCACCATCGCCGAAAGAGTCAGCAGGTTCACACTGAAGCCAATCAGTTTCAGTACAAAGAAAGTAGCCACCAACGCCACCGGAATGGCAATAGCCGGAATCAGCGTTGAACGCATATCCTGCAAGAAGATATATACCACAATAAACACCAAGATAAATGCCTCTATCAACGTCTTGATTACTTCATGGATAGAAGCGAACAAGAAGTCATTGGCATTTTGGGCGATATTGATATTCAAACCTGTCGGCAGTGATTCCTGTGCCTTTGCAAGCACTTTCTCCAAATCGGAAATAGTTTCGGTAGCATTAGAACCTGCCATCTGATAGACGATACAAGATACAGCCTTGTGACCATTTACCATATTATTGAATGTATAAGCCAGACGACCTAATTCTATATCGGCCACATCTCCCAAACGAAGTACATTACCATCCGGCAAGGCCTTGATAACAATATCTTCAAATTCAGTCGTTTGCTGCAAACGTCCTTTATAACGGATCGTGTATTGGAAAGTCTGATTACCACGTTCACCGAACTGTCCCGGAGCCGCCTCAATATTCTGTTCGGCCAATGCTGCCGAAACATCAGTAGGAACCAGTTTGTACTGCGCCATCACATCCGGTTTCAACCAGATACGCATAGAATAATCCTGTCCCAACACATTAGCGTCACCTACCCCCTTTACACGCTTGATTTCAGGAATCAAGTTAATATTAGCATAGTTTTCAATGAACTCAATATTATACGAGTCGGTTTCATCATACAATGAAAAGACCATCAACATGGAGTTCTGGCGTTTCTGAGTAGTCACACCCACCTTGGTTACTTCAGCAGGCAGCAATCCTTGTGCCATAGAAACACGGTTCTGCACATTAACAGCCGCCATATCCGGATCTGTTCCCTGATTAAAGTAAACGTTAATATCGGCAGCACCGTTATTGGATGCTGATGACTGGATATACATCATGTTCTCCACACCGTTTATCTGGTCTTCCAACGGCGCGATGACCGAATTCAATACAGCTGTGGAGTTCGCACCGGTATAGGTGGCACGTACCTGCACCGTAGGAGGTGCAATATCCGGATATTGCGTAACCGGCAATGTAGCAAGTCCGATGATACCCAGAATAACTATCAAGACGGAGATTACCGTTGATAGCACCGGACGGTTAATAAATCTATCTAGTTTCATTCTCTATATACCTTATTTATATAACGAAGTTAATCTGTTTATTTTATACTGATTATTTAAAGGCCGTGGCAATATTCCCTTCCTTCTGGTCTTTCAGGTGTTGTTGATATTTCGCCTCTTTCTGTTCCGGAGTAATCGGAGTAATTGTCTGTCCGTCCTTCAACGTCTGTACACCTTCAACTACAATTTTATCGCCGGGCTTCAAACCACTGGTAACAATATAATTCTTACCGTCACTCAAATTCGACACTTTGATCTCAGTATGCTTCAATGTATTATCCGACTGAAGCACATAAACAAACTTTTTATCCTGAATTTCCTGTGTAGCCGACTGAGGAATCAAAATAATATCCTCCATAGTATAAGGGAAAATTACATTAGCCATACCACCACTACGCAATACAAGCTGTTTGTTCGGGAAAACGGCACGCATACTTACCGAACCGGTAGTCTGGTCAATAACACCACTTACAGCGTCAATCTTACCTTCTTCAGTATACATTGTACCGTCAGCCAATTCCAATTTTACAGCCGGCATCTTCTCCAGTTGTTCTTTCAGTGTGCCACCGGCTCTTGTCAAACCCAACAACTGCTTTTCAGTCATAGAGAAATACACATACATTTCACCGATTTCACTCACGGTAGTCAACGGTTGTGTTACCGAAGGACTCACCAAACTACCAATACGATACGGGAATGTACCCACCACTCCATCTGAAGGCTGATCACTGTGCAGAAGCCCAAATTCTGACGAGCGCTGGTCAACTGAGCCTCAGCCTGTGCCAAACTGGCTTTTGCAGAAAGCAATTGGTCTACTGCGCTTTGATACTCAAAATCGCTGATAATTTTCTTATCATACAAATTTTTCTTCTGTTGTTCGTTCAAAGATAGCGTATTGACATTCGATTTTGCCATCTCTACAGCAGCTTTTGCCTGACGTTCGGCAGCCGCATACTGTGTAGGATCGATCTGAAAGAGCGCCTGGCCTTTCTTTACCGTTGCACCTTCGTCCACACAAAGCTTTACGATAAAGCCGGAAACCTGAGGACGCACCTCAATATCCTGAACACCTTTGATAGTTGCGGGATAAGAAGTAGACTGCTGGCTGGCTGTAGACTGTACAGCCACGACGGTAAATTCGTCATCACCCAACTTCATACCGCTCTGACCGCCTCCACAACTGCTTAAAACGGTCATTGCCGCCGTAAATATCGCGAGGCGGCTCCATGAAATACATTTCATACTATTTACTGTCATTTTCATAACTAATATTATTGAACTTTACTTATTTGTCGAATTAACAGATGTTTATAGAAAACTTTTTAAACCCAATTAGTTTTTACTGCCGCAAAATTAGTCATTTTTCCGGCATTTGTTCGCTTAGCCCATTAGCTTTAACTATAAATAACGTGCGCATATAGAAGGATATTAATTATGTAAAATATATTCCATATATATTCAATCTGTTTCCAGATCTAAACAAGCAAACCATATTACAACTCATACATGATACGGACATGAATGAAACTATTTTTTCGCTATCTTTGTCCAGCAAAATACGAAAGAATGAAATCTGATTTTCACATTGGTCAAAATCAACACTTAAAAAATCATCAATTCGACATCATTTTACAGTATTTAGGCTTCAAATTATAATTTTATTTATATTTTTGCCACCAATTTAAAACGATATCTAATTATAAGGAAAAAGATTATGGTCAAGATTACCAAAGAAGCTGCTTTGCTATACCACTCGCAAGGCAAGCCCGGAAAAATTGAAGTTGTACCGACAAAACCGTACAGCACACAAACAGACCTGTCACTGGCTTACTCTCCCGGAGTAGCTGAGCCTTGTCTGGAAATAGAGAAAGACCCGCAAACTGCATACGACTATACTGCGAAAGGCAACTTAGTAGCCGTTATTTCCAATGGTACAGCCGTTCTAGGACTAGGCGACATAGGTGCATTGAGCGGAAAACCTGTCATGGAAGGTAAAGGATTACTTTTCAAAATCTATGCAGGTATTGATGTTTTTGACATCGAAGTGAATGAGAAAGACCCTGAAAAATTTATTCAGGCAGTAAAAGCCATCGCTCCCACTTTCGGAGGTATCAACCTGGAAGACATCAAGGCTCCCGAATGTTTCGAGATAGAAAACCGGCTGAAAGCAGAACTGGATATCCCAGTAATGCATGACGACCAACACGGTACAGCCATCATTCATCCGCCGGCTTATTAAATGCATTGGAAGTTGCCGGAAAGAAAATTGAAAATGTAAGAATCGTAGTAAACGGTGCCGGAGCCTCCGCCACTTCCTGTACAAAACTGTATGTAGCATTAGGAGCACGGAAAGAAAACATTTTAATGCTAGACAGCAAAGGCGTGATAACCAGTGACCGTCCTAACTTGACAGAAAGTAAGAAATTTTTTGCTACTGACCGTCGCGATGTACATACACTGGAAGAAGCCATTAAAGGTGCAGACGTATTTTTAGGACTATCAAAAGGTAATGTGCTGACTCAGGATATGGTCCGCAGTATGGCAGATCATCCTATCGTATTCGCATTAGCCAATCCGACTCCGGAAATCTCTTACGAAGACGCATGGCATCCCGCCCCGATGTACTGATGTCTACCGGACGTTCAGACTATCCTAACCAGATCAATAACGTAATCGGTTTCCCTTATATTTTCCGCGGAGCTCTGGATACTCAGCCAAAGCTATCAATGAAGAAATGAAGCTGGCTGCCGTGCATGCTATCGCCGATTTGGCAAAACAACCTGTTCCCGACGTAGTGAACGAAGCCTATCATGTGAATAATTTTACTTTCGGTCCTGATTATTTCATTCCGAAACCGGTTGACCCTCGTTTGATTACCGAAGTTTCCATGGCTGTGGCAAAAGCAGCAATGGAATCAGGAGTGGCACGCAAAAACATCACCGACTGGGAAGCCTACAAGACCCGGCTGCGCGAATTGATGGGACAAGAAAGCAAATTGACCCGTCAACTTTACGAAACAGCCCGTCGCGACCCACAGCGGGTGGTATTTGCCGAAGGTATCCATCCTACCATGTTAAAAGCTGCCGTAGAAGCCAAAGCCGAAGGAATCTGTCATCCTATCCTATTAGGTAATGACGAACGCATTGAAAAACTGGCAAAAGAACTGGATCTGAGCTTGGAAGGAATTGAAATCATCAACCTCCGTCATGACCGTGAAGCTGAACGTCGTGAGCGTTATGCCCGCATCCTTTCGGAAAAACGCGCACGCCAAGGAGCCAACCTTCAGGAATCCAACGACAAAATGTTCGAGCGCAACTATTTTGGTATGATGATGGTTGAAACCGGAGAGGCCGATGCATTCATCACCGGTCTATATACCAAATATTCCAACACAATCAAGGTAGCGAAAGAAGTTATCGGTATCCAACCGGAATACAAACATTTCGGTACAATGCATATCTTGAATTCAAAGAAAGGTACTTATTTTGTAGCCGATACCCTGATTAACCGTCACCCGGACACCGACACACTGATTGACATCGCTAAATTGTCGAAGAAAACGGTAGAGTTCTTTAATCACACTCCGACAATGGCCATGCTGTCTTACTCCAACTTCGGTTCAGATACAGAAGGAAGCCCGGCTAAAGTACATGATGCGGTGGACTATATGCAGAAAGAATATCCGGAACTGGCTATAGATGGTGAAATGCAAGTCAATTTTGCACTGAACACTAAATTACGTGATGAGAAATATCCCTTCACACGTTTGAAAGGTAAAGAAGTAAACACGTTAGTATTCCCGAACCTAAGTTCTGCCAATGCTACCTACCAGCTCATTCAGTCTATGAGTGAAACTGAGGTAATCGGCCCGATACAAATGGGATTGAACAAACCTATTCATTTCACTGATTGTGAAGCTTCCGTACGCGATATCGTAAACATCACTGCGGTTGCGGTTATTGATGCCATCGTTGACAAGAAAAA
>ENA-OQCN01001767-OQCN01001767.1-human-gut-metagenome-genome-assembly--contig:-NODE-1767-length-10157-cov-1.690927_pt1 | contig 10157 bp, 15 predicted proteins | sample MGYA00242497_ERZ504576 | MGnify/ENA primary metagenome ERZ504576 (study PRJEB26092, sample SAMD00036296) | human gut metagenome | host: Homo sapiens | study: EMG produced TPA metagenomics assembly of...
CGTTAATCGAAGCAGGACATGAAGTAGTCCTGGCAGTTACACAGCCGGACAAGCCCAAGGGCAGCGGCAAGGCAATGCAGTTTCCACCGGTAAAAGAAGCTGCCGTTGAGCTTGGCATCGAAGTATATCAGCCGCGCCGTGTCCGGGAGCCGGAATGTGTGGAATATTTAAGAAAATACAACGCAGATATCATCGTAGTAGTAGCGTTTGGTCAGATTTTGCCAAAAGAAATCCTGGAAATGCCAAAATACGGCTGCGTGAACGTACATGCGTCTCTGCTGCCAAAATACAGAGGTGCAGCGCCGATCCAGTGGGCAGTCATCAATGGAGATAAAGTATCCGGTGTGACAACATGCGCATGGATGAGGGACTGGATACCGGTGACATGATCATGAAAGAAGAAGTTGTTCTGGACGAAAAAGAAACCGGCGGAAGCCTGTTTGACCGTCTGAGCGAAGTTGGTGCAGATCTGTGTGTCCGTACTTTGACAGCTATTGAAAATGGAACAGCTACTTATACAAAACAGGATCATGAGGCAGCGACAAAAACAACCCTGATCAAAAAGCAGTTTGGCATCATTGACTGGACAAAACCGGCAAAAGAGATTGAATGTCTGATCCGAGGTTTAAATCCGTGGCCGAGTGCATATACTTATCTCCATGGAAAGACTTTGAAAATCTGGGCAGCATCTGTAAAAGACGAAACTTCGGAACATGCACCGGGAGAACTGGCAGTTGTGACAAAACACGAAGTCGGTGTGCAGACCGGAGACGGTATCCTGATGCTGGAAGAAGTACAGTTAGAGGGTAAAAAACGAATGACGCAGATGCATTTTTGCGTGGAAATGCCTTGAGCGACGGAATGAAACTGGGAACTGAAAATTAAGCAGAAAGAAGTGACTACTATGCCTTATAGATATTATGGATTTTACTGGATGGACTATACTTATATTCTTGTAGTTATCGGAGCAATTATCTGTCTGATCGCATCGGCACGAATGAACAGTACCTTTAACCGTTATCAGCGGGTACGCAGCATGTCGGGAATGACCGGTGCTATGGCAGCAGAACGGATTTTGCGAGATGCGGGCATCCATGACGTGCAGGTACAGCATGTTTCCGGTAACCTGACGGATCATTACAATCCGATGAATAAGACGTTAAGTCTGTCAGACAGTGTATACAATTCAACTTCCGTTGCAGCAGTGGGCGTGGCAGCCCATGAGTGCGGGCATGCGATCCAGCATGCAAAAGGATATGTTCCGCTGCGTGTGCGTGGTGCCTTTGTGCCGGTGGCAAATATTGGTTCCAACCTGGCATGGCCACTGATCATTATTGGTCTGTTTATCCGCGGTTCCATGAGTTCCGTACTGATTCAGGCAGGAATCATCATGTTCTCCCTGGCGGTACTGTTTCAGCTCATTACACTGCCGGTAGAGTTTAATGCTTCTCATCGTGCCATGCAGCAGCTGGAACGCACCGGTATTTTAGGCGGAAATGAACTGCGGGATACGAGAAAAGTCCTGACTGCGGCAGCTATGACTTATGTGGCAAGTGCAGCATCTATGATCCTGCAGCTTCTGCGGCTGATCATCTTATTTGGAGGACGACGCAGAGATGACGAATAACAGAAATGACAATGTTAATACGAGAAATCTGGTGGTGGATATCCTGTTAGCTGTGACCAGAGACGGTGAATTTTCCCATATCGCCATCCGCGATGTGCTGGATAAATACCGTTATCTGCCAAAACAGGATCGTGCCTTCATCACCCGCTTATCACAGGGAACCTTAGAGCGCATGATCGAGCTGGATGCCATCATCAACCAGTTTTCCAAAACAAAAGTAAAAAAGATGAAGCCGGTGATCGCAGCCATCCTGCGAAGCGGTGTGTATCAGTTAAAATACATGGATTCCGTACCGGATTCCGCTGCCTGTAATGAGGCGGTGAAACTTACGGTAAAACGTGGATTTTCCGGCCTGAAGGGATTTGTCAACGGCGTAATGCGAAACATTGCCCGGAATCTGGACCAGATCAAACTGCCGGATGCTAATAAAGAGCCGGAAAAATATCTGTCCGTGCGCTATTCCGTTCCGGAATGGATCGTTGCCCGTTTTATCCGGCAATACGGAACAGAAACCTGTGAAAAGAGTCTGGAAGCATTTTTACAGCCACATCCGACTTCGGTGCAGGTGGATACGGATCGGATTTCCATGGAAGAGATCATTGCATCTTTGCAGGAGCAGGGCGTAACTGTTACACAAAACCCGGAGATCAAAAGGGCGTTATTCCTGTCCGGATACGAAGCTCTGGATGAAATCGAAGAATTTGAAAACGGTCTGCTCTATGTACAGGATACCGCGTCCATGCTTGCCGTGGAAATGGCAGCACCAAAGCCGGGAGATACCGTGATCGATGTCTGTGCGGCACCGGGTGGCAAGAGTGTGTACGCAGCCGCATGATCGGTGAAACGGGTCATGTGGAGTCCAGAGATCTGACAGAATATAAAGTCGCGATGATCGAGGATAACATTGAACGCTGTCAGTTATCGAATATGACGGCAAAAGTGTGGGATGCCACTGAATTTGATGCATCCGCGGAAGAAAAAGCCGATGTGGTTATCGCGGATCTGCCATGTTCCGGACTTGGTGTGATCGGAACGAAAACCGATATCAAATATAACGCTTCTGAGGAAAAAAATCAGGAGCTGGCAGCGTTACAACAGGAAATCCTGCAGGTTGTCTGCCGTTATGTCAAACCGGACGGTACGTTGTTATACAGTACCTGTACGATGACAAAAGAAGAAAACGAAGAAAATGTACATAAATTTTTAGAGACGCATACAGAGTTTGAACTGGAGCAGATGCGTCAGTGCTTCCCTTATGAGGGATGCGATGGATTCTTTATGGCAAAAATGCATCGTAAATAATATCAGATGAGAGGCGAAATCGCACATCTGATCGCAGCAAGAATGTCAGAAGACATTCTTGAACGGAGTATAATATGGAAAAAACAGATTTGAAATCATTGCCTATGGACCAGCTGGAACAGTGGTATTAGAACACGGGGAAAAGAAATTCCGTGCGAAACAGTTATATCAGTGGATGCACGTAAAACTGGCAGATTCTGTGGAGCAGATGAGCAATCTTCCGGCAAAACTGAGAGAACAGATTTCGGAAAACAGCACTTTTACGGTATTAAAACAGGTGACCATGCAGGAGTCTGCCATCGATGGAACCAGAAAATATCTGTTTGAGCTGGAAGACCACAATATGGTAGAGAGCGTGCTGATGCGCTACAAACACGGCAATTCCGTGTGTATTTCCTCTCAGGTTGGGTGCCGTATGGGCTGCCGTTTCTGTGCGTCAACCTTAGATGGACTGGTGCGTAACCTGACACCGGCAGAGATGTTGGAGCAGATTTACCGGATCAGTGCAGACACCGGAGAGCGTGTTTCCAATGTCGTTGTCATGGGAACCGGCGAACCGCTGGATAATTATGACAACCTGCTGACGTTTATTCGGATGCTGACCGGCGAAAACGGATTACATATCAGCCAGAGAAATATTACGGTATCCACCTGTGGTCTGGTGCCACGGATTCGGGATCTGGCAAAAGAAGACCTTCAGATCACACTGGCATTGTCCCTGCATGCTTCCAGTCAGGAAAAAACGTCTGGAACTGATGCCGGTGGCAAAAGCTTATGAGATCCATGAGTGGTGGATGCGTTGCGGGATTATTTTGAGAAAACAGGCAGACGTGTCACTTTTGAGTACAGTCTGGTGGCAGGTGTCAACGACAGTGAGGAAGATGCAAAACAACTGTCCGAACTGATCAGAGGCATCAATTGTCACGTCAATTTGATACCTGTAAACCCGATTAAAGAGCGTGATTTTGTGCAACCTGACGGAAAAGCCGTGCAGGAATTTAAAAATAAACTTGAAAAATGCAGAATAAATGTTACTATTAGAAGAGAAATGGGCCGTGATATAGATGGCGCATGTGGACAGCTACGCAAACGGTATTCAGAAAGGCAGGACTCTTAGAAGATGAAGATAAGTTCTCTTACAGATATTGGAACAACGAGAGAAATGAATCAGGACTATCTCTATTCCTCAGAGGAAGCTGTGGGAAATCTGCCCAATCTCTTTCTGGTAGCAGATGGAATGGGCGGACATAAAGCAGGAGAATTTGCATCCCGCTTTGCGGTGGAAGCTGTTGTTGCGGCCATCAGAGAGAATCAGGAGAAGCGCCCCGGTGGCAATCCTTCCCCCAGAGTATTCAGAGAGCAAACCGCAGACTGAAGGAATATGCAGATGAGCATCAGCAGATGAAAGGAATGGGAACGACCATTGTTGCTGCCGTGATCGATCAGGATACGCTGATTGTGGCAAACGTGGGAGACAGTCGCCTGTATATCATCGGAGATACGATCGAACAGATCACGGAAGACCATTCGCTGGTTCAGGAGATGGTGCGCCTTGGCAAAATGGACGAGGAAAGTGCCAGAAATCACCCGAATAAGAACATCATTACACGTGCCATTGGCACATCAGAAGATGTGAAGATAGATATTTTTGAACGACAGGTCATGCAGGAGAATACATTGTACTTTGTTCGGATGGACTCACCAATATGGTAGAAGACAGTGTCATCCTTGAAGTGCTGCATGGAACCGGAAGCCTGGCGGACAAAACCGAACGGCTTGTTGAACTTGCAAATCAAAACGGTGGAAGAGACAATATCACTGTTACTATAATAGAACCTAATTCAGATGAGGTGACAGAATGTTAAATAATGGAACATTTATTGCGAACCGCTACGAGATCGGTAGGTCAGGTCGGAACCGGAGGCATGTCCGATGTATACAAGGCGAAGGACCATGCTCTGGGCAGATATGTAGCAATTAAAGTGCTGAAGTCAGAATTCAGCGAAGATACAAATTTTGTAAGCAAATTCCGCACAGAGGCACAGTCCGCTGCGGTATTAGAGCATCCAAACATCGTAAATATTTATGATGTCGGAAGTGAAAACGGCATTCATTACATTGTAATGGAATATGTAGAAGGAATTACCTTAAAGACTTATATTGAGAAAAAGGTCAGCTGACTTATAAGGAAGCGCTGAGCATCGCCATCCAGGTGGGACGTGGTATTCAGGCAGCCCATGCAAAAAATATCGTGCATCGGGATATCAAACCGCAGAATATCATCATTTCCACAGATGGAAAAGTAAAAGTAACAGATTTTGGTATCGCAAGAGCGGTATCAGAAAATACCATTCATTCTGATGTAATGGGATCGGTACACTATGCATCTCCGGAGCAGGCGCGCAATGGCTATGTCAGCAACCGAAGCGATATTTATTCTCTTGGTATCGTTATGTACGAGATGGTGACCGGCCGTGTTCCGTTCGACGGAGACAGCACCGTTGCAGTAGCGATCCAGCATCTGCAGGATGAGATGGATCCGCCAAGCAAATACGCACCGAATCTGCCAATCAGTCTGGAAAAATTATCCAGAAATGTACGCAGAAAAGTCCGGATCGCCGCTATGACTCCATGGAGAGTCTTCTGATCGATCTCAGAAAAGCACTGTTAAATCCGAATGAGGATTTCGTGACACTGGTTCCGTTCAGTCAGGACAAAACCCGTGTCCTCACCGACGATGAGGTCAATGAGATCAAGAAAAAGACCGAGGCGGTGAAACAGGATGAGCCGGAACCAGAAGAAGACGACATGAGCGAGTACGACGATGACGACGATGATATGAGTGAGTATGATGAGGACGATGATGACGCGGAAGAAGGACGTTTCCTCAATTCCAAGATGGAAAAAATCGTTGGAATCATGCGAATTGTCGTTGCAATCATTATCGTAATCATTGTGGTATATATTTTAGGAAGCTTTTTTGATGTGTTCCATTTCGGATCAAAGAAAAATAACAGTAAAAATGACACCCTTGTATCCGAAGCTGTCGAGGAGTCTGTTGTTATGATCGACCTGAAAGGAAAAACACTGGACGAAGCAAAAACAGAGCTGAAAAACTGGGCTTAAATGTTACTGAAGCAGGAACCGAGATTTCTGATTCCTATGAAAAAGGACAGATCATTGATCAGGATGTAGCAAAAGGCGAGACCGTAAAGACTGGAACAACGATTAAAGTTACTGTTTCTGCCGGAAGTGAAGAAGAAAATGCCAAAGATGTAGATGTCCCGGATGTTACCGGAAAAACGGCAGAAGCAGCCATGGCAACACTGGAGGACAAAAATCTGACAGTTTCCAGAGAATTTGAATTCAGCAATGATGTGCCGTCCGGTCAGGTGATCCGTCAGGATCCGAAAGCCGGTAAGACTGTAAAGAAGGCACAAAAGTAACTATTTACGTCAGCCAGGGAACAGAATCCATTAAAGTTACAGATGTAAGAGGCAAATCCGAGGCGGACGCGAAAGCAGCACTTTCTGATTTTGATGTCACAACAACTACAGAACACAGTGATACTGTTTCTGAGGGCAATGTCATCAGTCAGAGTATTTCCGGTGGACAGTATGCAGAAAAAGGAGCATCCATTACCATCGTAGTCAGCAGCGGTCCGGAGCAGGTTTCCTACTATGTCAAATCTCCGGTCAAAGCACCGACAAATGTAACAGTTACTTCCGCTGATATTTCACTTTACAAAGCAGAAAGCAGCGAACTGATCCAGTCCTGGAGCGGCATCACATCCTTCCCGTATACGGTAGAGGCTCATGGCATCGACGTTCCGAAGGGAACCATTGTGATCACATGGCACTACACCGATTCCAACGGGGCAGAGCAGAGTCAGGAACAGAGCCAGGATGTAGACTTAAAAAAGAGTAACGGGTTATGAAGCAGGGAAAGATTGTAAAAGGAATTGCCGGATTCTACTACGTATCAGTAGCAGGATCCGGTATCTATGAATGTAAGGCAAAAGGAGCCTTCCGTCAGCAGAAACTGAAACCGCTGGTGGGGGACAATGTACAGATAGACATTATCAATGAAGAAGAAAAGACGGGAAATGTGGTAGAGATCCTTCCACGGAAAAATGCGCTGATCCGGCCGGCAGTGGCAAATGTCGATCAGGCATTGGTGATCTTTGCGGGAACTTCACCCAAACCGAATCTGAATCTGCTGGATCGATTTTTACTGATGATGGAGCAGCAGGAAGTTCCGACACTGATCTGTTTTAATAAAGAAGATCTGGCATCGGAGACTGAGATTCAGGAGCTTCGGGAGGCATATGAGACCAGTGGTTATCCGCTGTATTTCCTGAGTGCGAAAGAAGAAGATGGCATTGCACCTTTACGGGAAGCATTGCAGGGAAAGACAACAACTGTTGCAGGTCCGTCAGGTGTTGGTAAATCCACCCTGATCAATCTGCTGGCACCGGATGTTCAGATGGAGACCGGAGCCATCAGTGAGAAGATTCAGCGTGGAAAGCATACCACCAGACATTCCCAGTTGATCATGCTGGATGAAGAAACCTATATTTTTGATACCCCGGGTTTCAGTTCACTGGCATCTGATTTTTTCGAAAAAGAGACACTGGGAACCTTATTCCCGGAATTTATGGAGTATGAACAAAATTGCCGTTTTACCGGATGCAGCCATATCGGTGAGCCGGATTGCGGCGTCAAAGAGGCACTGGCAGAAAGGAAATCAGCCAGAGCCGGTACAATAACTACGTTCAGATTTACAACGAACTGAAAGACAAAAGAAAATATTAGTAGTTATTGTATTTTGATCATTTTATACGATTTCAGGCATAGAACAAAATGCTAATATGATAAAAATAAGGAGTATGAAAAAAATGAATTGTTTATCACCTTCACTGCTTGCTTCTGATTTCTCTATCTTAGGAGAACAGGTAAAAATGCTGGATGAAGCAGGTGCACAGTACGTACACATTGATGTAATGGATGGCAGCTTTGTACCAAGTATTTCTTTCGGACTTCCGGTTATCAAATCCATCCGGAAATGTACCGACCGTATTTTTGACGTACATCTCATGATTGATGAGCCGGTGCGCTATATCGATGAATTTGTAGATGCAGGCGCAGATCTGATCACGGTACATGCGGAGGCATGTAAGCATCTGGATCGCACCATTCATGCGATCAAAGACCGCGGCGTGCTTGCAGGCGTTGCATTAAATCCGGCAACACCGCTTTCCGTACTGGATTACATTCTTCCGGAATGTGATATGGTACTTTTGATGAGTGTAAACCCGGGATTTGGCGGACAGAAATACATTCCGTATACAACACAGAAGATCCGTGATCTCAAGCAGATGATGAAAGAGAAAAACTGCCAGGCAGATATCGAGTAGATGGTGGTGTTTCTCTGAAAAATGTGCAGGAAGTTCTGGATGCGGGAGCGAATATTATTGTAGCGGGAACTGCCGTGTTCAAAGGAGATATTCAGGAGAATGTACGGGGATTTCTTGATATTATGGAGAAGTAGAACATAAGTATTAAGTATATGAGACCGTTGCGGTAGGTTATGACGGGAAAATTTATGGAACCGTTGCAGTAGGTTTTGTTCGACAGTGGACAGGCAAGATGTGATTGTCACGCAAGGCTAAGACGCCTTCGCTTAGAAAATCACATCTTACCCGCCACTGTCGTTTTTACTTTGATGTGCAACGGTTAATAAAAGTTATGAGTATTCAATGCATTGAGCAACGGTCAATAAAGGTTTATGAGTATTCAGTGTATTGAGCAACGGTCAATATAGACTATGAAAACGTGAGGTGAAGAATTATGCGTTGCCTGATTATAACAGGAGGAACGATTCAGACTGAATTTGCGATTAAATATATAAAAGAAAGAACTTGGGATTATGTTGTTTGTGCAGATGCAGGGATGAAGTTCTGTCATGAAGCGGGAATTATGCCGAATCTGATTTTGGGTGATTTTGATTCTGTAGATGGGGAATCTTATGAATATTTCCAGAAGGTTTGTCTGGAACGGATGGAGCGGTTTCCGACACATAAGGATGAGACGGACACGGAACTTGCGTTGCTTCGTGCGATTGATGCGGGGGCGGATGCGATTACTATGATCGGTGCCACCGGAACACGTCTGGATCATGTGATGGGAAATATCCAGATGCTGAAACTGGCATTGGATAGAAAGGTTTCCTGCCAGATCGTGGATGCTCACAATCGGATCCGCATGGTGGATAAATTCGCAGAATTAAAAAAAACAGACCAGTTTGGAAAATATGTATCATTGCTTCCGTTTACTCCGGAAGTCAGAGGAATCACTTTAAAAGGATTTGCTTATGAAGTGGAAAATTTTACACTGGTCAGTGGAATTGCCCGCGGAGTCAGCAATGAGCTGAAAGCGGAAACAGCTACCATTTCCTGTGAAGAAGGCATCTTGTTGGTAATTGAGTCCAGGGATTAGCAAAATTAAGAAAGTCTCCTGCTATCATTGCGTGAAGCAATAAGCAGGGGGCTTTCTTATATTTAGAAGGGGATATATGTCCTTCTGATAAGCTGCATAGCAGCTATTTTGCTATGGGCAAGCAGCGTAAGCGAATTACGAATATCCTTTTGAGCTATGTAGATATTATTATTCAGCTGCTTCGATCAATTCTACAATATACTGAATGCAGCGTTCTAATCCAAGTACGCTGGTATTGAGGATCATACAATGGTTTTTGAAATCACCCCATTTACGGTCTGTATAGTATTCATAATGCAGCCGCCTCTTTTTGTCCATATCCTGATTCATATTGCGAGCTTCTTTTCACTTAAGTCGAAAAGCTTCTGTGTACGTGCGATTTTTTCCGATTCGTTTCCACATATGAAAATATGATATGCATCCGGATCGTCTTTCAGAATATAATCTGCACAACGTCCTATGATTACACAGGAACCTTTCTGTGCCAGATCTCTGATCACCTGTGTCTGAGCGGCATAAACCTGATCAGACAGAGAACTTCCGGTGCGGTCGCGTCCTACAAACGCATAGGCAAACAGGTTCTTCGATGGAGCATATTCGGATTGTTCCTGGATGAAAGACTCTGAATAGCCGGTTTTTTCTGCAATCTGGAAAATAATATCCTTGTCATAGTAAGGAATATTCATGCGTTTTTGCCACTTCTTCCCCAATGAAATGACCGCCGCTGCCAA
>ENA-OQCN01001769-OQCN01001769.1-human-gut-metagenome-genome-assembly--contig:-NODE-1769-length-10156-cov-2.593579_pt1 | contig 10156 bp, 13 predicted proteins | sample MGYA00242497_ERZ504576 | MGnify/ENA primary metagenome ERZ504576 (study PRJEB26092, sample SAMD00036296) | human gut metagenome | host: Homo sapiens | study: EMG produced TPA metagenomics assembly of...
CCAGAATCACATCGTGGGCACAGTGATTCCGAGGATGGCATTGATGCCGCTGACCTTGGCCGTGAACGCTGCCTCACGCGGGCACCGGCAGAACAGTCAAAATGGGTGGAGGTGACCTCGCCGCAGCCCAGCTCCTGAATCAGGTGCAGCACGGGCCATGCCAAGCTCGGTGGTGTACTCGGAGATACCCTTCTCGTAATGACTGGAGGCGTCGGTGTTCTGGCCGAGGCGCGGGCCGTCTTGCGGATGTTGTCGCGGGCGAACTTGGCGCTCTCAAACAGCAGCTGGGTGGTGGTAACTTTAATTTCGCTGTTCAGCCGCCCATGACACCCGCCAGCGCAACGGGCTTGGAGCCGTCGCAGATGACGAGGTTGTTGGGCGTCAGGGTGAACTCTTTTTCGTCCAGCGTTGTGATCTTCTCGCCGTCTTTGGCGCGGCGGACGAGGATCTGGCAGCTTTCCAGCGTGTCCATGTCGAAGGCGTGCATGGGCTGGCCAATCTCCAGCATGACATAGTTCGTGATGTCAACGACGTTGGAGATGCTGCGCAGACCGCACAGGGCCAGTTGACGGCGCATCCAGCGTGGGGACTCGCCCGGCGTGATGTTGCGGACATAATGGCCAATGTAGCGCGGGCAGAGATCCTCGGCCTCGACGCTGATGGACAGGCGCGGATCCACATAGTCGCTGACCGTGTAGTCGGTGGCGGGCATCTTGAGGGGCTTGTTCAGCACTGCTGCAACCTCGCGCGCAATGCCGAGCACACTCTGGCAGTCGGCGCGGTTGGCCGTGATGGAAATATCAAAAATGTAGTCGTCAAGGCCGACGACCTGCTGAATGGGCGTGCCGGGGACAGTGTCCTTCGGCAAATCGAGCAGGCCGTAGACCTCGGCACCGGGGTACAGATCCTCGTTCAGGCCCAGTTCCTCACCGCTGCACAGCATACCGTTGGACTCGACGCCCATCAGGGGCTTCGCCTTGATTTTTATGCCGCCGGGCAGCGTGGAGCCGTCGAGTGCGGCGGCGGTGTGCATACCGGCGTAGACGTTGGGTGCGCCGGTGGAAATCTGGATGTCGTGGCCGTACTCGCCGCAGTCAACCTTGCAGATGTGCAGATGGGTGCCTTCCTGCGGGACACACTCGGTCACAACACCGACAACGACCTTGGAGATCTCGCCGCCGAGGTCGATCAGCTCCTCGACCTCAAAGCCGCAGCCAAAGAGCTTGTCCTCAAGCTCCTGCGCGGTGACGTCGATGTCAACATATTGCTTCAACCAGCTGAATGGTACTTTCATACTCTGTACTCCTCCCCTGTCAATCCTCGAACTGCTTCAAGAAGCGCAGATCGTTTTCAAACATCAGACCGATGTTGTTGATGCCGTACTTCAGCATGGCGATACGCTCAATGCCAATGCCGAATGCGAAGCCGGAGTAGACGTTGGGGTCAATGCCGCAGTTTTCCAGTACGCTGTGGTGGACGACACCGGCGCCGAGAACCTCGATCCAGCCGGTGTGCTTGCACAGCGGGCAGCCCTTGCCGCCGCACTCGAAGCAGGAAACGTCGACCTCGACGCTCGGCTCGGTGAACGGGAAGTAAGACGGACGCAGGCGGGTCTTGACATCTGCACCGAACAGCGCCTGGACGAATTTGTCGAGCATTCCCTGCAGGTCGCAGAGCGTGATGCCCTTGTCAACGACGAGGCCTTCCATCTGGTGGAACATCGGAGAGTGGGTCGCATCGGAGTCGGAACGGAACACGCGGCCCGGGGCCAGCACCTTGATGGGCGGCTTTTCCATGTCCATGACGCGGATCTGACCGCCGCTGGTCTGGGTGCGCAGCACAATGTCTCTGCGACGTAGAACGTATCCTGCATGTCGCGGGCGGGATGGTTCTTCGGCACATTCAGGCGGGTAAAGTTGTGGTCGTCGTCCTCGATCTCGGGGCCCTCGTAAATCTCAAAGCCCATACCGGCGAACACGTCGATGATCTCATTCTTGACGAGGGTGATCGGGTGCAGGCTGCCGGTTTGGCGAATCTTGGCGGGCATCGTGATGTCGACGGTCTCGGCGGCGTTGCGGGCCTCGAGCGCGGCCTTTTCGACCTGCTCGGACAGGGCCTGATACTGTGCCTCGGCCACTGCTTGAACTCATTGATGGTCTTGCCGACGGCGGGACGGTCCTCCTTGGGGACATCGCGCAGACTCTTGGTCAGGCCCGCGACCTCGCCGTTCTTGCTCAGGTATTTCTGCCAGAAGTCAGAAAGCCGGGCTTTGTCGGTGACGTCTGCGCTGGCCTGCTCAATGGCGGCGCGCAGCTCCTTGATTTTTTCTTCCATAGTACACCTCTGCTTGAAGTAGGGCCGGAGCAAACAAAAAGGCTCCGTCCCTGTGTTGAATCAGGGACGAAGCCTTGCAAAATACAATTCTCCGCGGTACCACCCGTGTTCCGCACTGTAAGTGCGGCACTCTTTGCTGCCGGTAACGGTGCAGAGCCGTTGCGCACTACTCGGCCTTGGCCTTTCCCACGCACCACTCGGGAGCGAACTTCCGCATAAGTGCTTTACAGACGGCTTGCAGCCGGTGACCGCCCTCTCTTGCCTAAAGCAGCTTGTGCATACTTTCTCCGTCGCTGTGTTTTTGCGAATACTTATTTAGTATAGCGCGGTTTGCGCCGGCTGTCAAGCCTGCGGCAGCGGATACTTCTGCTTATCCTCTACGCTGATGGCCGGACCGAGCTGAACCTCGATGATTTTCAGCTCGCTGTCGGCAAAGACTGTGTGGCGGCAGCCGGCGGGCATCGTCAGGATATCCCCTGCCTTCACGTCGCGGCGCACGCCGTCCAGAATCGCATGGCCGGTACCGGAGATGACGGTCCAGACCTCGTCGCGGTTCTCATGGCTGTGGTAGTTCATGCCGTGGCCGGGGGTGAGCGTGATCTTGATGGTCATGCTCGCGTCCTCGACGTCGAGCACGCGGAAGGAACCCCAGGACTTTTCGGCAAACATGATCTGCTGATGGATGCTGTCCACATACGGCTTGATGTAGCTGGACTGCTCCTTGTCAGAAACCAAAATGCCCTCCGGGCTGGCCGAGACGACGACGTCCTTCAGCCCCATGCAGAGCACGGGCACGTCCAGCTCGTTCAGCACATGGACGTTCTGGCAGGTGTCGTTCAGCATGGCCTTGCCGATGCTCGGCTCCTCCATGGCCTCGGTCAGGGTGTTCCAGGTGCCCATATCCTTCCACTGGCCCGCAAAGCGCATTACCTGAATTTGGGACTCATTCTCGACAACGGCGTAGTCGAAGCTGATTATTTTCAGCGTCTCGTACTTATCGAACAGGTCCTTGTAATCGGTGAAGTCGATCAGTTCGTGGGCCTTGTCCAGCACGTAGCGCAGTTTGTAGGCAAACACACCGCCGTTCCAGAGCGCACCCTGGGCAATGTACTTTTCGGCAGTGGCGGCGTCGGGCTTCTCTTTAAACGTTTTGACCGGGCTGACGGCGTCGGCACTCTGCGGGATAATGTAGCCGTACTTTTCGCTCGGGTAGGTCGGCTCAATGCCCATCAGGGATAGGTTCGCGTTCCCCTGCCGGCCAGCTCGGACAGGGTTCTCAGCGCGGCGAAATAGTCATTGTTGACATAGGGGTCTACCGGGCAGACGACGACAGCCTCATCAAGGCCGACGCCCTTGACGTCGTGCAGGTAGGCTGTCGCCAGTGCGATGGCCGGGAAGGTATCACGGCGGCACGGCTCGACGCAGACGCCACCGAATTGCCCAGCTGGTTGTGAATGGATGATACCTGCGTCTTGCTGGTGGCAATCGTCACGCTGGCGTCGGCGTCGACCTCCTTGATCTGGCGGTAGACGCGCTGGACCATCGACTCGTACCCGTCGCGGTCTTGAAGATTTTGATGAACTGCTTGGAACGAATGTCGTTCGACAGCGGCCACAGGCGCTTGCCGGAGCCGCCGGACAGCAGGATGATATTCATAGCGTTTCCTTTCAGCGCTCGGCGCGCATCGGGTTGTTCAGGAAGTCCTCATAGGACAGGCGCAGGCCGTCCTCCAACTCGGTCTTGTAGGTCCAGCCGAGGTTCGTCGCCTTGGAGACGTCCAGCAGCTTGCGGGGCGTGCCGTTGGGTTTGGAGGCGTCCCACTCGATCTTGCCGGTGTAGCCGACGACCTTGGCAACGAGCTCGGTCAATTCTTTGATAGTCAGCTCCTTACCGGTACCCGCGTTGACCGTCTCGTTGCGGAGTAGTGGTTCATCAGGAACACGCAGAGGTTCGCCAGGTCATCCACATACAAAAACTCGCGCAGCGGCTGCCGTCGCCCCAGCAGGTGACGCTCTCGACGCCGTTGACCTTCGCCTCATGGAAACGGCGGATCAGTGCGGGAACCACATGGCTGTGGGTCGGGTGGTAGTTATCGTTGGGGCCGTACAGGTTCGTGGGCATGACCGAGATATAGTCCGTGCCGTACTGGCGGTTCAGGAACTCGCAGTATTTGAGGCCGCTGATTTTGGCGAGGGCGTAAGCCTCGTTCGTCTTTTCCAGTTCGGAAGTCAGCAGGCAGCTTTCCTTCATCGGCTGCGGAGCCATGCGCGGATAGATGCAGGACGAGCCGAGGAACTCCAGCTTCTTGCAGCCGTTCTGCCAGGCAGAGTGGATGACGTTCATCTCGAGCGTCATGTTGAACCACATGAAATCGGCCAGCGCCTCCTGATTGGCGACGATGCCGCCGACCTTGGCCGCGGCAAGGAATACGTACTCGGGCTTTTCCTCGGCAAAGAACTTTTCGACATTTTCCTGACGGCAGAGGTCAAGCTCCTTGTGGGTGCGGGTGATGATATTGTTGTAGCCCTGCCGCTGCAGCTCACGCACGATGGCGCTGCCCACCATGCCGCGGTGCCCGGCAACGTAGATTTTTGCATTTTTGTCCATCATAATAAGTTACCCTCTTTTGAATAAATTATTTGATAACGCCCTTTTCGAGATACTCAGCCAGGTTCGTCTTGATGTGCTCCTCAGCGCGCTCGACGGCAACCTTCTTCATGTCGTGTTCGACCATGATCTTGACGAGCTGCTCAAACGTGGTCTTGGTCGGGTTCCAGCCCAGCTCGCGCTTTGCTTTGGACGGGTCACCCCAGAGGTTGACGACGTCCGTCGGGCGGTAGAAGTCGGGGCTGACCTCGATGACCGTCTTGCCCGTGGCCTTGTCGATGCCCTTCTCGTTCATGCCCTCGCCGACAAATTCCAGCTCGATGCCCACATCGTGGAAGGCCAGCTGGCAGAACTCGCGGACGGAGTGCTGCTCACCGGTGGCGATGACGAAGTCTCGGGCTTGTCGTTCTGCAAAATCAGCCACATGCACTCGACGTAGTCCCTGGCATAGCCCCAGTCGCGCAGGCTGGACAGGTTGCCAGATACAGCTTATCCTGCTTGCCCTGCGCAATGCGGGCGGCAGCAGCGTGATCTTGCGGGTGACGAAGGTCTCGCCGCGGCGCTCGGACTCGTGGTTGAACAGAATGCCCGAGCAGCAGAACATGTTGTACGCCTCGCGGTACTCCTTCACGATCCAGAAGCCGTACTGCTTGGCGACGGCGTAGGGGCTGTAGGGGTGGAACGGTGTGTTCTCGTTCTGGGGAACCTCCTCGACCTTGCCGTACAGCTCGGATGTAGATGCCTGATAGATGCGGCAGGTGTCCTTGAGGCCGGACAGGCGCACAGCCTCCAGCACGCGCAGCACGCCGGTGGCATCGACATCGGCGGTGAACTCCGGCACATCAAAGCTGACCTGCACATGGCTCTGGGCGGCGAGGTTGTAGATCTCGTCGGGCCGCACGGTGCTGACGACGGAGAGGATGCTCATGGAGTCGCTCAGATCGCCGTAGTGCAGGTGGAAGTGCGGGTGACCCTCCAGATGGGCGATGCGCTCGCGGTAATCGACGGAGGAGCGGCGGATGACGCCGTGGACGTCGTAGCCCTTTTCCAGCAGGAACTCAGCCAGATAGCTGCCGTCCTGGCCGGTGATGCCGGTGATGAGTGCTTTTTTCATAGGTTACTACCCTTTCATCTGTATCTTGCGCAGCGTACTGCGCGGATTTTCGTATCTTGTTTGTTATTGTACCGCATTATTTTGTGCTTGGGCAGTGGGAATCTTGCAAAAGACTAGCATTATATTGACTTTTTTTGGTATACTGGGTTCCAGGAGGTGACGCGGATGGATACCCCGCTGTTTGACGGTGAGCTTGTGCACGCCCGGCGCATGATCTACACGCCGTCGGCGTTGCAAAATCGAACCTTGTGCATCTGCAGGAGGTCGGGCAGCTGCAGGCACGCAGCCCCCATGCCAGCACCCGGCAGGGGCTGGCTCCTACCTGTTTTTTGTGGTCGAAAGCGGCAGCGGCACGCTGGAATATGAGGGCGAGACCCGCGTGCTATGCGCCGGGGACTGTGTGTTTCTCGACTGCCGCCGCCCCTATCGCCATTATACGGGCGATGATTTGTGGCAGCTGCGGTGGGCGCACTTTTACGGCCCGAATATGGCAGCCATCTACAAAAAATACCGTGAGCGCGGCGGCCAGCCGAGCTTTCACCCGGAAAATACCGCACCCTATACCCGCCGTCTCGAAGCACTGTACACGCTGGCGGCCTCTGACAATTATGTGCGGGATATGCAGATCTGCGAGGGACTGTTTGCCCTGCTGACCCTTTTGATGCAGGAGAGCTGGCACCCCGAAATTGTGCGCACTGCGGGCACGAAGCGACAGAATGTGCAGGAAATCAAGGACTATCTTGACCTGCATTTTGCCGAGAAGATCACGCTGGACGCGCTGGCCGAGCGGTTTTACATCAACAAGTTTTACCTTACGCGGGTGTTCAAGGAGCAGTTTGGACTTTCGGTGACGAGCTACCTGACGCAGCTGCGCATTACGCAGGCCAAGCGGCTGCTGCGGTTCACGGACAAAAGCGTGGAGAACGTTGCGCAGGAATGCGGGCTGAACGACGCAAATTATTTTTCCCGCTTATTTAAAAAAGTAGAGGGCACGACGCCGGGGGAATACCGGCGGCAGTGGTGAGGATAATAAAAAACCTTCCCCTCGTGGGGGAAGGTGGACGAGCGCAGCGAGGCCGGATGAGGGCAAGCTGCAGAAGCTGCCCGGTAAACGGGCTGCCGCAGCAGCTCCGTCCTCATCAGTCCGCTTCGCGGACAGCTTCCCTCGGGGGAAGCCTTTTTTGTTTTCAGTTCTTCCTCGACCCTGTCAAACCGCTCCAGGAACGAATGCTCCACACCCTCGGACTTGTAGCCGGGCATTGTGTCGAGCGATACAGCGTGGATGCTGCGGAAGATGCTGTTTTCGATGTTCGGATTGTCGCGCATCAGGCGGCGCAGCAGGACCTTGACCTCCTGACGCTTGGAGCCGCCTCCGCCGTTGTCGCAGATCGTGCAGGCCTCGGTAAAACGGCAGGCGCACTGGATAAATTCCAGCTCATTGTAGCGGCGCCACGCGATGATGTCATCCTCGCGGATGCAGTACATCGGGCGGATCAGCGTCATGCCCGGGAAGTTCGTGCTGTGCAGCTTCGGCGGCATGGCCTGCAGCTGGGAGCCGTAGAACATGCTCATGACCGTCGTCTCGATGACATCATTAAAATGATGTCCCAGCGCGATTTTGTTGCAGCCAAGCTCCTGCGCTTTCTTGTACAGGTGGCCGCGGCGCATGCGGGCGCAGAGGTAGCAGGGCGACTTATCACTGTTGTTGGCAACATCAAAGATGTTCGTCTCAAATACTGTGATGGGAATGTGCAGCAGCGCGGCGTTGCCCTCGATCTTCTGGCGGTTGATTTCATTATAGCGGGGTCCATGACGAGGTAGACGAGCTCAAACGGAACCTCGCTGTGGCGCTGCAATTCCTGCAGGAGCTTGGCCATAAGCATCGAATCCTTGCCGCCGGAGATGCAGACGGCGATCTTGTCCCCGGCCTGGATCAGCTCGTACCGCTTGACGGCCACGATGAAGGGCGTCCAAAGCTGCTTGCGGAATTTTTTGATAATGCTGCGCTCGATTTTTGATAGGTCTCTAATTGGCGTTCCAAGGGTCAATTCTCCTTATTCGTCAGGGTTTTGTAGCAGGTGTCAAAGGCTTGCAGGAAGCCGTCGATCTCCGCGTCGGTGGTCAGGTGGCTGATACTGATGCGCCAGCTGGACAGCGCGTTGCGGCGATCCCGGCTGACGGCGAACACGGCCTTGGACGGCAGACCGTCCGACGAGCAGGCCGATTTGACCGACACGCAGACGCCCTGCTCGCTCAGCGCCTGCTGAAACCGCGTGCCCTTGACGCCGGTCACGCTGACATTGACGATATGCGGCACAGCATGCGCGGGGCTGTTGACGCGCACAAGGCTGTATTGCTGTAAGCCCGCCAGCAGACGGTCATGCAGCCTTTGCACTTGGGCGTTGCGGGCGTTCTGTCCGGCCAGTGCTTTGGTCAGTGCGGCGTCCAGGCTGACGGCAAGACCCAGCGTCGGCGTGCCGCTGCGGTAGATCGTGGTGCTGGCACCGCCGGAAATCTGCGGCTCAATGACGAGGCCGCGGCGCTTGTACAACGCGCCGATGCCGTTGGGGCCGTAGAACTTGTGGGCAGTGAAGCTCATCGTATCGACGCCGTCAAGCCAGAGGTCGTCTTGCCGACGGCTTGGGTGGCGTCCACGTGCAGGCGACAGCCGGGGTACGGCTTGACGATTCCGGCAATCTCCCGGATGGGCTGGATCGTGCCAAGCTCACTGTCCACAGCGCAGACGGCGACCAGGATCGTATCGTCGCGCATCAGCTTCCGCAGCTGGTCCAGGTCTACCCTGCCGTCGCGGCCAATGTCCAGCATGTCGATCTCGTACCCCTGCTGCTGCAAAGCCGACAGCGACGCGCCCACCGAGGAGTGCTCCAGCTGGGTGGAGATGATGTGTTTGCCGATGTGCCGCGACGCATGGGCAATGCCCTTGAGGCAAGGTTGTTCGCCTCGCTCGCGCCCGAGGTGTAGATGATCTCGGCGGGCTGCACGCCAAGGTGCTGCGCAATGGATTGGGTCACCCGCTCCATCTCGGCGCGGGCCTCCTGCCTGCAAAGTGGGTAGAGTTGGGGTTGGCGATATATCGGCGCTCCGCCGCGAGGTATGCGTCCAGAACGTCGGGGTCTGCCGGGGTGTTGGCAGTATAGTCAAGATAGATCATGCGGAAGCCTCTTTATAGAATCAGTATGGCAGGTGCGGTTTCCTACCTGCTCAATAGGAATTGCATTCATGCAAAACCCCTGCGGCACGGCAGGGGTTTGTGTCATTCAAAATCCGAAATTGTGACAGACTGCTTGCCAAAGTACGGCGTCAGCCCCCACATATCGGGGCCGGGCGCGACATCGGTATAGAACAGCAGCCACGGGCGTTCGTCATCGTTCAGCGGGCGGATGGAAACATCCGGCTGGGCGGTGTCGTTCAGCAGTGCCTCCCGCGCGTCGAGGGCGTCGGCGTAGCGCCTGGCGCTGCCATTGGCCAACTCATAAGCGGCCTCGAGACTGGTGGCAAAGTAGCTGTCCTGGCCCTCCTTTACGGTGTGGCTGCCGATGCAGGCCATGCAGAGGAGCATAGCGGCGGCAAGCAGCGACAGACGGCGGGCTTGGCGGCGGCAGAACTGCTCTGCACCATGCAGAGAAACGCCGCGCACGCGCTCGAGCCAGCCGAGCAGCAAAAACTCGGTGGCAGCCAGACCCAGCACAAAGGTCATCCAGACAACGTTCAAAAGCCGCCCGGCGCCGATGCCGCCCATTGTGTAGGACGGCAGAAAGATCATGGCCCACATCAGCACGAAGGTGACCGCCGCGCCGAGCCACGGATGGCGGAACACCCGGTCCGAAAGCACGGCGCTGCGGGTCAGATGCAAAAGCGGCAGTACAAGCAGTGCCAGCAGACAGAGCAGCGGCACATCCAGCCAGCGGATCCACTCCATGGCGGCGAGGATAAAGCTCTTGACGACAGCTCCGCAAAGCCCGCACCGGCAAAGCCTGCAGTACGCACCTGCGTGCCGGGGGCCAACACATTCAAAAGCAGCCCCGCCATGCCGCGGCCAGCGCGGGGGCCTGCCAGAAATTACGGCGGCGCACAGCGCAG
>ENA-OQCN01001771-OQCN01001771.1-human-gut-metagenome-genome-assembly--contig:-NODE-1771-length-10147-cov-1.534930_pt1 | contig 10147 bp, 17 predicted proteins | sample MGYA00242497_ERZ504576 | MGnify/ENA primary metagenome ERZ504576 (study PRJEB26092, sample SAMD00036296) | human gut metagenome | host: Homo sapiens | study: EMG produced TPA metagenomics assembly of...
GATGTATTTCACAGTTCCCTCTTGCAAGCGTCGACTGGCGCTTGCCGCGGTTCTTTTGTCCGCACTGGTGCTTGCGGGCTGCGCTGTTGCTCCGAATACGGGCAGCGGCAGCCGCTCCGGCCATTCCGGGTCATCTTCGACGCAAACAAGAGACCGCTGCTTGACGCGCCTCACCATTCCGAAACTACTTGTAACAACCGATCGTCCGGTGACCGTGCCTCTCACGCATGAGTGAGACGCCCCCTCGTCTGCGATGATCTGGGTGTTACAACGACGCTCAGTGAAATGCGTGATGCAGGTTGGCGAGTGGTCACACTCAGCATTGGGGCTGACACTGAGAGCGAAAAGCACGTGGGGTTCCCTGTGACGGTGATCGTTCGAAAGCTCTTTTAAGGATGCTATTCATGCAGGCACTTGATCGTTTGGCAAAGCTTCGGGCTGCCATGGAAAATCTGGGCATTGACGCAGTGATTATTCCCACTGCTGATCCGCATCTGAGTGAATATGTTCCGGCCCATTGGTCGCTGCGTGCCGCACTCTCTGGCTTCACCGGAAGTGCCGGCATGCTGCTCGTATCGGCCGAGGATGCTGCACTGATTGCTGACGAGCCGTTATTGGGAAGCAGGCTGAAAGCAGTTGCCGGCGGAATTGCTTGATTCGGCTGACTGGGTCTTTTCTCGATCACGTTACGGCGTGGTGCGAAGAAAACCTGCCGCAAGGTTCGATCGTGGGTTATGACCCGGAGCTCGTGAGTTTGAATTTGGCGGAAAAGCTCAGATCGCTTTTGGAGGATTTAGGCTTTGAGGCGGATGCGCTTGCAGGTGAGCGCTCGCTTCCGTTGGCCGATATCTGGCCCGATCGTCCTTCTACAAACAGCTGGATCGTTTCATCTATAAAAGGCATACCAAATACCGCTGTGAGATTTTCTTTTAAAAGGCAAAATACAGGCGCTATTCCAGCCCCTGTATTCATCGCCAGTAAAAATCCCAGTCCTGCATATTCTGTAAAATGGGCGGCTTTGCGCACCAGATGCTCTGTCAGCCACCAGGCATCCATTCCCGCTCCTGCAAGGAAATCCTGTATCTTCGCAAGAAAATATCCGCTCTCCTTAGAAGAAATAGCTGCAGGAGTCAGAGAATTGCCATATATAAAGCAGAGATATACCAGGATCAGGATCTTCCATTTCCATTTTTTCATGAACGTTTTCATGAATTCTCCTTTGAGAAAATTCCGCTTTCACAGGAAAGACAGGTAGCCATTATTGAAAGGCAGATTGATGAGATAGAGCTTGCCATTGCACAGGCAAAAGCCGACAACGGAGAACGCTACACCATTAAGCACATGGAGAAATCAAGAAAATCACTTCTTACAAGGCTTGAAAAGCTGAATGATGCATCAAGGAAAGATAATGTAGTGACTTTTGAGCAGCTTGGCGTGGACAGGTTTTTCGTGGATGAGAGTCATAATTACAAAAATCTGTTCCTCTATACCAAGATGCGAAATGTGGCAGGAATTGCACAATCAGAGGCACAGAAGTCCTCGGATATGTTTGCAAAGTGTCAGTATTTAGACGAGTTGACAGGCGGTAAGGGTGTGACTTTTGCGACGGGTACACCAATTTCAAACAGTATGACGGAGCTTTACACCAATATGCGTTACCTTCAGTATGGTACTCTTCAGAAGCTGGGGCTTGGACACTTTGACAGTTGGGCATCCTCTTTTGGAGAAACGCAGACAGCCATTGAGTTCGCTCCACTATTAGAGGTACAAAACAATTCCAGTCCATACAGAAATGCGCAAAAAAGGCAATCACATAAAAAATTGTGATTGCCTGATTTTTTTGCATTTATTGTTTCAAGGTTATGATTGTGTGGAAAGTACCGGAATCATTATCATAATACATTTGCAAATTTCCGTGATATTGTTTCACGACTTTTTTAATACTCTTGATTCCGAAACCATGTCTGCCCTTGCTTGATTTATGGGATACAGGAAGTCCATCCTGATCATATACAGGGGTGCTTCGGCAGGAATTTATGATTATGATAACGATAAAAGGTGAATTTTCCTTTTTTTGTACTGTAAGCTCAATAAAAGAATCAGGGATATTATCTGCTGATTCCACTGCATTATCCAATAAGTTGCAGAATAACGATGTTAAGTCATGCTGATAAATATTTTGAACAGTACCGCTTCTGATGTCAGTATGAAAAACAATATGTTTTTCATTACATTGTCGCTGGTAGCGGCAGAGAATTGCATTCAGCATTTCATTATCACAGATTTTTGAGGTTTCTTTTAAGTCAGAAGATTCCATAAGCTGTTGTATATAAGCATTTATTTTATCAGAATCATTTTTTTCATTGAGTAATTTGATAGATTGTAGATGTTTTTTATATCGTGAATCAGAATGCTCTGGTTTTCATTTTGTGAAAGCATCATTTCATAGTATTCAACGGAATCCGATTCTTTCTGAAGAAGCAACTGCATATCAGTATATTCCTGTGATTTTTTCTGATTATATTGGTTGATGCCGAATACAAGCAGATTGACCATCAGCAGAAAAACAGCACAGATTGTTACCATAAAATCAATAGGCGGTGCAAAGGCTGATGTTTCACCCATTGCTGCAAAAGTAAAAATTATAAAAATAGACGAAACCGGAATTAACATTAAAAGAAGTTCGGAGTGATCGTACTGTTCCTGATTTGATTTTTTTCCTTTGAACAGATGAATTAATAAATAGATGACTGCAAAAAAGAAAATTTTGCTAAAAAACCGTATAAAAAAACAAGTTCGACATCTGTTTCTAAGAGAAAATGCGGAAAAAATCTTGATGTAATCCCCAGAACTGCAATTTCAGATATACCCATAATTGCTGTAAGGATAGCCGAATGGAAGAGTGCCAATAACAACTTGAGTTTAAACAACATATAAAAGAAAAACAGTGTTAAACACAAAAAAGCTGACAACGTTTAGTCCTGTTTGTTCGAGCAGGGAAAGAAGAAACAATATTGTATAAAGAGCACTCAATAGTGCCAGCCTTATTTTACTGCTATAAGAAGAGGTAAAAAGGCTGGATGCGTATTGCCATAGTATAACTGCTTCTGTAAAAAAGCTAAAAAGAAGTAAACGATTATGTCCCATTTATTTTTACCTCATACTTTCCAGATATAGTAGATAAGCATTTTAAAGGAACTGTATTTTCTGCGTGTCAGATAAGCTGCAATCTGCTGATTCGATAAATGTATGGTGGAATGATCAAAGTCCACAATATGTTCGAAATTAACAATAAAGCTCCTGTGTGTCTGGAAAAAACTGTTTTTGGGGAGTTGTTCCAGCCAATAATCCATATTATGAATGGAATCAAAATCCTGCCGGGTAGTATGTACAATTACTTTTCGTCCCTGTGCTTCTATTGTAATTATCTGTGAAGCAGGAAATGAATATACTCCCTGCTTAGTTTCAACAGGAATTTTGGTAGTAATGGAATTGTAATATGCTAAGGCGTCTTTCATATTTCGGAAAAAACGCTGCTTGTCCAAAGGTTTGGAAAGATAGCGGAATACATGAAAACGCATTGCTTCATCCAGATATTCAGAATATGAGGTCACCACAAAAATAATGACATTTTTGTTTGCTTTTTTTAATTCATTTCCTACATAAATTCCATTCATACCGGGCATTTCAATATCCAGAAAAACAATATCTTTTTCGCTTTTCTCAGCCAATAAAGATTCGCCACTGGTAAAGGAAACTAATTCGGGACATTTTAAATGATTTGACTCAAAGTAGGATTCAATATATTTCTGTAATTGTTCAATTATCAGAGTATCGTCATCACAAATTAAAATACGCATTTTTGCACCTGGCTTTCTAATGAATGTATATTTACATACATCTTATCATATAGAATTTCCAAATGCAAAAATGCGTATGAAAAGACATTTTAATTACAATTTTGGTTCATTATATGTTTTTGTTTTGTTATTTCGTTTTACAAGCAGTTCGATAAAGTCTCCGGCATATGATTGTTTATGTGAAAATCAATGACAATCTTTAGGAAAGGAGAGAGGACATTATGAAGAAACGGGTAACTAAATCGGTTGCAAAAGGGATGAAAGCAGCATTAGATGTTGTGTTACAGACTGAAGCCAACACAGCTTCATGTGCGATTATGTATCAGCCAAAAGCACCGAAAGAATTAATGAAATACAGGAGAAACAAGTAATGGAAAAATGAGTTGATTGGATGGTCCGGTGTAATGCGATAAACGAGGCGGATAAGGAACTTTACAAGTATGCATTATATAGTTTTTTTCTATTGGTATCACCACTTATCCTTGCAGGAGGTGTTGGCTTTGGCTTAGGGAGTGTAAAACACGGAGTTGCACTTATTTTTCCGTTTATGGTTCTGAGAAAATTTAGTGGTGGTTATCATGCAAAAAATTTGCACACTTGTATTCTTGAATCTGGTTTTCTATTGTTTCTGTGCATAATGTTATCAATGCATGTGCAATGTGATTTGAAGTTGGCAATAGCTACAGTTATTGCGTCTGTGAGCCTGATTACATTTAGTCCAATAGACAGTGAAAACAGAAGACTTGATACTAACGAGAAAAGGACATATAAAAAAACAACAGTGTTCTTCGTGATATTGTTTGGGCTGTTAGATATAGCTTTATTCTTGCTGGGAAAGTACATCTATACAATCTGTTTTTCTGTTGGGATATTACTGACAGCAGGCTTACAAGTACCTTGTATCGTAAAGAAAATGTGTAAATCGACCAAAAACAGACTGTAAATGTCGTTTGGTGCAAAAGGGGTTGAAATCATGGCAAAAATAAAGATAATAAAGTTTGTCATTGATTTGATCAAAGTTCTTTATTTACAGTTAATTCAGTTTGTTCATTGAAAGGGAGTGGATTCCAATGGGACAATGATAGAATTCTATCACTTTAAATTGAGTAGTTCGGTTCGGAGTAGTTAAACGGACATAATGGAGGTAAAAGATTAAAATGACACATAAGAAAGAAGTTGTTTTTAGCTTGTTGTTTGTAATAATGGTGTTATGTACAGGCTGCAGTGATAAAGATAATGGAGATACGTCTAAAAATAACAGGACTTCAGGAGAAATCATTTGTTCAAGAAGAAACTATTGAGAGTACTGACAATATAGACAATACAGACAATGCAGACGCAGCTCGGCACCAACGCCAGAACTGAAAACGCCCGAACCGAAAAGGAAAGTGAATGGAGCTTGGTACAGTGAATGAGTCGGGAAAATGGACGCCACCAGCCGGTTCTCATATAGATCCCAAAACAGGTAATATACTGAATAAAGATGGGGTCGTGGTTGGAACTACTCAGGAACCTTATAGTAAAGCGCGTCCAGGTTCTCAAGGATGATGATATGGTGTAAAAAAAACAGGAAGCAGTCCTTATGGAATGCGCTTTGTGCCAGTGAAGAGCAGTGGGGTTGCCTGTTCCAATAGTGGTATATGGAGAAAAACTGGTCAGACAGGAAGAATGTATACTGATTATGGATCTGGAGACACTGGTACAGGTACTAGTGTGCTGACCGTTTTATACTTAGTCTAATTATTTTTCACCACCACATCAAATTTAGGATAGAGAGATACCAGCTTAGTTCGGGCATTATCGGTAGTGAACTGCCATTGGATACAGGCGGTATGTTCATTGCGGTTGCCTCCCATGCTGCCAACTCCTGACGGAGCAGTACTATGTCCGCAATTCTACGGGACAGACACTGACGTGTCATTACATTAAGTTCTATTTCGGCAATATCCAGCCAGCTCCCATGTTTGGGAGTGCAATGGATTTCCAGCTTTTTGGCAATCCTGCGGGCTTCCGGAGCTGGAAATGTTTTGTACAGGGATGAAAGCGCATGGGTGTTCAAATTGTCCATGACAAGTATGATCTTATCTCGGTCAGGGTAACTGACATCCACTAAATACCTGATTTCCTCAGCCCAGTCAACTGCAGTACGGTGTTCCCGGACACTTACATGCCGTACGCCGCCCAAAGGCTCCACAAATACAAATATGCTGCATAAGCCTTTCGGACATATTCGGAATCGGTTTTCTGTGTGTCACCTGGGCGCATGGGCAGAGGTTCTCTGGTTTCCCCGAGAAGCTGGTAGGGTTTTTCATCCATGCATACCACTGGAACTTCAGGGTTATATGGCATTTCATAAATGTCCAGGATATCCGCCATGCAGGCTACAAATTCTGCGTTTTCTTTTGGAGGGATACACCAGTAGGAGTTTTTGTGAGGTCGAAGTTCATTTTTTTTAATGTTTCCCGTATGGTTTCCCTTCCAACCGGAATATCAAGCTCAACACGGGCTTTTTCCTCCAGTAGCCGGATCGTCCAGCGGGAATGTCCCTCCGGGACAGGGCCGCAAGCCATCTGGATAATACGTGTTTCGGTACGTCCATCCATTTTACGGAGCGCAGCGCTGGAATTGGGGCTGATATTGTAACGGACAATATTCGTTATGCCATTTTTGACATAAGACTGGACGATATTAGTTATAGTGGCAGGGCAGACTGCATAACTGCGGGCAATCTGGGAATGGGTAAGCCCGGTTCCCTGTTCTTCGTCCAGTTCAAGCAGTATCTGACACCGTTTTAAAACAGTTTTACAAGTCTTTTTGTTACGGATAGTCTTTTGAAGTGCTGCTCTTTCATCATCGCTGAGCTTAATAATATAAGTCTTAGGTCTTGCCATAGTCGCCACCGCCGTTTCTTTTTATTGTAACATGGAATAGCAATATATGGAAGAATTATTTGGCTAAGTATAAAACGGTCAGCACACTAGGTATTTAGGTGCAAGAATTGATGACGATTATTATCCGAGTAATGGTTATACATCTACTTATATGAAGGTGCTATTGTAGCGCCGTTTTACATAGGTGAGGGAAAATAATGAAGCGGAAAAGGTTTTTAGTAGGATTTGTATTGGTGGGAGTTATATTCGGTGATATCAAGTCATTATAAAGAGGATATTGATATTTTATGTGATGTTGTATATGAGGTTAAGAAAGGAATGTTGAAAAAAATCAGATAAAAAAGAAATGTATCGTGAGGAGTGATGAATATAGGAAAAGTATTACTGATATTTTTTGAAGGAAACGAAGAAAAGGTAATAGATTCTATTATTTCAGTCTTAGGCGTTGGTAGAGAGAAATTTGCATTTCAACAAATGTATTCGAACTCAGAAGTGAATTACAAAGATATAATTTTTGATTTTAAGCGACGAGAGGTTGTTAAAAGTAATGAAGAAAAGAAATTTACATATACAGAGTTTGAAATCCTCCAGCTTCTCGCTCAAAATCCCGGCAGGGTATTCAGTAAGGAGCAGATATACGATATTGTTTGGAATGAACCGTATTCTGGAGATTACAATATTGTGATGAGCCATATCAGCCATATTCGGGAAAAAATAGAGGATGATCCGAGTCATCCGGTCTATATTCAGACTGTGTGGGGAGTTGGTTATAAGTTTAATGAAAAAATGTGTGAATAATTAAATCAGATCCAGTGTTGTGTGACTGTCAAAAATGATAGATATTTCTGATGGTTCGTGGTATGATAAAGACAGAAACATGAGTGCTATTTTAAGAAAGGGTGATGGTTATGGCATTGGCACAGGCAACGAAATCCCGTGAAACAACTTATACGATCAACGATGCAATGGATGTCCTTCTGTCAAAGCTGGATGAAGCCATTGACGATATGGAAAATGGCAGAGTGCAGACAGTGGAAGAAGCATGGGCAGAAATTGATGCAGTATAAGGGGTACGGATGGAAAACAAAAAATACAAAGTTGTCATTGCCCAGAGCGGCAAGCTGGATGTGAAAGGAAAAAAGAAATATATCCTTCAGCAATTTAAGTACCGGGAATATGCAGAAAACTTTTCCAAAAAGATTAAAAAAGCGGTTCTTGCACTTGATACACTTCCGACCGGGTATAATACAACAGGCTTCCGGTATCGTGGTTATGATATTTACATGAAACCGTGTGAATCCTATCTGCTGTTTTATACCGTGGATGAAGCAGTGAAAACAGTTACAGTTCTGCGTGTCATGCAGGATGGAATGGACTGGCAGTATATCATCAATCGGTGGCTGCGGGAAAACGCATAGGATATACAAAAAGATTATAGTGACAGGCAGTATTCAAACAGATTGGGTACCGCCTGTTTTTATGTCCGCTGAAAACAGATGGACAGCAGGAGAAAAAATATTAGAAAAATAAACGGACAGATTGTGAAAATTTTAAAAAAGAGAAAAAAACTTTTTTTCAAAAAATATTTCAAAAAACATTTCATTTCCACAGTCAAACATACAAGTATTTTCAGTTACAAATACCGAATTTCAATTTCCGGCTCTTCCCCTTTATACAGCTCCATCACCGCATAACTTGGTCTGCGGCCTTCCTGTCTCGGAAAAGAAAGGCTTCCCGGATTGATCACCAGTACACCATTTTTCTTCTCCACCACTGGCTTATGGGTATGTCCAAAGCAAACAATCTCACAGCCTCTGGCTGCCGCCTCTTCCGAAACCCCCATAAAGATCCATGGACACACCATAATTGTGCCCATGAGTCACCCATGATCTTATGTCCTTCCAGCAAAATCTCATCCTCTCTTGGAAGATCACTGAAAAAATCATTATTTCCTGCCACAATGGTACAGGGACATTCTGCCAGCGCTTCAATAAAAAATTCCCTGCCCTCCACGTCGCCGCAATGAATCAGATAGTCAAAGGGCTGCTCCAAAGCTACTGCCATCTCCAGTGACTCATCTCTCCCATGAGTATCACTGACAACCAGCACCTTCATCGTAATTCTTCCTTTATTGCCTGCAAAGCTTTTCCTCTGTGGCTGATTTTATTTTTTTCTTCCATAGACAGCTCTGCAGATGTACAGCCATATTCCGGCAGGAAAAAGATAGGATCATACCCAAATCCATTGGCACCCTTTTCCTCATATCCAATACGGCCTTCCATGGTTCCACGCACAGTTTCCACTCTTCCGTCTGGAAAGGCAGCTGCAATAGCGCAGACAAAACGGGCTGTACGCTGCTCATCCGGCACGCCATCCAGCCTCTGGATCAAATTTGCATTCTTAATATGATAGTCTGTATTCTCGCCCATATAACGCGCAGAATAGACTCCTGGCTCCTTATTCAGATAATCAATCTCAAGTCCAGAGTCATCAGCAAGTACAATTTCGCCATCACTGGTAAGCTTGCTGATGGCAGTCGCCTTGATCACTGCGTTTTCCTCAAAGGTTTTGCCATCTTCCACAATATCAGCCTGAATCCCGGCTTCTTTCATAGATACCACTTCTGCATCCAGATCTGCCAGGATTTTACGGATTTCTTTCATTTTATCTGCATTTCCTGTTGCAAGATTATCTTCTTCATTTATCAGTGCCCTCTTTCTTTTCCTGTGCCGCACGTCTTGGAGGCTTTGGTCCCAGGAACTGGTAAAAATATGTTTTCAGCATTCCGTTATAGATTTTACGGTTCTTATCCGCCTTGCGTCCAATGTCATTCTCAGCTTTGTCATAAGAAGTGATCAGGTACATAGACCACTTATCCAGGCCGCGGTAGCTCTCACCGATCTCGCGGTAAAGCTGCGGCAAAGCTGCTTTTTCTTCCAGACGCTCACCATAAGGTGGATTCGTAATAATAAATCCGTAAGGCTTCGGGTGATGAAGCTCCTTCACAGGACGCTGCTGAAAATGGATCAGGCTTTCTACCCCTGCCATTTTTGCATTTGCCCTGGCTGCCTTCAGTGCCTCAGCATCTATGTCATAGCCCTGAATATCTGTCTCGATTTTCAGATTTACTCTGTCCTGAGCCTCTTCTACAGCCTCATACCAGCATCTTCTCGGCACAACCTGCTTCCAGTCCTCGGCAAGGAAAGAACGGTTCATACCCGGTGCAATATCTGCAGCCATCATAGCTGCCTCGATTGGAAAAGTACCGCTTCCGCAAAAGGGATCCACAAGACTTCTGTCCTTTTTCCACGGAGTTAACATAATCAATGCGCTGGCAAGAGTCTCTGTAATAGGTGCCTTCACGGTCATCTGACGATACCCTCTCTTATGAAGAGA
>ENA-OQCN01001773-OQCN01001773.1-human-gut-metagenome-genome-assembly--contig:-NODE-1773-length-10144-cov-3.384646_pt1 | contig 10144 bp, 14 predicted proteins | sample MGYA00242497_ERZ504576 | MGnify/ENA primary metagenome ERZ504576 (study PRJEB26092, sample SAMD00036296) | human gut metagenome | host: Homo sapiens | study: EMG produced TPA metagenomics assembly of...
CAGACGTACGTAGCTGTACATCGATCGATGCTCAGACGTACGTAGCTGTACATGATCGATGCTCAGACGTACGTAGCTGTACATCGATCGATGCTCAGACGTACGTAGCTGTACATCGATCGATGCTGGCACGGCCCGGGTAAGCATCGGCCTGCCCGGCATCCCGGTCAGGTTGGGGGAAACGGCGGCCAGCTGCAGGCTCAGGGCCTCCACGGCCGTCCAGGTCTCTGCATCCGCGACTCCGGTCTCAGGCAGATCCAGCAGGGCCTGCGCACTGCGGGTAGAGACCGCCGTCTCGTCGGTATACCGGTCAGACAGGGGCGGGCTTTCCACGCTGTCGAAATAGTAGGCAATGCGCTGCAAAAGGAGGTTGTAGTAGAGCACCGCATCCCCCGTGGCCCCCACTGCCAGCGGTGTGCCCGGGTAAGGCAGGCGCTTCAGCGTGACCACCGGGCCGGACACCCGCAGGATGCTGCTTTGCCGTAGAGAGAATTCCAGGTCGTGCGCCCTACTACACCGTCCACCGTCAGCTTCGCAAAGCGCTGGTAGGCCCGCACGGCGTTCTCGGTCGCCGCACCGAAGCTGCCGTCGATGGAAACAGCGGGGATGCTGCTCTCGTAGGCGCTCATCAGGTAGAGGTAGAACTGCAGCTCCCGCACTGCCGTTCCGGTGCTGCCCCGGCGCAGAACGCCGGATACTCACCGGGGCGCAAGCTGGCTGTGAGCAGCCGGTTGGCGATATCGTTGTAGACCTCATACAGCTTGTTCCAGGTCGTGCGGCCCACCACGCCGTCACTGGTCAGGCCGAAGTAGCTTTGGAATCTCCGCACTGCCGCCGCCGTGCCTGCGCCGAATTTCCCATCTACGGTCAGGGTGTTCAGGCTGGGATACACCGTGCGGGCGATCTTGAGCCAGAACTGCACCAGCCGGACGTTCTGCCCGCTGCTGCCCTGCCGCAGGGCTGTGCCCGGGTAGGCGTTGGGCCTGCCGTTGTCGGACTGGATGCTGCGGAACTGATTGTAAAGTTCTGTCCAGGTGGCGCGGCCCACCACACCGTCCACAGACAGGCCGTATCTTCGCTGGAAGCCCGGACCGCACCGGCGGTTCCGCTGCCGTACACGCCATCCACTGCCACAGAGGGGATGCTGCTCTCGTACTGGGCCAGAGTGTTCAGCCAGAACTGCAGCTGCTCCACAGCGCTGCCGGAAGAGCCGACCCGCAGGATGGTGCCGCCCCAGTTTCCGTCCGAGAGGGTGCCGGCGGCCGTTTCTCCCTCGCTGGTCAGCTCTGCAAGGTCTTTCACCGAAACGTAGATATAGCTGATCTTATACCAGGTCTGCCGCCCCACCACGCCGTCAGCGGTCAGGTTGAACTGCTTCTGGAATCTCTTCACGGTCTCGGTCATCCTGCTGCCAAAGACCCCGTCCACGGTCAGCAGGCCGAGAAAGGGGTAATCCTTGGTGATGCGGTTCAGCTGCCGCTGCAGGGTGAACACCGCCGTGCCCCGGTCTCCCCGCCGGAGAGGAGAGCCCGGATAGCTTCTGGGGATGGACTGGATGTTGCTGGTGCGGACGATCTCGATATCGCTGCCGTAGTAATATTTGAGGATGCTCAGGGCATTGCGGCCCTGATTTGCCAGCGTGACCGTGCCCCACTGCTTGAGCCCCGGGCAGGTAACGGACTTTCCGTCACAGTATTCGGAGTAGTAGGGATTCACAGTGCCGGTCTTGCGGATGTAGGTGTTGAAGATATCATCCGTCAGCTTTACCATCACATCGAACACGGTGCGGCCATGGACGTAATACTGGTCGTAGCTGGTGGAGTTGGTGATATTGAAGGTGTAGCCTTGCTGGGATACCACTCGGTGTAAATACGGTTGAGCGCCAGCGAGATCTGGCAGTGGATGTTCGCTTTCAACGCTTCAATAGGCCAAGTGGGGTAGACCTCGCTGGAAGCCACATTGGCGATATAATCCCGGAAGGACACCGTCACGTTCCGGGCCGAGGCGGCGGGCCTGCCCAGATGGACCGTAATATTTTTGGGTACGATGACACGGTCCAGCACCCGGCTGCCGGTGCAGTGCTCGGTGGGGGACGGGCCGCTGCCGCCGTTCCCCGCAAACAAAGCGTGGGTGGGGATGATCACGGGCGGGTTGGCAATGTCTTTTCCCTCTTCGGTGTCCGGGATCATCTCAGGCCGGGCCAGCGTGACCTGCCCGGCAAAGATCTGGATGCCCTGGATGCGGACGGTGCGGTAGCCCGGCTTTCTGGCCGTCAGGCTGCACACGGCATAGGCAGGGTCGTGGTGTTGTTCTCGTCCAGCGAGAGGGCGCAGGCCGGGGCACAGATGGCCACATCCTCGGCATTGCCTCGGCATCGGTGATGCGGTGAGCCGTGAAGCCGCTGCCGGTGATCACAACAGTCACTCCCTCCACCGGAGCCGACTGCCGGGGCCGATAGGTCTGGATACGCAGGATGCCATTCATCATATAAAAAAACTCCTTTGCCGATAAGCTGATTCTCTTACAGCTTATTCCGCAAAGGAGCAGAGGGTGCATTTTTCAGTTGATGTAGCAGCGGTCCTGACCCACCAGCCAGTCCTCGCACAGGCGCTCGGCTTCTTCCACGCTGCGGCTCACACAGCGGAACAGCGCCCCGTTCAGCGAACAATAGGAGTAGCGGACTTTGGGCACACCGTTCGCATCCTTAAACTGTTCACAGCGTTCCTGCCCGGGCATCAGATAAAATGGTTCCATTTTCCACGCGTTCTCCTTGTTTTTGTCATGTTATGGCATTCTGCGGCACCGCCGCGCAACACCCTGCCTATTGTATCACCATCCGGCGGCAAAGGCTATTCGCCGATTGGACAAAAAGAACCGTGATTCTTCGGCCATGATTGCCATTGACAAGGTGTTTTTCACATTTTGCCGCGGGCGCAGCGGTCGGCCCCACCCTTACACGACCATGCACCACAGCGGTGTTGTGATGAGGGAGAGCACCGTAGAGACCGCAACGCACTTGCTGGCAAAGGCGGAATCCCCGCCGTACTTTTCCGCCAGAACGGCGGTCACGCCGCCCATGGGCATGGCGGCCAATACCACGGAAACACCGGTCACAAGGCTCTCCGCGCCGCAGAGCCTGCAGCCCAGCAGCACCGCCGCCGGGATGAGCCCCAGCCGGATGAGGCAGTAGAGAAAGCAGTCCTTATCCCAGAGTCTGCCCATCCGGCTGCTGCCGATGATGGCACCGATCAGGATCATGGAAACACCCATGTTGCAATTGCTCAGGCTCTTGACGGTGCGGCCCAAAAAGCCGGGCAGCGGCAGCTGAGAGGCCATCAGCACCATGCCCACCACGACCGCCAGGATGCAGGGTGGGTAAATGTTTTCCGCAGCACAGCCCTGCGGTCTGCCCGCATCTCTTCTTTGGAAGCGGGCTTTTCGTCCTGCAGAAGTAGCTCACGCCCACCGACCACATTGCCACGCGCTGGGGGATAAGTAGATGGAGCTGAGCAGCAGGCCGCTGCTGCCCCAGATGCCGTCCACCAGTGCGCTGCCCAGAAACGCACCGTTGGAGCAGACCGTGCCATACTGGTAAACGCTCCGCTTTGCAAAGGGCAGCCAGTTGTAGCCCAGGGCACACAGCACCACACAGCCGATCTGCAGCGCCAGCGAGATCACAAGGATCGACGCGCTGCTCTTCAGCACATCCCAGCTGAACTCCACCAGAAACGACTGGATGATGTTCGCGGGCAGGATGACATTGATGAGCAGGTCGGTCAGGCACTTGCGTCCCTGCGCATTGATGATGCCCTTGCGGGCCAGAAAAAAGCCAATGAGGGTCAGCAGCGCAAGCTGGCCCTGCAATGTCAGCAGACTTGAAATTTCAGCCATGATTCCTCCTGTGTTTTGCACCAAAAAAGACTTCTTTGTTCAAAGTATAAGAAATCCGGCCGGGAAAAGCAAGGATTCCGATAACTTTTCAGCCCAGCGGCAGGTACACCACCGCTTTGGCACCGTGGGGGCTGTTCTGCCCGAACACTGCCCTGCCGCCATGGGCGGCGGCGATCTGCTGCACTACATACAGGCCAAGGATATGGGGTGCGTTTTCGGCAGGCTCCGCAGCGTTCAGTGCCGCCAGAACGGCAGTCGGATAGCCGATGCGTCATCTGCCACGGTCAGGCAGAAGCGCTCCCCTGCCCGCCGGGTGTACACGGTAATGTTCACCGGTTTTGAGTTATGCCGGACACTGTTGTTCAGCAGGTTTTCCAGCAGCCGCGCCATCAGCGCCTCATCCACCGAAAGCACTGTCTGCTCTGCTGGTTCTTCCTGTTCCAGTGTGATTCCGCAGCGCTCTGCCAGCGGGCTTTCGCAGAACTGCGCCACCAGCTGCCGGAACAGCGGCCCTGCCCGGAGGTCTTTCCGGCGCAGGGGTTGGGCACCGTATTCCAGCTTACTGGTCAGGTTCAGGTCATCAATGAGGGTGCGCAGCTTTTCGCACTGGGTGCGGATGCCGGTCGCTTTCTGCCGGGAGCTGCCCGGCAAAAGTGCGTCCTGTTCCAACTGCTCCGCCCAGCCTAAGATCAGCGCCAGCGGGGTGCGCACGTCATGGCTGACCCCTGCAATCCACTGGGTGCGGGCGTTGTCCCGCCGGGAAAGCATCTCGTTTTTGGCTTGCAGCTGCGCCCCGGTCTGGTTCAGCTTTTCTGCCAGTTCCCCGGCAAAACCGTCGGTAGGCAGCTGGACGGTCTGCCCCTGCGCCAGAGCATCCAGACCGTTTGCCACGGTCTCCAGCCGCTTTGCCCCCCGCCAGCTCAGCCAGAAGCAGAGAATCAGACCCAGCAGCAGCATTCCCAGTGCTGCCGCCGGGAGCACCCGCACCATGCTCAGAGCAAAGTCCGGTGAGCTGTAAATGCTGTACTTCCACAGGCTCCCCTTTGGCAGCCCGATGACAAACAGCCCGTAGGGTTCCGTCCAGCAGAACACCGGGTAATCCGCCAGATACCAGCGGGAAATTTGGCGATATCGCCGGGAGTGTAGGCATGGTTCAGATCCTGCGGCAGGCCGTAGCTCCAGCGGATGTTTCCCACATCGTCCAGCACCATCGCCCACTCGTAGCCGTTCATCCACTCCTGCGGGGTACGTTCTGCCCCAAAGGCAAGCCCTTCAGCGGTCTCCACCATAGAATCCGCGATCTCGCTGGAGGAATACTCCCGCTGCGGCAGGCGGCAGCTTTCCTGCCAGCCCAGCCAGCCCAGCACTGCAACACCGGAAAACAGCAGCAGCAGAACAATGCCCACCGCCGCCAGCACATACCGCCGGATCAGGCGCACAAAGGTTTTCATGCTTTGTCCCCCTTTGTCAGCTTATAGCCGATGCCCCGCACCGTCCGCAGAAACTGCGGCGCACCGGTTCGGCTTCCAGCTTCTCCCGCAGATGCCGGATATGTACCCCCAGACTGTTCTCGCAGCCATAATAATCTGCGCCCCAGACCGCCGCACAAAGGGCATCGTAGGTAACGATGTGTCCCCGGTTCTCTGCCAATTTCCGCAGCAGCGCCAGCTCGGTAGCGGTCAGCGTCAGTGTTTTGCCCTCTGGCAGGGTAACAATGGCATCATTCAGGTCTACGCACCGCTCCCCCAGCTGCAAAGGTGCCGGTTTTGTACGGGACAGCTCTGCCCGGTACGCCCGCCGCAAAATATGCTGCACCCGCAGCAGCAGTTCCTGCATCAGAAAGGGCTTGGTCAGGTAGTCGTCTGCGCCAAGACCCAGCCCAAACAGACGGTCGGCATCCGCATCCCGTGCAGAGAGAAATAGCGCCGGAACGTCCGCTTTTGCCCGCAGCGCCCGGAACAGCGAAAATCCATCCCCATCCGGCAGGTTGATATCCAGGATCATCAGCTCCGGCTGTTCCGCCGCAAAGCAGGCGCGGGCAGCGGCGCAGCTTTGGGCGGTTCTGATATGGCTATATCCTGCGCCCCGCAGCTGCTCACACAGCAGTGCCAGCAGTTCGGCGTTGTCGTCCACAAGCCGGAGCTTTGCATCATAAATGGTATCCATAAGGGCAGTTCTCCTTTCCCGCCTTTACTATACCACACTTTTTGCGCCGCAGCGGAAAACGCCTGCAAATTTAAGGGTAAATTAAGCTGCGCTTCCGGTCAGTTTAAGGCAGCGGGTGTATTCTGGCATCGTTCCGAAATCCATGAATGCGAAAGGAGACCATTTATGAAACCTGTGATCGAGACCCATACCCTTTGCAAAAGCTACCATGGCCGTCCGGTGGTGGATCATTTGAACCTGACTGTCCCGGAGGGCTGTGTTTACGGCTTTTTAGGCCCCAACGGTGCAGGCAAATCCACCACCATGAAGATGCTGCTGGGGCTTGTACACCCCACCGGCGGCAGTGTGGAACTGCTGGGGCACACCCTGAACGAATCGAGCCGCATTGCCCTGCTGCGGCAGACCGGCAGCCTGATCGAATCCCCCTCCGGTTACCTGCACCTGACCGCCCGGGAAAACCTTTCCATCGTGGCTGACTTGAAAGACGTGGACCGGAAGGACATCCCCCGGGTGCTGGAGATCGTGCACCTGACCAAGGACGCTGACCGGAAGGTAGGGCAGTATTCCCTTGGCATGAAGCAGCGGCTGGGCATTGCCATGGCGCTGCTGGGCAGCCCCAAACTGCTGATCTTGGACGAACCTACGAATGGTCTGGACCCGGCAGGCATTCAGGAAATGCGCAGTCTGATTGCTTCCATGCCCCAGACCACCGGAGCCACCGTGCTGATCTCCAGCCACCTGCTGGGCGAGATCGAGCAGATGGTGGATCAGGTGGGCATCCTGAACCACGGCAAACTGCTGTTCGAGGGCTCCTTGCAGCAGCTGCAAAAGCACAGCCGGGGCGGCATTCTGCTGCGGGTGCTGGACGCCCCCAAAGCCGCAGCCGTCCTGCAGCAGCAGGGAGTAAAAGCCGCTGCACCGGCAGACCAGCCGGACACCCTGCAGCTTCCCCCGCTGCCGGACGAAGCGCTGGCTGCACTGATCTGCACCCTTGCCGAAAGCGGCGTGGGCGTAGTTGGACTGACTGCACAGACAAAGAGCCTTGAGGACATTTTCCTCAGCCTGACCCAGACCAGCGGGGAGGTGGCGTAAGATGGCAGCTTTCCGTGCAGAACTGCAAAAAGCCCACCGTAGGCACGACCTTGCCCTCTGCCTGCTCATCCCCGGCATTGTCGTGCTGTGGGTGGGCGGCCTTGCCCCGGTAGACCCGGAGGAGCTTGCCAACGGTTACAGCGCCCTGCTTTACAGCCTGCCCGTCATTGAAGCCATTCTGATGCCGGTGATGATGGCAGTGCTGGCCTCCCGGCTGTGGGATATGGAGATCAAAGGCAACACCGCAAAGCTGCTCTACACCCTGCAGAGCCGCCGCAGCCTGTTTGCAGGCAAAGCGGTCTTTGGGGTGTTAGAGGTGCTGTTGGTCACGGTGCTGGAGCTGGTCTGCGTTCCGGTGCTGGGGCGCGTCCATGGTTATACCGAAGCCTTTCCCACTGGGCAGCTGGTCTATCTGTTCGTCTGCACACTGGCGGTGGACGCAATGCTCTTCTTTGGCGAATTTCTGCTGATGCTGTGGGTAGCAATCCTCTGCCGGCGCTCTGCGTGGGCATTGTAGGGGCACTGGTGGGGCTGTTCTCTGCTTTTATGCCGCCGCTTGTCAGTTATTTTGTGCCTTTGGGTATTACATCCCGCTGAGCGCCTACGAAGTGGCGAACTGGGACAAGGCCACCCACACCGTCACCTACGGCACCCGCCCCTTCAACTGGGGGCTGCTGGCCTTCACCCTTGCGCTGGGCGCTGTGCTGTTTGCCTTTGCGTGGCGCAAGGTACAGGACGAGGAGGTATAAAACCATGCTGAAACGCTGTATTCTTGCGGAGAACCGCAAACTCCACGCATCCCCCATCTGGGCAATGTTCTTTGTGCTGCCCATTCTTTCGGCCACCTATGGCACTTTCAATTATCTGCAAAATCTTGAGATCCTCACCGACGGCTGGTATAGCCTGTGGACCCAGCACACCCTGTTTTATTCCATGCTCTTCTTTCCTGCCATGGTAGCCACCTATGCTGCCTACTTGTGGCGGCTGGAACATCTGGGGCACAACTGGAACCTGATCATGGCAAGCCCCGTACCGCCGCTGGACCTGTTTGCAGCAAAGTTTGCGGTGGTGACAAAGCTTGCGTTGCTGACCCATGCGTTTGTGTTTGCGCTGTTCGTGTTCTGCGGCAGGGTATTTGCCCATCTGCCCGGGCTGCCTCCGGTCACCTTACCGCTGTTTTTACTGCGGGGACTGCTGGGTGCGTTGGCTGTCATTGCCGCACAGCTGGTGCTGGCCATGGTCATCCGCAGCTTTGCCGTACCCATTTTTCTGGGGCTGCTGGGCGGCATTACCGGCATCTTTATCAGCTCCAAGGGCTTTGGGCTCCTGTGGCCCTATTCCCTGATGCAGCTGGGTATGAACTCCAACAAAAGTGCCGATGCTCTGGCGGGCAGCTACGGGCTGTTTGCCTTCAGCTGCATCTTCTGGCTGGGGACAATGTTCCTTCTGGCATGGCTCCTGCTGAAAAAACGGGATGTCCGGGCATAGCACAAAGGGGAGAGCACCTTCACGGTTGCCCTCCCCTTTTTTCAGCTGTTCAACTGCTGCATGATCTTCCTGACCTCGCTGCTGGAGTATCCCTCCTTGAGCAGCTGGGTGCGGATGGCCGTATCACTGCGGCCCTGACTGCGCATCCTCGCCGCGCTGTACGGCACGGTGCCGCCGCTGGAAACGCCGCTTTTGCCCACCTTCAGGCCGGTGTCACCCGTCAGGCTGCCGCGCTTCGCCGCTGCATCGGCGCTGGCTTTTTCGGCAGTCCGGCTGGCCTTTTCCTGCTTGGCCGCCCACTGGCTCTTGCTCAGGTCCAGCCGCTCTGCCGCAAGGGCATTGCTGACCTGCTGCTGGCGGAGTTTGTCCTGATATTCCTGCTGCGCCTGCTCGTTTTTGTACTGCTGCTGTGCCAGCTCATCCTGCCGCAGCTGCTCCTGCATTTTCTGCTTCCATGCCGTGTCGGCCCGTTCGGCTTCATAGGCGCGGTTGCCTGCATAGATGTTGTACCCGGTGTTCAGCAGGCTGCCTGCCATGCTGCCCAGACCCGTGGTGCCGGTAATGGCCAGCTGGGCCGCATCGCCCAGAAGGCCCAGCACGGTCATCACATTGTTGAATCCCTGCTGGCGGCGGGCCGCCTCCTGCTGTTCCTGTGCCGCGTAGTAACCGTACAGGCTGTCCAACTGGCCCAGATAATCCTGATAGCGCCCGTAATCCTGGGTGTAAGCCGTGTTGTAGCATTGCCCTTTTGTTCCAGCTGGGTGTAGTAATCCGCCAGCTCCCGCTCATACTTCTGCTGGGCATTCTGCTCCTGCCCGTTCAGCTGGTCGATCTGCTCCACCAGGCATCGCCGCCGCTCTGGTAGGTATCCAGCGCCAGCCGGTACAGCGTGGGGATGGCCTCGCTCAGTGCACCGATCTGCTGCTGGTATGCCTGCCGGGCCGCACTGGCCGCGTAGCTGGAACCATAGCCGCCGGTCAGGGCAGCGGCCTGCGCCGCCGCGTCGGCACTGGCGTTCTGGGCATTCTGGGTGTACAGCTGGGCGTACTGGCGGTACAGCGGTCGGCACCATAGCTGTAACTGAATTCCTTCCGGTCCAGCAGATCCTCCATCAGGCCGTCAATGCGGCCTGATAGGCGCTCTCGTAATCGCCGGGGCGGTTGGCCTGCCACTGCTTCAGGTCGCTGGCCGCGTCCGTCACCTCCTGCGAGGGCCGGTACTCTGCCGAAGCCAGCGCGTTTTCCACATCCTGCCGGTTTTTCAGCCCGCCTGTGGTGTACTCCTGCTTCTTTTTCTCGCTCAAGTCTCCTCCTTTCCCAAACTGCCGGAAAGCCTGCTCCGCAGCTCCTCCGAGAAATTCTCCGTGTCCAGATTGCAGAGCACATACTGCAATTGCTCCTGCATCTGGTACAGATAATTCCGCAGGGCCGGGCATCCTCCGGGTCCATATTCTCACTCAGCCTGGCAGGCCGATCTTGCCCAGGCCCGCAATGCTTGCCATGGTTCA
>ENA-OQCN01001774-OQCN01001774.1-human-gut-metagenome-genome-assembly--contig:-NODE-1774-length-10143-cov-1.734026_pt1 | contig 10143 bp, 12 predicted proteins | sample MGYA00242497_ERZ504576 | MGnify/ENA primary metagenome ERZ504576 (study PRJEB26092, sample SAMD00036296) | human gut metagenome | host: Homo sapiens | study: EMG produced TPA metagenomics assembly of...
TCAAAAGTCAATCAAAGATGTAAGAAATAAAGGAGAACAACCAATGAACAATCACGATAACAACCCCAAATACATCCAAATCCGAGGTGCCAGAGTCCACAACCTGAAGAACATAAACGTAGATATCCCCCTGCACCAGATCGTAGGCATCGCAGGTGTGTCCGGCTCCGGGAAGTCGTCGTTGGCGTTGGGGGTGTTGTATGCGGAGGGATCCAGGAGGTATCTGGAATCGCTTTCTACTTATACGCGAAGACGTATGACGGGTGCGGCGAAGGCACAGGTGATGAAGTTTTGTATGTACCGGCGGCGCTTGCGCTGCATCAGCGGCCGGGAATTCCGGGAATCCGGAGTACGTTTGGCACGGGAACGGAGCTTTTGAACAGTCTGCGGCTGATGTATTCGAGGCTGGCTTCGCATCGGTGTCCCAATGGGCATTATGTGGAGCCGACATTAAAAGTGGCAGCGGAGCAGGAGATTCTTTGCCCAATCTGTGGAGAGCAGGTGCAGCCGCCGAGTGCGGAAGAACTTGCGTTTAATTCTCAGGGTGCATGCCCGGAATGTGGTGGTACCGGGCGAGTACGGACGGTAAATATTGATTCTCTGGTACCTGATGATTCGATCAGTATCGATGACGGGGCGGTTGCACCGTGGAACAGTCTGATGTGGTCACTGATGACGGATGTATGTCGGGAAATGGGTGTGCGCACGGATATTCCGTTTCGCGAGCTGACGGAGAAAGAAAAAGATATTGTTTATCACGGGCCTGCGGAAAAGAAACATATTTTTTATAAAGCAAAGAATTCGAACCAGGCAGGAGAACTGGATTTTACCTATTACAATGCGGTGTATACTGTGGAAAATGCCCTTGCTAAAGTAAAAGATGAAAAGGGCATGAAACGTGTGGAAAAATTCCTGAAAGAAGAGATCTGCCGCAGTGTCAGGGAAGCAGACTTTCCGAAAAAGCGAGAGCACCGAAACTTCGAGGCATCGGACTGGCGGAGGCGTGTCAGATGACTTTAAAAGATTTGGTTGTATGGGTTGCCGATGTTCCGGATTCTCTGCCGGAGGAAATGCGTCCGATGGCAGAGGCAATCTGCGAATCCTTTCAGACAGCTGCAAAAAGACTGATGGATCTGGGACTTTCTTACCTGTCTCTCGACAGAGCAGCTGCGACATTGTCTACCGGGGAGCGGCAACGGATGCAGCTGGCGAGAGCTGTAAGAAACCGTACGACAGGTGTATTGTACGTGTTGGACGAGCTTCCATCGGATTACATCCTTCCAATATTAATGGATTGAATGCCGTGATGCATGATCTGATCGCGGATGGCAATTCGGTTCTTCTGGTGGATCACGATACGCAGATTCTGTCGGAAGCTGACTGGATCGTGGAGATGGGACCGGAGGCAGGAAATGGCGGTGGATATGTGATCGCAGAGGGAACGATCCCTGAGATTACAAAGAATCCGGCTTCCATGATTGGTCCGTTTTTAGCGCAGAAAACGAATTTGCCGGTACGGGAACAGACGCATGCTGAAAATATGTTTGATCTGGGAGTTATCCATCTTTCTACCAATGCGATCCATACGGTAAAACCTCTGGAAGTCGATATTCCAAAAGGCAGGCTGACCGTTGTGACCGGTGTGTCCGGCTCTGGCAAGACTACGATGGTGCTGGAAAGCCTGATTCCGGGACTGGAGGCAGCACTGAACGGAGAGACATTGCCGGAACACGTGAAAAATGTTTCTGCGGAGGGGATTTCCCATGTGAAACTGATCGATGCGTCACCGATTGGAATCAACATTCGTTCTACCGTGGCAACGTATGCCAATGTGCATGATGAACTTCGAAAGATTTACGCAAAGACTGACGATGCAAAAAGGATGAAATACAAGGCAAAGGATTTTTCCTATAATACCGGAAATCTCAGATGTCCGGCATGTGATGGAACAGGGCAGATCACACTGGATGTACAGTTTTTGCCGGATGTAGATGTGGTGTGTCCGGAATGTAAAGGATCTCGGTATGCGAAAGCGGCATGGCAGGTTTGCTATGAAAAGGAACCGGGGAAAAGGTATTCGCTGCCGCAGATGATGGCGATGGATGTAAACACAGCACTACAGGCGGCAGGAGACTGGAAAGTGGTGCGGCAGCGGCTGGAAGTACTGCGAGATCTTGGGCTTGGCTATCTGACCCTGGGAGAGGCGACACCGGGACTGTCCGGTGGGGAAGCACAGAGACTGAAACTTGCCAGTGAGATGGGGAAAGGGCAGTTTGATTCCGTTTTCGTGTTCGATGAACCGACGATTGGATTACATCCATTGGACGTAAAGACGCTGCTTCAGGTATTCCAGGCACTTGTGATCAGGGGGCAACTGTGATTGTGATAGAACACGATCTGGATGTGATCCGAAACGCAGATTATATCATCGATATGGGTCCGGAAGGCGGCGAAGCAGGCGGAAGGATCGTTGCTGTGGGAACACCGGAGCAGGTCGCAGAAAATGAAAACAGTGTTACCGGGAAATTTATACGTTGAAGATAATTTATTTTCTCTCATTCCATCTTGCATCCCGCAGTATTCTCCGTTACAATAACACCAGAACACAAGTTTGCATCAGAAAGGACTGTGGGTGTTATGGACATCAAGGATTTAATTATATATCGAAGAACGATCCCTGCGCGGAAAGCGATATATTCCTCGTTTCCGGAATCTCTGAATCCGAAGATCGTGGAGTTTTTGCGGGAACGGGGAATTGATCAGCTGTACTGTCATCAGGCGCAGATGTATGAGTTGGCGCGGGAAGGGAAGAACGTGGTGATTACCACTTCGACGGCTAGTGGAAAGACGCTGAGTTTTCTGCTTCCGGTAATACAGGAGATTCTGGAACATCCGACGGCGCGGGCAATCTTTATTTATCCGACGAAAGCACTTGCGGCGGATCAGTACCGGGCATTGCAGCCGTGGCTTTCTTTTTTCGGACCGGAGAAAATCAGTGCCGGAGTATATGACGGTGATACGCCGGTGAACGAGCGAAAACGGATCCGGGACCGGGCAAATATTATTCTGACGAATCCGGAGATGTTAAATGGCGCTATGTTGCCAAATCACAGCAAATACGGATTTGATTTTATCTTTTCGAACCTGAAATACGTGGTTCTCGACGAGATGCATACCTATCGTGGAGCCTTTGGATCCCATATGGCAAATGTTTTCCGGCGGCTTTCGAGGATTACAGAGTATTATCACGCAGTCCCTCATTTTCTATGTAGTTCGGCTACGATTGCCAATCCGGTGGAACTGGCGGAAAAAATCTGTGGACAACCATTTGCTTCGGTGACAAAAGACGGTTCGGCGGCATCCGAGCGGAATTATCTGCTGATACAGCCACCGAAAATAAGCGGAAAGGATCAGCAATATTACGGGCAGGAATCCATTGTGTCGGTGGCGGCACAGATGCTTCCACAGTTGATGGAACAGAGGGAAAGTTTTCTTGCATTTGCAAAATCAAGAAAAATGTGGAAGTTGTGTTAAAAGAGACAAGAGACCGGCTGGATGCGGCGGATTTTCTTACTACAGTGACTTCGGATCAGATTTCCGGTTACCGGGGCGGTTATACGCCGATCGAGCGAAAGACCATCGAACAGCAGATGATCGTGGGGATTTGCTGGGGCTGGTGAGTACGAATGCACTGGAGCTGGGAATTGATATCGGTTCTATCGGAGTGACGGTACTGATCGGTTATCCGGGAACCCGTTCTTCTTTCTGGCAGCAGACCGGGCGTGCGGGGCGAAGTAAGAAAAGCTGTACCAACTATCTGATCCTGGATCACCTTCCGATGGATCAGTATATCGGTCTGGAGCTGGATGGCTTTTTGATGAGAGCAGTGAACATGCGGTGATTGATCCGGATAACCTGCTGATCGAACTGACACATATCCGTGCGGCGGCAGCAGAACTCCCGCTGTCTCTGGATGACATTGCCCGCTTCCCGGATCTCGGAGAGACGATTCCGGTACTGATGAAGATGCAGGAAGTGCGAAGCCAGAATGGTCGGTTTGCATGGGCAGGCGGCGAGTATCCGGCGGGCGATTTCTCCATGCGAAATATTGATAAGAACAAATACACGCTGTTGAATCAGGAAACCGGAAAAACGATCACGGAGATGGATGAAAGTCAGGCGTTTCGGGAGATTCATGAAGGTGCGGTTTATATCCACGACGGGGAATCTTACCGGGTGGTGAAGATGGATCTGGAGAGCAAGATGGCGTATGCGATTCCATTTAACGGAAATTATTATACGGTTGCCGGAGGCGAGACGAATATTCATGTAATCCACAGCCAGAAGGAACAGCAGTGGAACCGGATTCGGGTGCAGTTTGGTGATGTGAATGTGGCGGATTATGTCTATATGTACAAAAACTGCAGTTCCATAACCATCAGAACCTTGGATATGAGGAACTTCGGACACCGCTGACGAAGGATTATGATACCGAAGGAACCTGGATGCATCTGCCGGAGAATCTGGTACGGGCGTATCGTGGTCTGCTACAGGCGGATGATACGGGACGGCTGACCAGGAATAATCATTTTCAGGGCTTGTGTTTCGCTCTGAAAAATGCTGCACAGATGGTGACGATGACAGAACAGGAGGATATCCATGTGATAACTTCCACAAATGCGCTGGAATTATCGGGTGAAACAGCGTCGGATGTATCCATTTATTTCTATGACGGCTATGTGGGCGGTCTTGGATTTTCCGAGAAAATCTATGATCTGATCCCGCAGGTGATCGAACAGGCGATTCGGATGGTGTCCGGCTGCAAATGCAAAGACGGATGTGCGGCATGTGTGGGGATTATAAACTGGATCGCAAACTGATCCTGTGGGGATTGGAAAATCTGCGGGAAGCTCGGAGGTTCCCAAAGGTGAAAAAGTAGTTACCTGGGCAGAGTCCACCTGGAAAAGGAAAGAATTCCGACTGGAAACATTACCGGAAAAGTGGGATATTTTTTGCCGGAAAGCCAGAGAGAACGGAGAGCAGTACGCCGGATTTTTCCAGACCGTGCACCGGGTGAAAGTGAAGGATACCAGACTGATTCTTTCGGTAGACACACCATTTTTTGCAACAGTGGGCGAATGGGCCGGAAAATAAACAGAGTCTGCGGAATCTGATCGGTTATTATACAGAACTTCCGGCAGGATTTCGGTTGGAAATCCGGGCGGAAAGACCGGAAAAGCGGGGAAATTTATCTGACATTACGGGTTCAGATACAAGAAAAACGTGGACAGAAAGTCACGATACAGCCGGGCGGTCTGTAGAAGACTACGATAGAGAAGAACGGGAGAAACAGGAAAAGATTCTTCGCCGTTACCGGGCGATGGATATCAGGAGAGAGAAAAAAGATGATGGATCTGAATAAACTGAATCCCTACCAGAAAGAGGCAGTGCTTGATGAGAGTCCTGCCTGTCTGGTCAATGCAAATGTAGGAAGCGGGAAGACGACCGTGTTGACGGCAAAAGTTCGCTATCTTTGCGAACAAAAAGGAGTGGCTCCAAAGGATCTGATGGTGCTTACCTTTACCAATAAGGCAGCAAATGAAATCCGGGAGCGGTTGGAAAATCTGACCGGAAAAGAGGAAGATCTGTGGTTTGGCACGTTTCACAGTGTGGCACTTCGGATGTTACAGACGATTCTTCCGGTAGAGGAACTTGGATATACGAAAGAATTTCAGGTATGCATCCCCGAAGAAGAAATGCAGATGGCACAGCAACTGATCACGGAACAGAATCTTCAGATTAAATATAAGAACCGTTTAAAAAAGCGGCTGGATCAAAGCCGTCAGAAAAAGTGGAAGAAAACCGAAAGATTACGGGGATGATTTTGAGCGGTTGTGTACTCTGTTGGAAGAAGAAAAAAAGAAACAGAATAAAATGACATACGAGGAGTTGGTCTTACATACCGGACAGCTGCTTCAGAGCCACCCGGAGATTCCACGTCCGCTGTGGCTGATCATCGATGAAGTTCAGGACTGCGATCAGAGTCAGCTGGATCTTCTGGACAGTCTGATGGGAAAAGACAGTCATCTTTTTGCGGTTGGTGATCCGAATCAGGTGATCTATAGCTGGCGGGGAAGTGCTTTTCAGATTTTCTTCCAGCTGAAAAACCGCTATCAGGCGATGGAACTCAGCCTTCCGATCAATTATCGTTCTTCTGGGACGATTTTATCTGCAGCAAGACGATTTTTGCAGAATGGAAGTACGCTGGAAGGGGTAAAAAGCGAAGGCGGTAAAGTGCAGATCCGAAAACAGTATGATCCATTTCAGGAGGCGGAGGATCTGGCAGCGTATCCGGGAGCTTCATATGCAGGAGATTCCGTATCACGAGATTGGGATTCTGTATCGTTTGCAGAATCAGTCGGCACTACTGGAACAGGTACTTACCAGAAATGGGATTCCGGTGCATGTGGCAGTGAAAGAAAAATGGAAGACATTCCGGTAGTGCAGTGGTTTTTCCATGTACTTCGGTTTTGCGTGAATCATTCGGATACCACGAGTGGTGTGGAAGCGTTGTGCAACAAAACGTATGGAGAGGGATGGACAACGAAAAAAGCATTACAGCAGATCCGACGCTGGGAGACGGATGGAACATTGCCGAAAAATTCTCCATTGTTTTCGGGGATGGTGAATGTTCAGGAAGATGTGTTTGTGACAGAAGAAACCGATCAATTGTGGGAAATGTTCTCACTGGATCGTTATCTGATGCCATCCAGAGTTGGTTATCAGGAAGATAAGGCGTGTATTCTGGGAATTTTTGATGCAATTCGGAACAAGGGGAATATCAGAGAATTTTTGAATGATGTGGCTCTCTATGGACTGCCTTGGATGCACAATTCAGGGAACCAGAAGACGGAGAATATAGTAACAGGGAATTACGTTACAGAAAAGCAAAGTATAGAAGATTTGACAGCAAAATATCCAATAAATACAGCGGGTTACAGTGCGAAAGGGCAAAAAGATAGTTCCAGAGAAGAAGAAATTGACGCTGTGCAGTTGATGACGCTTCATGCCTCAAAAGGATTGGAATTTACCTGTGTTTTCATCATCGGTGTGAATGATGGTCTGTTGCCTCTGCGTGGAACCAGTTTTGATCAGGAGGAAGAAGAACGACGTCTGTTCTTCGTGGGAATGACCCGCGCGAAGGAACAGTTGGAACTTCCTATTACACCAGCCCGGACGGTTACGGAATCCTTCCGGGTCCCGGAAAATACCTGAAAATGTTTCCGAAAGACCTGATTGAAGGTCTGGATGAACCGAAATATGCAGAAGGAAGTGCGGCGGAACATTTGCAGGCGATGAAGCGGCAGATTTTGCAGGCAAGAGAAGAGCGGACGCTGCAAATGCCAGAAGAGGACTTTCGGACAATATCGCCTGAGATAGATGTTGAAAAACCAGACACGGATCCGTGCAGGCATGAGGAAAAAGAAGAAAACCCTGCGAAGAGTGCAACCAATCATACAGATGCAGATTCCGTAGCCAACCAGCCGCGCGTAGCACACGAAAAATACGGAGTCGGAACGGTAATCTCCGAAAATGAAGACACCATTACCATCCGCTTCGATGATTATGGAGAAAAAGAACTTCTGAAGATGTTTACGGTTTTACATCCGTTGTAGATGCTGAGAACCATTCAATATTTCTGTGAATCTGCCATAAAATGTAAAAAACAATCCATGGCCGGAGTATATTCTCCGGCTTTTTTATATGCAAATCCAATCCGGAGTACCGGTGATTCTTCCAACGGAACAGATATCACGCCCTCATGTTGAAACAGACGAAAATTGCTCTCTGCAAAAAGGCTGATACCTTCTCCGACAGCAACGGCACTGATTAAAGACTCTACGCGTGCAGTGCGAAGAATCGACGGATGAATACCTGCATTTTGAAAAATCTGCATACACAGCTGATAAATGGATGTGTATGGGTGCATCAGCAGAAAAGACTGATCGGTCAGTGCTGTAACAGAAAGCTTTTGTCGTGTTGCCAGTGGATGATTTGCCGGAAGCATGACACAGATCCGGTCGGTTGCAATAGGAAAAAAATGATAATGTTCCGTATCGATCATAGATTCTCTGGCAAGAATCATGCAAATCGCTTCTTTTCGATGCCTTCCATTAATTCGCTTTCTTCCACCTCGGTAAGAGCAAGAGAAATCTCTGGGTGTTCTTTCTGAAACAGGCGGAAACCTCCGGTAAGATGATACTGAGAGAGTACAGGAAGCGTTCCCACAGATAATTGCTGTTCCTTGGCAGTCTGATACAGAGACATCCGGTAAAGCATCTGCGGTATTGCCGGGAAAGTTCCATTGTCATTCGACACATTAAGAAACGGAATGAGGATTCTAAATAACAGACGGGTTCGGAGATTCATTATTTTACCCGGTATAGCAAATATCGAACTGATATTCTGCGGCAATGTCTCGTGAAGTGTGTTAGCGAATTTTGAATAACCGGCAACAATATCAATAATTTCTCTGAGGATCACAAATTTTCCCGTGACAAGTCATATATTTTAACGTATAGTAATAGATAGAAAACAAATGTCAACCCGGCGATGGAAAACCTTTGGGACGCCCTTTTCCATCGTCGGTTGTACTATGAAAGAGAAGGAGAAAAAGATGTATACACTATTACTACTGCTGATTTATCTGGCATTTATCAGTCTCGGACTGCCAGATTCTCTTCTGGGTTCTGCCTGGCCGGTGATGCACAAGGCTTTTCAGGTTCCGCTGTCTTATGCGGGTCTGGTAACTATGATTATTTCCGGAGGACCATCTGTTCCAGTTTGATGTCTGAGCGTCTGACGAAGAAATTCGGTACACAGATTGTAACTGTGTTCAGCGTGATGCTTACTGCAATCGCATTATTCGGATTTTCTACGGCAAGCGCCTTCTGGATGCTCTGTCTATGGGCCATTCCCTATGGACTGGGTGCGGGAGCGATTGATGCTGCACTGAACAACTATGTAGCGCTTCATTATAATTCCAGGCATATGAGCTGGCTGCATTGTTTCTGGGGACTGGGAACCATTATCAGTCCGTATGTGATGAGTTATGCACTGACCACATCGGTGTGGCAGAACGGATATCGCATGGTATCTTTTATCCAGATCGGAATAGCATTGATTCTTTTCGTGACACTGCCGATATGGAAGGTGAATAAAAAGGAAACTGCGCAGGAAGAAAAGGCAGAAGAAGAGATGGTAGGCATCAAAGGTGCACTGAAGATCAAAGGCGTTCCGAATCTTCTTCTTGGATTTTTCTCCTATTGTGCACTGGAATCAGCAGTGATTCTGTGGGGAAGCAGCTATCTGGTAGGAGCAAAAGGAATCTCTGCGGAACGTGCAGCAGCCTTTGCGTCCCTGTTTTGCATCGGTATCACACTTGGAAGATTTCTGGCAAGCTTTATTACAGAGAAAATGGGAGACCACAAGATGATTCGTCTGGGCATCGCTATCATTCTTGTTGGATGTATCGGTATGCTGTTACCGGTATCCATCGATGAATTTGCACTGTTTGGTCTGGTTATTATGGGACTTGGCTGTGCACCGATTTATCCATCTATCATCCATGCAACACCGTCCAATTTCGGAGAGAAGAACTCCCAGGCGATCATCGGTATCCAGATGGCGAGTGCTTATGTGGGATCTACTTTTATGCCGCCGCTGTTCGGACTGATCGCAAACCATATTTCTGTCGGTTTACTTCCGGTTTATGTATTGTTCTTCCTGATTCTGATGTTCTTTATGCTGGAAAAGACATTTAAACTGGTGAAATAGTAATAATCAAAACAGCTTCCGGGTTACGTGTCAGTTTCCTGAAAGCTGTTTTGATTTGCATAATTTTATTTGTAATAGAAAGGATATAACTATGTATAAAGAAAACAAGGATATAACATTACAATATTATAATCAAAATGCCGGTTCTTTTGTCAGCGGTACAGTTCACGCAGATCTGACAGATACACTGAATCGGTTTTTAAGCAGACTGGAACCGGGAGCGGCAATTCTTGATTTTGGCTGCGGTTCCGGCAGAGATACCAAATATTTTCTGGAACATGGATATCAGGTGGAGGCCATAGACGG
>ENA-OQCN01001775-OQCN01001775.1-human-gut-metagenome-genome-assembly--contig:-NODE-1775-length-10134-cov-1.657740_pt1 | contig 10134 bp, 12 predicted proteins | sample MGYA00242497_ERZ504576 | MGnify/ENA primary metagenome ERZ504576 (study PRJEB26092, sample SAMD00036296) | human gut metagenome | host: Homo sapiens | study: EMG produced TPA metagenomics assembly of...
ATAGTTGAATACCGCAGTCAAGCTTTGCACCTTTACCTTGTACCGACGCTGCTAGTTTACAACGCCAGAAAGTAAATCAGCTGTAATGTATGCTGCCGCAGGCTGATAGCCTGACTTGTGTTGATGTGTTTTCAAGAATAACTTGACCTGTTGAATCAAGTACTCTTGTGTAAGTATACGGCTTAATATATTTACCGCTGTTCACGAATGTACAGTATGCTCCCGCCATTTCTTCAACGGTTACACCTTGTGTAAGACCGCCGAGTGCAAGAGAACTGTAGTTTTTATCTTTTTCTTCAAGTGTTGTGATATGGAATTTGTTTTGTAGGTAGTTGAATGAGTTTGTAAGGTTGACCATATCCAATACCTTTACGGCAGGAATGTTTGCCGAACGTGCAACTGCCTCTTTAATTGTCATATCGCCTAAGAAGTCGTTGTATGAGTTCTTTGGTTTCCACTTGTCGTTGCCGATTGTTATTTCTTCGTCTGTTACGGTATCAACTTCTGTGATTTTACCCATATCAACCGCCGGTGCGTAAACCGAAAGCGGTTTGATTGATGAACCCGGTTGACGTTTTGATTGAGTGGCTCTGTTCCAACCGCGAATATCAGTCTTTTCGCCAAGACCGCCTATAAGACCGCGAATTTTACCTGTGTAAGGGTCAATTATAATCATTGCCGATTGAGCACCTTTGCCTGTATAAGGGAAGTTAGACGTATTGGTAAATATGCCTTCCATTATATTTTGAATGTCGGGATCCATTGTTGAATAAATTTTCAAACCGCCGTTGTATACCTGTTGGGTTGCGAAATCTTCCGAGTAACCTTTTTGAGTCATAAGGTCGGCGATAACGTCATTTACAACTTGGTCAACAAAGTATGAAGTAATACGTCCTTGATTTTGCCTGTAAGCGTTGCTTACAACAAGGTCACTGCCTGATGCCTCTGCATATTCAGCGTCTGTGATATAACCGAGTTCACGCATTTTGCCGAGTACAAGATTACGTTTTTCGATATTCTTATCCGGATGTACAAACGGATCGTATTCTGACGGGAACTGTGTTATACCTGCGATTGATGCCGCTTCGGCAAGGGTAAGGTCGCTTGCGTCTTTGTTAAAGTAAGTGTTTGCGGCAGCCTCAACACCGTTACAGTTGTTAGCGAAATATACGATATTAAGATACATTGTAAGTATTTCGTCTTTTGTAAGCTGTTTTTCAAGCGCAACCGCACGCATCATTTCTTTGACCTTACGCGAAGGTGTATTTTCTTTTTCATTGGTTATATTTTTTATAACCTGTTGAGTAATCGTACTACCGCCATAGTTTGACGAGCCGATACCGACTTTTGAAAGTACCCATTTACCCGTTGCACCGAGTGTACGTTTTATATCAACACCGTGGTGCTTGTAGAAACGTTCATCCTCGATTGAAACGATAGCGTCTTTCATAACTTGAGGTATTTGCGACGAATCTACCATATACGGTTAAAATCGGATTGTATTTGTTCAAGTTCCTGCGGATTGCCGGCGGCATCTTCGTAATATATAAATGAAGAATAATTCAAAGCAAGAGTTTGAATATTCATATCTTTAATTTCACGTGATACTGCGGCATACATTCCTATGCCCATACCGGATACAATTACAACTACCACAAAAATCGCAACAAAGAATGTAAGCCGTAAGCGTTTCCTGAATTGAATCTGTTTCGGAGTAAGCTGCTTTTTTTGCTTTTTCTTACTGCGGGAAGTTGTTTGAGTTCGGCGCCTTGACGGTACTTCTCTGTATGATGAAGAACTTGCTGCGGTGATCTTGTAGGCTTTGTGGATGCCGCTTGTCTGCGACGTCTCGGACGCCTGAAGCTGACGAAGTTTTCATATCATACTCTTCCCAGTTGAAATTATCATTTGAGCCATATCCGGAGCTTGGTCTGTTTCTTCTGTTATTATCAGCCATAATATTTTCTCCTATCTTTTTTATTAAGATTGTAGACAAAATGTGAGAGTATGTCTACTTTGATTTCGGGGCTGTTAAAAGCCTCAATCTTTCTTTTAAAGATAATTGCATACTTTAATTATATCCTAAATTGCATAAATTGCAACATTTATTTTTCAAAGTCTTATGCAAAGTATAAAAATGGGACAAAAGGGAATAATTTAAGAAAAAATATTAAAAGAAAATGAGGAATAAATTATGAAAATTTTAAAGAATACACTTATTGTTTCGTCATATGTATTACTTGTAGCGTTGTTTTTCGGAGGCGGATACGCTATCGGCAGATAGGTGTATCCGACAGTGTGCCGACTCCTATGCCTACGGTTGCGGCGGTTGAAGAGGTGAATGCAAATGATGTAAAAACTACAGTATATGAAGTTAAGGTTGAGAACGGTTTACTTCAAATTAATAAATGTGTAGGGGATAATAAAACAGCAATTTTGAGTGAAGAAATAAGCGAAAATGTATTTCCGAGCGAGGATATTGATGAACTCAAAAAAGGTGTTGAATTTGATAATCTTGATGAGGCACAACAGATGTTTGAAAACTTCGTAAGTTAAAGCAGTATTAAGTTTATGAACAATTTGTTAAAACACCAAAAGGGAGATATTGAACGTAATAAAAAGAAAAACAAAGAAAATAAGAGTAAATATAGCAATATATCAAAAAACGGACTTTGCTAAATAGAGCAAAAAGAACATAATAGCATTGTTAGCACTCAAGAAGTGTGAGTGCTAACAATGAACTTGATTAAAATTTTAGGAGGTAATATATAATGAACATCAAACCATTGGCAGACAGAGTTGTTATAAAAATGCTTGAAGCAGAGGAAACGACAAAGAGCGGAATTATCCTTACTTCAAAGGCACAGGAAAAGCCACAGGTGGCTGAAATCGTTGCAGTAGGTCCCGGCGGTGTTGTAGACGGAAAGGAAGTTAAGATGGAAGTTTCCGTTGGTGATAAGGTACTTACTTCAAAATATGCAGGTACAGAAGTCAAGGTTGACGGTGAGGAATATACAATTCTTCGTCAAAGCGACATACTTGCAATAGTAGACTAATATATTAGGAGGTTATTATTATGGCTAAACAAATTAAATACGGACAGGACGCAAGACACGCTCTTGAAAGCGGTATCAACCAACTTGCAAATACAGTTAAAATCACACTTGGCCCGAAGCAGAAATGTTGTTCTTGATAAGAAATTCGGTGCACCGCTAATCACAAATGACGGTGTTACAATCGCTAAGGAAATTGAACTTGAGGATCCATTTGAAAATATGGGCGCTCAGCTTGTAAAAGAAGTTGCAACAAAGACAAATGACGTTGCCGGTGACGGTACAACAACAGCTACACTTCTTGCACAGGCACTTGTTCGTGAAGGACTAAAGAATGTTGCGGCAGGCGCTAACCCTATGATCGTAAGAAAGGGTATCCAAAAGGCTGTTGACGCGGCTGTTGAAAAGCTGCTTTCTACAGCAAAGAAAGTTCAGGGTAAGGAAGATATTGCAAGAGTTGCGTCGGTTTCAGCTGCTAATGAAGAAATCGGTCAGCTAATTGCAGAGGCAATGGAAAAGGTAACAGCAGACGGCGTTATCACAGTTGAAGAATCAAAGACTGCCGAAACATATTCTGAAATTGTTGAAGGTATGCAATTCGACAGAGGTTATATCACACCTTACATGGTAACTGATACAGAAAAAATGGAGGCAGTTCTTGACGACCCATACATTCTTATTACAGATAAGAAGATTTCAAATATTCAAGAAATTTTACCGCTTCTTGAACAAGTTATGCAAGCAGGCAGAAAGATGGTTATTATTGCTGAAGATGTTGAGGGTGAGGCTCTTTCGACACTTATCGTTAATAAACTTCGCGGTACATTCGTATGCGTACCTGTAAAAGCTCCAGGCTTTGGTGACAGACGTAAGGAAATGTTGCAAGATATTGCAATCTTGACAGGCGGTCAGGTAATCAGTGAAGAACTTGGCTTTGATTTGAAAGATACACAAATTTCACAACTTGGTACAGCAAAGCAAGTTAAGATTCAAAAGGAACTTACAATTATTGTTGACGGTGCAGGCGATAAGAATGCAATCGCAGACAGAGTTGCACAAATCAGACGTGAACTTGAGGCATCAACATCTGAATTTGATAAGGAAAAGCTACAAGAAAGACTTGCTAAACTTGCAGGTGGTGTTGCTGTAATTAAAGTCGGTGCGGCAACAGAAACAGAAATGAAAGAAATGAAACTTAGAATTGAAGACGCTCTTGCAGCTACTAAAGCGGCTGTTGAAGAAGGTATCGTTGCAGGCGGCGGAACAAGCTATATTGATGTTATTCCTACTGTTGCGGCTTTACTTGAAAAAACCGAAGGCGATGAAAAGACAGGTGTTCAAATCGTACTTAAAGCACTTGAAGAACCGGCTTGGCAAATCGCAAAGAATGCAGGTCTTGAAGGCAGTGTAATCGTGGATAAGGTTAAGTCTTGTGAAACAGGCAAGGGATTTAATGCACTTGTTGAAGAATATGTTGATATGATTTCGGCAGGTATCGTTGACCCGGTTAAGGTTACAAGAAGTGCACTTCAAAATGCAGCATCTGTTGCGTCTATGGTACTTACAACAGAAAGTCTTGTAACAGACCTTCCTGAACCGCAGCTCCTGCCGCTCCGATGGATCCCGGTATGGGAATGTATTAATTTGAATAATATTAAACACAGATTGCAAAATGCAGTCTGTGTTTTGCATTATGTGTTGACAAAATTAATTTATAGTTATATAATAAAAATAGAAAAAAGGCAAACCTCAAGCGGTTATGCCCAAAAAGAACTATTTATTCAATAGCCGTTCCTGGGTGAGAGGGCGGCTATTGTACTTTTATGGTGAAAATTATCAATATAGCGATAATTATCAAAACTGCCAAAAGCAATTTCTTTGCCATATGTAACAATATGCTTACTTTTCATAAGCATACCCCCTTTCATAAACTCGGCATAAAGCCTGTGAATATAAAAGTGGGCATAACCGCCGGTTAAAAACCGTTAATGAAGTTTGCCTTTAACATCGGATTAATCCGACAAGAGTATTATATATCAACAAATTACAAAATTCAACAAAGTATATAAAAGACATATAAATGTAAATAGCACATAAAAAAGCAGACAAAGAATTTTTTCTTTGTCTGCTTTTAAATTAGTTCAAATATTTGTCTAAAACACTTTCTTTAATTTCAGAAACATTGGTTTCAATAACCTTTTTACGTATCGGTAAAATAGCACTTGGGGTGACGGAAAGTTCGTCAACGCCGATAGCAAGAAATGCTTCGGTAAGTTCAAGGTCTGCACCGAGTTCGCCGCAAATTCCAACCCATGTACCGTTTTTATGAGCATTTTTTACTATCATATTAATAAGTCTTAAAATTGCAACATGATGTGTGTCACAGAATTTGCCTATGTCGGGATTTTGTCTGTCAGCGGCAAGAGTATATTGAGTAAGGTCATTTGTACCGATTGAGAAGAAGTCCAGGTGCTTTGAAAGAATATCACTGATTACCGCTGCGGCAGGTGTTTCAATCATACAACCAAGTTCAACATTCTTTGAATAAGCAATGCCCTCACTGTCAAGTTCTGCTTTAACTTCATCAATTATTTCGAGTATTTTTACGATTTCCCATTCCGAAGCAATCATAGGAACATAATAGCAAGTTTACCGAATACCGATGCACGATATAGAGCGCGAAGCTGAGTCTTGAATATATCCGGTCTTTGAAGGCAAATTCTTATTGCACGAATACCCATAGCCGGATTTTCTTCTTTCGGCATATTAAAGTAATCAACCTGCTTGTCTGCACCGATGTCAAGTGTACGAACGATTACACGTTTATTAACCATTTTTGAAAGTACATCTTTATATGCGGCAAACTGAACGTCTTCAGACGGATAATCGTTGCTTTCAAGATATAAAAATTCACTTCTGAAAAGTCCGATACCTTCGCATCATTTTTCAAAACATTGCCGACATCAAGAACACTTCCGATATTTGCACAAAGTTCAATCTTTTGACCGTCTTTTGTTACGCTTTCACGACCTTTTAATTGTTGAAGAAGTTTGTTTTGTTTATCAATTTCTTCTTTTTTCTTAGTCATTTCGTTGATTGTAGCTTCGTCGGGATCAATATAAATCGTACCCGTAAAACCGTCAACAATGGCATTTTTGCCGTTTGCATCGGCAGACAAAACGCCCTTTGCACCAATCATTGCGGGAATATTCATCATTCTTGCAAGAATTGATGTATGAGAATTTGTAGAGCCACCCTCTGTTACAAAAGCGAGAATTTTGCTCTTGTCGAACTGAACCGTTTCGCTCGGCGCAAGGTCATCGGAAATGATTATAACAGGTTCGTCCGTAACAAGACCGTCCTTGTCCTTACCCGAAAGAATTTTTATAAGTCTTTCCGAAACGTCTTTGACGTCCGCACTTCTTTCACGCATATACGGATCGTCCATTGCACGGAACATTTGCACAAAATTGTCGCAAGTTTGTGCAACTGCGGTTTCGGCATTTATAAGCTGGTCGGTAATTATATTTTTGATTGATTCGATATAATCAAGGTCGTCAAGCATCATCTGATGAATTTGGAAAATCATTGCGTTAGCCTCGCCGACTTCGGCAAGAGCCTTATCATAAAGCATAGCAAGTTCACTGATTGTCTGCTGACGTGCTGATTCAAAACGAGCGATTTCATCATCACTGCTTTCGATATGATGTCTTTTAATTGTGCTTTCCTCACGGCTGAAAACAAACACAGGTCCAAATGCAACACCGCTGCATACTGGTTTTCCGGTAATAGTAATCATAATAATCTTCTCCTTTGAAATTTGGGAATTTATATATATAGATATAATATTCTCATACTATGTCATATATATTATACAATATTTTTACAAAAAGAAAAGAACTATTTTGTTAATTGTTGTGCATATTTTTGCTAAAAACAGTAAGGCTCGTTTGGTGAGATTGTATAAATAAGAAAATAAATGAATTAAGTAATGCAAATGTATTGAATGTACGAGTGAGTTGTGATAAAATGAAAATAATTGTACACAGTGATAGAATAGGAGAGAAACTAATGGATAAAAAAGAATTTGCACTAAAACAACACGAGGACTGGCACGGTAAAATTGAAGTTGTGTCAAGAGCAAAGGTTACAAACAGAGAAGAACTTTCTGTTGCATACACACCGGGTGTTGCAGAGCCTTGTCTGAAATTTCAAAGGACGTGGATTTGTCATATAAATACACAAGACGTTCAATCTTGTTGCTGTTATACGAACGGTACAGCTGTACTCGGACTTGGCGATATAGGTCCGGAGGCAGGTATGCCTGTAATGGAGGGTAAATGTGCATTGTTCAAGGTGTTTGCAGATGTTGACGCATTTCCGCTTTGCGTTCGTTCAAAGGACGTTGACGAAATTGTAAATACGGTAAAAATGATTGCCGGTTCATTCGGCGGTGTTAATCTTGAGGATATATCCGCTCCGAGATGTATTGAGATTGAAAGAAGATTGAGAGAAGAATGTGATATTCCTGTATTCCACGATGACCAGCACGGTACAGCCGTTGTTGTACTTGCGTCGGTGCTTAACGCTCTAAAGGTAGTCGGCAAGGATATTACGGAAATTAAAGCCGTTGTAAACGGTGCAGGCTCGGCAGGTATGGCGATAACAAGACTGCTTGTTTCAAGAGGGTTGAAGAATGTAATTATGTGCGACAAGTACGGCTCACTTACAGAGGAAACCCTGAAATGAACAGCGAACAGGCAAAGCTTGCCGAACTTACAAATCCGGACAATCTTGATGTAAAGCTTGATGAGGCAATTGTAGACGCAGATTTATTTATAGGTGTTTCCGCACCGGGTATTCTTACGGAAGAAATGGTTGCAAAAATGGCTAAAGATCCAATCGTGTTTGCTATGGCAAATCCTGTTCCGGAAATCATGCCTGACGTTGCAAAGAAGGCAGGCGTAAGAGTTATAGGTACGGGAAGAAGTGATTTTCCTAATCAAATCAACAATGTGCTTGCATTCCCGGGTATATTCAGAGGTGCACTTGACGTAAGAGCGAGCGATATTAATGATGAAATGAAAATGGCAGCCGCACAGGCGATTGCGATATTATCAAAGACGATGAACTTAATGATGAATATATTATTCCTGACGCATTCGATAAGCGTGTAGCGGAAACGTTGCAAAGGCTGTTGCAAAAGCAGCAAGAGAATCGGGCGTGCAAGAATATAAGGAGATGTGAAAAATGAGCAGCATAAAATTACATTGGCTTGAAAACCGTTCAAAAGGCGGAATATGTTACATTCGGTAGTGCCTTGGAAAAAAGGCGAAGTTACAAAAGAAACAGTATTTTCAGTAAATGACGAAAACGGAAACGGTATCGCATATCAGGAAAAGCCGATTGCATATTATCCCGACGGTTCAACAAAATGGACTTCGTACACAATCAAAACAGACAGTGAAACTGTTGAAATAAACAAAACGGATAAATATGACGGTTTTGACGGAATAAAGACAAATGAAACAGAAAACGAGATAATTGTTGATAACGGCAAATTTAAAGCGGTATTCCCAAAACAAGGTTCGGTCTTGATGAAAACTCCTTACGGTGATGTAACATTAAAAGTCGTAAAAGAACTTCGCAGTAAAGACGGTGACGTTGAAATAAAAAAAAAGCATACCGTATATCGGAGAAATCAATACTGTCGAAATTGAAGATTGCGGTAATTTGAAAACAACGGTAAAAGTTACGGGTGAACACAAAAACATTGACGGCAGTGAATTTTTGCGTTACATAATCAGATTTTCTGTATTCTATGATGAAAATGAAATCAAGATTATCCATACATTCTTGTATGACGGCGATGAAAAGACCGATTTTATAAAAGGTGTCGGCGTTCAGCTTACAAGAAAAATGGAAGGTGAACTTTATAACAGACGTATAAAGATAACAGGCGACTGCGGTGTTATGCACGAAACAATGCAGCTTTTAAATTTGTGGCGACCGCGTCTTGGACCGTCAATCGGTATTCAGCCGATTTATTCAAAGCAGCTTGCAGGAGAAAAGGTAAGCCTTTCGGAAATGGTCGACTTGAGAAACGGTAATGCGGTTACAAAAGAGGAAATTGACAATGTAACAAAGTGGGACAGCTATCGTTTGCAACAGGTTACGGCAGACAGTTTTGAAGTAAAGAAACGCACAGGACACGAAGAATGTACATTTATAAAAGCAAATTGGGGTAAACGCTCAAAAGGTCTTATGTATATTGCGGACGAAACAAAAGGTACGGCATTCTGTATGCACAACTTCTGGGAGAAGTATCCTACATCAATTTATGCAGACGGACTTTGTACGGATAACGCAAGCCTTACCGCATGGATTGTTCCGCTGAACGCAGACGCACAGGATATGCGTCACTATGACACCGTTGCGCACGACCAAACATATTATGAAGGATTCCCTGAAATAGGCTCGTCGGCATACGGAATTGCGAATACAAACGAAATGTCATTGTTTTTATATGACACAGTGCCATCGGACGATGAACTTATGAAACAAGCCGAAACTGTACAGAAACCGTCTGTACTTGTTGCGACTCCTGAATATTATCACGAAGTTAAAGCTATGGGTGAATGGAGCTTGCCGTCAAAGGATACACCGCTTAAAAAGTGGCTTGAAGAAGAACTTGACAAAGCATTTGCATTTTATAAGAACGAAGTCGAACAAAGACATTGGTACGGTCTTTGGGATTACGGCGATATAATGCACACATATGACGCACAACGTCATTGTTGGAGATATGATATGGGCGGTTACGCTTGGCAGAATACCGAACTTATACCGACATTATGGTTGTGGCTTGCATTTATGCGTTCGGGCAGAGAAGATATTTTCACTATGGCAGAGGCAATGAGCCGTCACAGTGCTGATGTGGACATATACCATTCGGCGATTTGAAAGGTCTTGGCAGCCGTCATAATGTTGTGCATTGGGGCGATTCCTGTAAAGAACCGCGTATCGCTATGGCAGGACATCACAGAGCATTGTATTATTTGATGGGCGGTGATCCGAGAAT
>ENA-OQCN01001776-OQCN01001776.1-human-gut-metagenome-genome-assembly--contig:-NODE-1776-length-10131-cov-2.259396_pt1 | contig 10131 bp, 15 predicted proteins | sample MGYA00242497_ERZ504576 | MGnify/ENA primary metagenome ERZ504576 (study PRJEB26092, sample SAMD00036296) | human gut metagenome | host: Homo sapiens | study: EMG produced TPA metagenomics assembly of...
GCAATCTGCTCATTTGGGTGGCAAGATAAGAATCAGGCTTTGTATGGATTGAGAGAGGGATATAAAAATAGCGCAGATGAATTAGTTAAAATTGCTGTTAATTCTGGTGGAAATCTCAAGATTTTGGATACTTACATTTTTCCCAATCCTCTTTTTGTATCGACATTGTATAGAAATATCATTAAAACATATTTATATGCGGGCATGGGGAAAGATTCCAAGAGGTGGACATAATTTATTGACTCTGTGGGATGTTATAAAAGAGGAAATTATAGATAAAATAATATGTTCAGAAGATTTTGTGGAACAGGTAAAGTTGTATAAAGAAAAATTTTATTAAATATAACTTGAAAGATATTGATTGCAATAGAATTCGATTAATGATAAAGGAACTGCAAGAGTCTAATCAAAAAGATGCAGAGATAGATCCAAATAAAAAGCAAGTAGACCAAAATGCAGAGGTATGGAGATATTTAATATCTACAGACGAAAACTTGTTTTTTTCAGAGGACATTCAATCGACTATTTGGTTCTGAAAAAAGGCATTGATTACATATATGAGGTATTAGATTACATTTATTATATTGTAGATGAATATTTATCATCTTAAAGTTTTGATTATAGGGCTGAAAAAATTGGGACTATTAATTTACTTGTTCAGAAAACGTTTAAAGGAGAAGGATTTATGAGTAGCTATGTTAAGTATTCAATGTATGGTTTTAATCGTAAACATAAGGCAGAATTAGATGGTAATCATTTTGAATATACACTGTCAAACAATCTGCCTATGTATACCATAATCACTTATTTCTAGAAAGTGTGTATATTAATGAGAATATAACGGAAATAACATTTTACTTGCAACCGGGGAAATCGTGTGAAAAATATATGAATGAAATCTCTAATGAATTAGAGAAGATTTGTTTTAATTTGATTACACATTCTGAATTGCCAATTATACAACCGTATTGTTTGTGTGAAATTGCGGTAAATGAGGATGGCAGTAAGGTTCAGGTGAACGATTATGTTAATATTCATGATGAATGTTTTTTGTTTAAAAAATTGATGCTAATCAATATATGAAGAAGGTATAGAGAATAAGACGAATTTTGAAAAATGCGGTGCAAAATACAAGGAGTTATTTTGGATATTACATAGCCCACATAAAGTAATACAATTTATGGGGTTATATGATATTATGGCTGAGTTAATATGTAATCCAATATCACAAAAAAAAGGTGCATGATTTTTTTGGGAAAAATAGAAAAAAATATCCTTTTATCACATTTGTAGCATCAGAGAAAGATGTAAATAAAAATGAGGACTCTCTCACACATTTAAGAAATGCTATCGCGCATAGTAAACAAATAGGAGTTACTGAATTCCTAAATATTTCTAACAATATTTCTGATATGCATATTAAGCAGTTGCTAATTGTAATTAATGATTTACTGTGTAATGAATAATATGACTTTAATATCTATGGGCATAGTATTTGTTATGTAGAGGTGAGATTTTATCGTTCTATCGTAAATAATAGCATGAAAATATAATATATGTACAGCGTAAGGGCAGTTATAGACCGTAATGGTTTGTAGCTGCCCTTTTTGCGTTTACGGAACTTTTGGACAAAATGTCCAGAAGTGGAAAGGAGAGCTTATGAAGTATTTACTGCACAGGCTGTATGTTCCACCATAGCGGAATTACAGCTACAAAAAATCAAGGAGGAAAACCATGCAGGAGGAAGTTACACAGAAAACGATTGCCCTTGTTTTCAAGTCCTCAAGGCTGACCGTCGATGTACTGAAAAAAGCCATGAAGATGTATCTGGAGCGCCGGAAAGCCGGACAACAGGCAACACATGGAAAAATGTCAGTGAAAAAGCTGGTCGGTCAGGGTATGGGAGCTTCGAGTATTGAGGTTACGGATAACAACATCAAGTCCTTTGAAAGAGTGGCAAGGAAATACAATGTTGACTTTGCTGTGAAAAAGGATAAGACGGTGTAACCTCCGAAGTATATGGTATTTTTCAAGGGTAAGGATGCCGATGTGATTACACAGGCATTTAAGGAATTTGTGAAAGTTAATGAGAAGAAACGTGGCAGAGTTCAGGGAGCTGCTTGGCAAGGACAAGGACAAGAACAGGGAACGGGCAAGGGAACACCAGAAGGACAGGGGGCAGTCGTTATGAGTAAGATTATAGACGGTATTGCCAAAGACTTAAAAGCCAATTCCCGAAACGCTGAAGGCTAAGACCGCAGGCGTGGATAAAAAGAAGCTCATTCTTATGAATCTCCCGTATATTCTTGTAGGATATTTTTGTGACAAGATAGCGTGGCTGTGGCGTGTATCGCCGGGGAGTAATGCTTCCGATAAAATGATGGCAGCCATGAACGGCTGAATGATTTGTTTTCCAATCCGTTGCCGAGCTTTTTCCCGAAAGATTTGCTGATCGGTATTATGGGCGGCGTTGCGCTCCGTCTTGTGGTGTATTTTAAAGCCAAGAATGCCAAGAAGTTCCGGCAGGCGCCGGGAAATGCCATACCACCGGATTCCTATGATGATGCAACTGTACAGGCACTTATGGAGGAAGCAGCCAAGTATTTGGGCTATCCGTATGTATGGGGCGGTTCGTCCCCGTCCACAAGTTTTGACTGTTCTGGTTTTGTGTGCTGGGTATTTACCAACAGCGGCGTACACAATCTGCCACGAACAACCGCACAGGCATTTATGACCAGTGTACTCCCGTATCGGCAAGCGAAGCGAAAGCGGGAGACATTATCTTTTTTACAGGCACCTATAATTCAGCAGGTGCAGTCAGTCATGTAGGCATCTACTGCGGCAACGGGGTAATGATACACTGTGGCGATCCAATCAAATATGCTTCCATTAACACTCCGTACTGGCAGAGCCACTTTTACAGTTTTGGAAGATTGAATTAGAGGAAGTGAGATATTATGACAAAAAGCCAGAGAATAGAAAAGGAAATCACAAAGACAAAAGAACAGCTCGCCACCATACAGGCAAAGTTAAAGAACCTGGAAGAAGAAAAACATATGGCGGAAAGAGCTGAAAAACTGGATATTATCGAAAAGCATAAAATCTCGTCCGAGAAGCTGCAATTACTTATCAAATTCAGCGAGGACGAGATTTTGCAGTTATTAGCACAAAAAGAAAAGGAGAGAACAGGAAATGAAGAAAAAGTTATCAGTTAAGGTGATCATGTCCCTTATCTTGTCGGCAGTATTGCTCTGTATGCCGATTGGGGCATTTATGGCAAACAGCGGCAATACCGTATCGGTACAGGCACAGGATACGGATGCAGAGGAAAATGAGTGTGAAACGGAAACACCGTCTACGGGAACGGAGGAAGAAAGCGAAAGTGAACAGGAGAGCTCTATGGTGTCCGGCAATGACATTCCCACACCGGAATGTACCTGTAAGGAAAAATGCTCACAGTATTCGGTGGATAAGGAATGTGAGGTCTGCAAAGAGGATTACAGCCTTTGTGAGTATGTGAATCCCAACGTGAAAATCACAATCAATACACCGACAGGGTGGCACAATGATACCACAAAGGTACATATCTTAATTGAAGATGTGGCAAAGTCCGGCAACTTTACCGTAAAAAGCGTACAGGCGAAAGTCGCACAGAACGGAAGCTGGACGGACATCACAGAGGATATGTATGTGGAGATTTCGGAAAACTGCACCGTCTATGTGCTTGTGACAGACCAGAAGGGCAATACCTATGAGAAAAACCGTTACATCAAGTGCTTTGATTTTACCAAAGCCAACCTTAAATGCGGCGGTCAGCGATGGTCTGTTAAGTGTACAGGCACACGATACGGATTCCGGTATCAAGGCAGTCTATGTGAATGGTTATGAATTTACCGAGCTAACGAATGGCGTTTTGAATATCCGTCTGCAACAGTTTGATGCAGGGTATCAGTATTTTACCATTTCCGCAATGGATAATGCCGGAAATATGTCGGAGGTCTATAAGACAGCCAATCCGTATTACACCGATCCGGAAGCGGAGGACAGTAACGAAAGCGATCCGGCTAAGCAGCTTCCGGTCAGTGCAGAAGCAACCAAGCCTTCCTCTGCTACCGGACAGGTAACGGAGCATACGAAAACAGACAGCGAGGGAAATACCACATCGGAACCAAGCCTTGCAGATCAGAAGAAAGCCGCCATGCAGGAAGCAGATGCTTCGGAGAAGGCAGAAAATAATGCAGAGCAGTCAGAGAATGGGAAAGAGTTTTATACCATTCAGACCGCAAGTGATAAGGTGTTTTATCTGATTATCGACAGGGACGGTGATGAGGAAATGGTCTACTTCCTTACAGAGATCAGCGAAAATGACCTGTTAAATACGACAACGGATAACAGCGAGACACTTCCGAAAAATTCCGCAGCACTGGAGTCTGCAATCCCGGTAAGTGACAGCGCACTGCCAAACAATAATGCAGAAACGGATAATGAGGAAACAGAAGAATTACCAGAGGATGGCGAGGAAAGTACGGAAGAAAGTACCGAGGAACCGGAAGAACAGCCCGCACAGACCGATAATCCGATGGGAACCTATATCGTGCTTGGCATCATTGCAGTCATTGGCATCGGAGCAGGCTACTATTTCAAGGTGGTAAAGAAAAGAAAGAGCAGTTATTGATGAAGATGATGAGGAGGACGAGGAAGAAGAAGTCTTGGAAGATGAGGACGAAACCGAGGACACAGAGGACGATTTTTTGAGAAAGACGATGAGGAGGACGAATAAATGCAGTTAGTAATCGCAGAAAAGCCGAGTGTGGCGAAAAGCATAGCAGATGTATTGGGAGCTTAGACAGACAGGACGGATATTTTGAGGGCGGCGGCTATCTTGTAAGCTGGTGCGTGGGACACTTAATTGAGCTTGCAGAACCGGAAAGCTATGGAGATCAGTGGAAGAAATGGACTTACGAGAGCCTTCCCGTTAATCCGGAGCATTGGCAGTATGAGATCAAGGAGGATACAAAAGAGCAGTACGATGTGCTTTATGGTCTTTTGCATGACAGCAGAGTGGACGAGGTAGTATGTGCCACGGATGCAGGACGGGAAGGAGAGTTTATCTTCCGTCTGGTGTATGAACAGGCGGGATGCAGCAAACCGATGAAACGCTTATGGATTTCTTCCATGGAGGAGAGTGCCATAAGGGAAGGCTTTGAGAATTTAAAGCCGGGAAGTGACTACGAACATTTATACCATTCTGCACTTTGCAGACAGGAAGCGGACTGGCTTGTGGGTATCAACGGTACAAGGCTTTTTACCGTTTTATATGGCGGCAAGGTGTTAAAGGTGGGCAGGGTTCAGACACCTACTCTTGCAATGCTTGTGGAGCGTGAAGCAAAGATTATGAATTTCAAGAAAGAGCAGTATTTTATGGCTCATATTCTCTGCGGCGGCGTGGATGTGGTCACAGAGAGGATTGACAGTAAAACAGAAGCAGAAAATGTTGCAGGAGCTTGTCTGAACGGACAGGCTCTTGTTACGTCTGTGGTAAAGGAAGAAAAGACGGTGACACCACCGAAGCTCTATGACATTACTACGCTTCAGAGGGATGCCAACCGCTTATTCGGGTTTACTGCAAAACAGACTTTAGAGTACACCCAGAGCCTTTATGAAAAAAAGCTGTGTACCTATCCGAGAACGGACAGCCAGTATCTGTCTGACGATATGGAGCAGACTGCCGGAAACGGAGCGAAAGATTTTATCCCTTGTGGCCAACAGACTGCTGTGTGCTACGGGGGAGAAACATCTTTATGAAACGGTTAAAGCAGAGCTTGCCTGTGGCGGTTACACCTTTGCTACTTCCGGCAAGTCGGTCTTAAAAAACGGGTGGAAAGATTTTAAGGATGCCTTTAAGCGTTCCTTTAAGACAACGGAAGATAAAGAGCAGGAGGATAAGAAACTGCCGGAGCTTTCCGAGGGACAGACCTTTGACGGGGTTCAGACGAAGATCAGTGAGCATTACACCACACCGCCGAAGCACTTTACGGATGTGATATTTTGTGAGCGTAAGGAGTGGATAGGAATTGAAGAAAGGAGTTCAGCATGAGAAGAAAAAAAGATAAAAGCAATGGCATTACTGCTTTGTATGAAAGACTGTCTCGTGATGACGATAATGCTGGAGAGAGTAACAGTATCATTCATCAAAAGCAAATGCTTGAAGATTATGCTATAAAACATGGTTTTACGAATCTTGTTCATTTTACCGATGATGGTTGGAGTGGAGCGACCTTTGACAGACCTTCATGGAACAGACTTGTTGAAGGTGTTAAAAACGGAGAAATCACTGCCTGTATCTGCAAAGATATGTCCAGAATCGGCAGAGACCATTTGCAAGTAGGTTTTTTCACTGACATTCTGTTTAGAGAAAAGGAAGTTCGATTTATAGCAATCAATAATGGTATTGACAGTGACCGTCAAGAAACCAGTGAGTTTGCCCCTTTTCTGAATATCATGAATGAGTGGTTTGTCAGGGACACAAGTAAGAAAATTAAAGCTGTACTGAAATCCAGAGGTTCTTCCGGCAACGCTCATACAAGTAATATCCCACCATACGGCTATTTGAAAGATCCCGAAAACCCCGACCATTGGATTATTGATGAAGAAGCTGCCGAAGTAGTCCGCAGAATTTATCGCATGACTATTGAGGGAAAAGGACCTTATCAGATAGCAAGAGAACTTTCAGAAGAAAAAATAGAAAGACCATCTTATTATCTTGGCAAAAAGGGACTTGGAAATCATGCAAGCAACTATGACAAAGAAAATCCGTATATGTGGCGAGGAAATCAGGTTACTACTCTGATTGCCCGACCAGAGTATATCGGAAAGACTGTCAACTTCAGGACATTCAAAAATTCCTATAAGGACAAAAAGACGAAAAGGGCAGATAAGGAAGATTGGGTGGTTTTTGATGATACACAAGAGCCTATTGTCGATGAAGAAACATGGCTGCTTGCTCAAAAGTTAAGACAGAATGTAAGAAAAGCAGATCCTATGGGCGAGCCTAATGTTCTGACCGGAAAGATTTACTGTGCTGACTGTGGTGCGCCGATGTATAATCACAGGCAACGAAAAGGGCGTGAAAGAATATACTATACTACCAAAGGCGAAAAGCGGATAAGCCATTCAAATCCGGCAGATTGTTATGAATGTTCCACTTATAATCTTGCTTATCAGAAGTATGACCGGCATTGTACTTGCCACCATATTTCAACAAAAGCACTTAAAAGCATCATTCTGAAAACCATACAAGAGACTTGCCATTATGTTTCTTTGAATGAGCAGGAGTTTGTCTATTCTCTGCAAGAAGAATCGGCGATGAAAGATATTGCTGTTTCTGAAACTGTAAAAACCGCATTGAAAGAAATCAGAAGCGAGTTCACGAACTGGATATGCTTATCAGGAAAATCTATGAAGATAATGTAATTGGAAGATTGCCGGACAGGCTTTTTCAGAGTATGCTTACTGATTATGAAAATGAGCAGAACGAGCTAAACAAGATTATTGAGACTGACACCGCTGATATGCAACGGATTATAGGCGGTCAAAATAATGTGGAGCGTTTTCTAAAGCTGGTCAAAAAGTATGAGAACATTACAGAACTTACTCCTGCCATGATAAATGAATTTATCGACAAAATTCTGGTTCACGAGCCACAAGGAAAAGGTGCAGACCGCACCACAGAGGTGGAGATATATCTTAACTATGTCGGGCAATTTCAAGTACCTGTGGAGCAGCATGAACCAACAGAGGAAGAAAGGATTGCTGCTGAAAAAGAGGCGGAACGACTTCGCAGAAAACGAGAATCCAATCGTAAGTATATGAAAAAGATTCGTGAGAAATCAAAAGAATTTGCGGAGCATGAGCGTATAGCAGAAGAAAAAAGTTCTGATAGCAATGTGTGTGTTGAACAGAACGCCACAAGCAAATCAAATCGGCAAAAAGTGAAAGGAGAAAAAATAGCATGACAGAATTGAAACCACGAATCCATGATGAAAGCAACGGTCTGGACTATGTTCTTGTGGGCGATTACTATGTGCCGGACTTGAAGCTGCCGGAGGAACACCGCCCTATCGGTATGTGGGGCAGACTGCACAGGACATATTTGGAGCAGTACCGCCCTACAAGGTTCTCTGCCCTCTGTTTATCCGGCGAACTGCATACTTACCTTGCTGACCTGAACGAACAGGCAACGGAAAGGTGCAGCCTTATCATTGAGCAGATGAAACAAGCCGAGGGTGTGACCGAAACCATGAAAGCAGACAATCAGATGTTGTGGGTACAGTCCATGAACTCTATCCGTAACCGAGCCGAAGAAATCATCAGACAGGAAATGATTTACTGCTGATTTTATCAAGTCCAAAACCAACAAATTTATATCGTAAACGAAGCGACAGGTATTTCCTTATGAAGTGTCTGTCGCTTTTCATTTATCAAACTTTAAGGAGGAAAACACAATGAAGATGAACCGGAATGAAATGGAAGCCCTTTATGCCTTTGGCTGTCCGAACCTGAAAGCAACTGTCGAGCGTTTGCGTATGGTAGCTGCCCTTGCACCCGATCCAGTGGCGAAGAAGCTGTTTTATATGCTTTCCGTTAAGCTGAGTGCTGAGGGTGTTGAAAGGTGGTATGCTGCTTTTACTGCAAGCTGCGTGTGTTGAAAAACCATAGGGAGGGCTGCTATGGCGAGACTGACGAAGATTGAGAAAGAAACAATCGTTCTCTTTAATGAGGGCGAGGACAAGGCAAATATCTACACCCACAACGCCGGATTGAAAAAGAGGTTGGCTGCTTTTGCTAAGAAGTACCCTGACCTTTGCCGACTGGAAAAATCCAATGTTCAAGGCGGTGTTTCTTATGAGCTGGCAAAGTCCCGTCTGTCTATCCGCTTCCTGCCGCCTTACAGTGAGGAACGCAGACAGAAAGCCAGTGAATATGCGAAAAAGCATGGGCTGAACAGTCAGCAGGGATAATGTGATAATCAGGCTGATATGCGGTTAAAATGTCAGGTGCAAACCTGATGTTTTGACCGTTGCCTATCGCCTGTGAGGAAAGTATCGGAGACTATAAATTTTACGGAAATGTGCGTTACAAGGTTTGAACAGGAACTCTGTACACAAAATTTTTTCTTCTATTCTTTAGGCTGATGAAGTATAATAGACAAAAGATAATTTTAGAAGTGAGCTTTTCGGGAGGCAGTATATATGGAAAAAAGTAAGGTAGAATTTGTATATAAAAATATTTCTTCATTAAACAAGATAAGTATAGTGAATAATAAAATATTTCGTATTTTGCCATATATTTGTGTGCCATCACTTGCTATAGGGGGGATTGCGGTTTTCCTAAAAGAAATGTTGCCTATAAAAGGAGTGTTGCCTAATTATATTAGACTTGTTTGCTTAGTCATATTTTTCTTAACCTTTTTGATGTGGTTGGTGTCTTTCTTTTTTGAATACATTTTTCTGTTTTTATGGAAATGCCCTGTATGTAAAGGAAAATTTCCATGGTATAAGACTACTTTGGGATATTTAGGAGAAGAAGGAGGTAGTCTTGTAAATAAAGAAGTTAAAGATATTTGTGACCGCAAGAATAAGAAAATATCTTTAATTCAATATGAAAATAGCAATTTAATCATTCCCAAAAAGTGTCCGCATTGTGGTGAAGTTATATGGAAAAAATAATTTTTGTAGATTACCTGTAATCTGCCACAACTGAATATGACCGTTAAGGCAGATGAAGAAACTGATGTATTGAGCGTAAAGCATCATGCGTCGGTTTTTCTTATTTCATGAGCTGACAGAATTCCGACTGTATATCACCCGTGAGGAAAGTATCGGGGACTATGGATTTTGCAGAAATGTGCGTTACAAGGCTTGAACAGGAACTCTGCACACAAAATTTTTTCTTCCATTCTTTAAGTTGATGAAGTATAATAAAATATGAAAAATTGAGGTTTTTAATACTCGATTTCAAACAATCATTTTTATATAGCTGGAACTATGGAGGCAAATGAATGATTTTTACGAATGTGTTTTAATATAATTACACAAATAGGTCCCTATTTAGTTGTACTTCTTCTTTTGA
>ENA-OQCN01001778-OQCN01001778.1-human-gut-metagenome-genome-assembly--contig:-NODE-1778-length-10125-cov-5.469894_pt1 | contig 10125 bp, 13 predicted proteins | sample MGYA00242497_ERZ504576 | MGnify/ENA primary metagenome ERZ504576 (study PRJEB26092, sample SAMD00036296) | human gut metagenome | host: Homo sapiens | study: EMG produced TPA metagenomics assembly of...
CGTTCTTGTCAGCTCGATATCGTATCCCGCCTTTGTTCCGTCGCAGTCCATGCTGGTGAGCAGGATTTCTCCGGCGCCAAGCTTTCTGCTTTTTTTGCCCACGCAACGGCATCGATGCCGACATCGATGCGGCCGCCGTTTTTATAGATATTCCAGCCGCTTCCGTCCGCTCTTTTCTTGGCGTCGATCGCAACGACCACGCACTGGCTGCCGAATTTCTGTGCCGCGTCGTGGATGAGCTGCGGATTGTTGATGGCAGAGGAGTTGATCGAGATTTTATCGGCTCCTTCGCGGAGCAGCATCTTGAAATCATCCACGGTACGGATTCCGCCGCCGACGGTGAACGGGATAAAAACGTTTGCTGCTACTTTGCGCACCATATCAACAACAGTTCCTCTCTGATCGGAGGAGGCCGTGATATCAAGAAAAACAACCTCATCGGCTCCTGCCTTGTCGTACGCTTTTGCGATCTCCACCGGGTCGCCGGCATCTTTTAAATCGACGAAATTAACACCTTTTACGACTCTTCCGTTTTTTACATCCAGGCATGGGATAATTCGTTTTGTAAACATCCGTCAGTCCTCCTCTCCAATTTCCGCAAAGTTTTTCAGAATGGCAAGCCCAAGATCTGAGCTCTTTTCCGGGTGGAACTGGCAGGCGAACAGATTTCCTTTTTCCACGGATGCATGGATGTGTGTACTGTACTCTGTCGTTGCTTTTATAATTTTCTCCTCTTCTGCTTTCAGATAGTAGGAGTGGACAAAGTAGACGTAAGACTCCTGCGGGATGCCTTTAAATAAGCGTCCCTCGTTCTGCAGATGGATGGAATTCCAGCCCATGTGCGGAATCTTTAAGCCCTCTTTGTCCGGAATCCGGAGAATTTCTCCTTTTAACAGGCCAAGGCCTGCAACGCCCGGGCTCTCTTCGCTGCGTTCAAACAGGATCTGAAGTCCGAGGCAGATTCCAAGAAACGGAGTCCCTTTTTCTACGATTTCATGAATAACCGGTACCAGATGATAGCGGTTCAGATTTTCCATCGCATCTCCAAAGCTGCCGACACCCGGCAGAACGACGTGATCTGCGCGTTTTAACACGTCTGGATCCCTGGTCAGTACAACCTCTTTTCCAAGGCTTTGAAAGACTTTTTCCACGCTTTTTATATTTCCGGCATCATAGTCGATCAGTGCAATCATAGGTGGGTCCTCCTCGTTTGTTATTTCAGTCCACGCCCCCTGTCATTGGGGGCATCTCTGCTGTTCTTTTGCAAACAGTACACTTCATTCTAACATACCGTTTTCTAAAATTCAAATTTTGAAGGTTATAAAATTATACAAAAATGCAGAAATTCTTAAGATTTCTTTTACTCCCGCTCCTTTCTTTCTTTTTATACTGGACAAATGGCGGGCATCACGCTACAATAAGAGCGTTGCACTAAGAAACGATAACATTTTGTGAAAAACGAGAGGTGTATATGATTACCAAATATCTGATTGTATTTTTGATTTCCATGGTTCCGCTCATCGAGCTGCGTGGTGCGATTCCGTACGCGGTAGCTTTCCATATTCCGACGCTTCCGGCCTATCTGATCGCCGTCATCGGAAATATGCTTCCGGTTCCGGTTATTTTCCTGTTCGCTCGAAAGGTTCTTGTCTGGGGATGTGATAAAAAGTATATCGGAAAATTCTTCACCTGGTGTCTGGAAAAAGGCGAAAAAGGCGGGGAAAAACTGAAAGCAAAAGCCGGTCGCGGACTTCCGCTCGCCCTGCTGCTCTTCGTCGGCATCCCGCTCCCGGGAACCGCGCATGGACCGGCACACTGGCCGCAAGTATCCTCGATATGGACTTTAAGACCAGCGTTCTCGCCGTCATGGGCGGTGTTCTCCTCGCAAGCGTCATCATGCTGCTTGCAAGTTCCGGCGTATTCGGGGCAATTGGAGCGCTTCTGACGTAAACGGCTCTGATTCCGTTTCAATTCCATAAAATTTGGCTTACAGCCGCACAGATTTGTTTTTCCGATCTGTGCGGCTGTTTTTGTATAACTTTTTTCTAACAGAAATTTTCCCTGCTGTTTCCTGTTCACGTTTTTCCGGATCGAATTCTGTTTCTTTTCTTCCAGTATCTTCTTGTGCTATTTTCATTTTTCCTCTTGAACATTCGTTCGATTTGTGTTACACTTCTTTTATCGAACAGTTGTTCTTTTCGTAAAATACCTGTTATCTTATTGTTTTACTTTTATTCGTATTCATTTGGACATAGAAAGGAATTTTTCTGCCATGCAGTTATCATCACAAACACTTTCTCTCTCCGAGAAGCTGAATCTTCTCGCTGACGCGGCCAAATACGACGTTGCGTGCACTTCCAGCGGTGTGAACCGTGCCGGAAAACAGGGACATCTCGGCAATTCGGTCTCCTGCGGTATCTGCCACAGCTTTTCTTCCGACGGACGCTGTATCTCTCTGTTGAAAATTCTGCAGAGCAACGACTGTATCTACGACTGTAAATACTGTGTCAACCGCGCCGGGAATGACCGGCAGCGCGCCACGTTTACACCGGAGGAGGTCTGTACACTCGTCACGGAATTTTATCGCCGAAACTATATTGAGGGACTCTTTTTAAGTTCCGCCGTCTGCAAAAATCCTGCCCATACGATGGAGCTCATGTACCGCACTCTGCATCTTTTACGTAATCGTTACCGCTTTAACGGCTACATCCACGTCAAAGCTATCCCGGGCGCACCCGCCGAGCTGATCGAAAAGACCGGCTATCTCGCCGACCGCATGAGCGTCAATCTGGAACTCCCGACCGGAGAAGGGCTGCAGAAACTGGCCCCGCAGAAGACACAGAAAGCGATTTTAAAACCCATGCGCCAGATCCAGTCCGGTATTGTAGATTACCGGCTGACCGCAGGGAAAAATGCTTTTTTAGAGCGTTCCTCGGGAAACCGCTATCTCTCCCACTCCATTTTCGATACACGAAAGCAGATTTCCGCCTCCGCTGCCGATCTGGGCTGGATCTCTTCTTCCTCCGCGCGGTCGCTGCCGGAAAAGGAACGCTCTGCTCCCTTCGTTCCTGCCGGCCAGAGCACGCAGATGATCATCGGTGCGACAAAGGAAAACGATTACCAGCTTCTCTCCACCTCACAGCTTCTCTACCAGCAGTATGACCTGAAGCGCGTCTTTTACTCCGCCTACATTCCGGTCAACGAGGATTCCGCCCTGCCCTCACGTGAAACCAAGCCGCCGCTTCTTCGGGAACACCGCCTTTATCAGGCAGACTGGCTGCTCCGCTTCTACGGTTTTCAGGCGGATGAACTGCTCGATGAAGCCCACCCGAACTTCCATGCACAGCTCGACCGAAATGCGACTGGGCACTGCGCCATATGGAGCTGTTTCCGGTGGAGATCAACACGGCTGAGTATGCCGACCTTCTGCGCGTTCCCGGCATCGGGCCGAAATCGGCCATGCGGATTGTAAAGAGCCGCAGAAGCTCCCATCTTTCCTTTGAGCACCTGAAAAAGATCGGTGTGGTGCTGAAACGCGCCAAATATTTTATCACCTGCGAGGGAAAAATGATGTATCACATGCGGCTGGAACAGCAGTTTCTGACCCGGCAGCTCACGGGAGAGGAAGCCGCCTCCAACTGGGAGGTTTCCCATCCGGAACAGTATCAGCAGCTTTCTCTGTTTGATGCTGCCGTACCTGGGCATATATAATCCCGGGCGTTCTTCTCACGGAAAAGCTTTTTGCTGTATCTGCGCTTTTTTGCAGAAGGCTGTTGTCTGTATCAATTGATTTCAGAAAGGATTTTATTATGACTGTTTACACCTGCAGTCCGGATCTTGCGTCGATCCTGACCTGCATCTATGAAGCCTGGAATTCCCGTCTCGGCTACCGCAATGTACGGCTGATGACGGAACCAGTCGGCAATCTGGAGCTGTTCTGCGATTACTGCCATGTTGAGCCGGACACAGAAAAAGCCGCCAGCGTCACGCGATCCATTCAAAAGAAGATCGGCGCAGCAGCCTGGCGGCTCGTCTATCTCTGTGCAATGTCCGAGAGAAGCGACGCTCCCGACATCATTTATCGTTTTCTGCTCTACGGCTTTTCCTATGGAAAGGATACCCTGCATATGCTGCAGGAACCGGCGGTATTCCACGCTTTTGAAGTTTCCCGTCAGGTCACAAATGAAGCGCATTCGTTCCGGGAATTTATCCGTTTTGCAAATATTTCCTCCGGTTTTCCGATCCTGGTCTCGCATATTTCCCCGAAAGCCAATGTGCTGACCCTGGTCGCTCCCCATTTTCTGACCGGCTTCCCTCAGAAAACTGGATGATTCTCGATGATAACCGGCAGCTTGCCGTCGTGCATCCCGCTGACCGGCCCTTTTATCTGACCCGTCTTTCTCCGGATGAAATAGAACGCCTTTCCCTCACGGAATCCACTTCGGACCCTTACGAAGAACTCTGGAAAGGATTTTTCACCGCAATTGCCATCAAAGAGCGTTCCAATCCCGACTGTCAGCGTACGCATCTGCCGCTCCACTACCGGGATCATATGCCGGAATTTAAAAATTTTTAGAGTCTTAGAATTTTTCCAGCTGTTCCATGTTCAGCACAAACACAGTACAGCCTCCTGTCTGGGTATCAATCGGAACAGAGTAATTTCCGCCCGGGCAGAAGTTTCCGCTTTCCATCGGGGTGGCCGCATAGGTAACTGTTTTCCGAAGCCCTGCTTCCTGTTTTAAGATCGCAAGCACAGCGTCGAGCTTATGATCATCGGTTCCGATCAGCAGTGTTGTGTTCTTCTCCTTCAGGAAACCGCCGGTCGTGGCAAGCTCCGTCACAAAAAAGCCTTTTTTGTTCAACTCGGCAATGGTGTCTGCCTCGTCCTCTTTCCGTAATACAGCAACAATTAACTTCATACAAATTCCTCCTCGCATCCTCCGGTCAAACGGATTCTGATTTTTGAAAAGTCAGCTGCTTATGCCGTATGGCACATTGCATTTTTCTGTTTTCACAGTAAAAATAGCATAATGTCACGGAAAAAGAAAGTCTTTTTTTACTTTTTCACTTCAAATCCGTATGACACGGTTCCATTTTCGAATACCGCGTCCACTTCGTAGATGTAGCCGGCCTCGGCTCCCGGAATGCTCCAGCTCTCCGCATGCTCCACAGAAACGCTTTCTCCCTCCGGGTAACCATTGCCAAAGTTCTGCCCCCGGTCTTCGGCCGGCCATCTTTCTGCTGTGACAGAATCCGGCTCCTCCGAGAAGACAAGCTCCAGATCGGTTTTTCCTTCGTCATTTGCTGTATGCAGATCACTCAGTTCCGTCCATTCCAGAATGAACGCACTGTCCGCAACGACGTTCTGACCATTGCCGTCCTCATCAACATAAGACCAGGTATAACCTCCCTGTGTTGCCATAGCTGTCACCTGGGCATTTGGCTGTGTGTAGCACAGATTCAGAAACGGAATTTCCGATGGATCCTTTTCCGGCAGAATCTGGGAAAGTTCCTCATCGAATTTTTCTGCATCCGCCTCCGTACCGCCGCTGATTCTCATAATACGGCTGATACCCGGATATTGTCCCGGATAGGAGTTCAGCATAATACCGTCGCCCTCCACTTGAAGAAAATCTCCTTTTTTGATCTCGGACGGATCAATAGCATTTCCATTTTCATCGTAAAGTGTGTCGGACGGTGTATGTGTCACATAGATGTTTCCGTGTTCCAGATCTCCCAGGTACCATAACCCGGAATCTTCTGCAAGAAATACGGCTTTCTGTACTTCTTCTGCCCTATTGCTGTCCGCTGCAGTACTTGCTGTATCTGCATTCAGATTTCGGTCCCGTTCCGTTTTCATATAGATTCCGCCTCCAATCAGCACGGCGGCAACTACAACACCGGTCACTCCAAAAATAACTGCGTTTTCTTTTTTCATAAGCGTATTCTTCCTTTCCTGTTGTTTTCCCGTTTTTTTTACACGACTTGTTTTATCTTTCTGCAAGACATGCAAGAAACGGTTCCCCGTACTTTTCAAATTTGCTCTCGCCGACACCAGAGACCGCCAGCATTTCCTCTTTGTTGGACGGTTTCTCCATCGCCATCTGGATCAGTGTTTTATCCGAGAAGATAATATACGGAGGCACTTTATGCTCCTTTGCAAGCTCCATCCGGAGTGCCCGCAGTTTTTCGAATACCGCGGCCTCCTCGTTGGAAAGATCCTTTGCCGCTGCCGAGGTTTTTGTCTTTGTCTTCTCTTTTGCGGCTTTCGGAATCCGTTTTTCTTCTTTTGCCATCTTCATCAGCATCGTGCCGTCCTCATCCAGCAGCTCCGCCGCTTTTGGCAACAGGCGCACAATGCTGTATGTGTCGGCCGTTACATAGAGATATTCCCGGACCTGCAGTTCATTTAAGATCTGCCGCAGCCGGTAGACCGGCTCTTTTGCCAGTTCCCCGTAATGGGAGTTTTCATCCATGCGGTACTGGCGGATTTTCGCGGTATTCGCACCGTGCAGGGTATCGAGAATCACCGTCGTGCCGTAGCGCTGACGGCATTCCCGCACACAGCCAAGGATTGCCTTTGCCGCCGCTGTCACATCCACCGTTTCAAATTCCGAGAGGCAGTTGGAACAGTTTCCACAGTAATTGGAACCGTATTCCCCGAAATACCGCAGGATATAATCTCTGAGGCACTCATGGGTGAAACAGTAAAACGTCATTTTCTTCAGCCGTTCCTCCTCCCGCTGACGGATCAGCGCTGTCGTCTCGGGATCCTCACTCTCCTGCGCCATGTTTTCGATAAAAACTGGTTTGTGATCACATCCTGTCCCGCATACAGCAGAATACATTCCGCCGGAAGCCGTCCCTGCCTGCTCGTCCGGCCTCCTGATAATAGCTTTCCATGTTTTTCGGCATATTATAATGGATGACGTACCGCACATTAGATTTATCGATTCCCATACCAAAAGCGTTTGTCGCTACCATGATCTGCTTCCGGTCATAAATAAAATCTTCCTGGTTTTCCTTCCGTTCCAGGTCAGAGAGACCCGCATGGTATCTTGTGACAGAATATCCTTTCTGCTCGAGTTTCTCACAGACCTCCTCCACATTTTTTCTGGTCAGACAGTAAATAATTCCGCAGTCCGCCTCGTGCTCTGCAAGGAATGATTCCACGGCTGCGAATTTATCTTTCGGCTGCTGTACCGTAAATTTCAGATTTTTCCGGTCAAAGCCTGTGACCAGACGTACCGGATCACGCAAAGACAGCAGTGCTTCGATATCATCCCGTACCTCTTTTGTTGCCGTTGCCGTAAAGGCACCGATCACCGGCCGTGCGGGAAGCTGCTCGACAAACTCTGTGATTTTCAGGTAGCTTGGGCGGAAATCCTGACCCCACTGGGAAATACAGTGTGCCTCATCAACACTAATCATCGAAATTTCCATCGACTGCACCGCGTACAAAAATTCCGGTGTCAGAAGGCGTTCCGGAGCAACATAAATTATCTTGTACCGGTCCTCCATGCAAAGCCGAGTGCCTTCCGGTACTGCGCTGCACTCAACGAGCTGTTCAGAAATGCAGCGTGAACTCCCGCCTGGTTCAGGGTGGATACCTGATCCTTCATCAGGGAAATCAAAGGAGATACTACCAGCGTAATCCCCGGCAGCAGAAGCGCCGGAATCTGATAGCACAGCGATTTTCCCGCGCCGGTCGCATGATGCCGAGCACATCCTGCCCGGAAAGAAGTGCATCCACCAGCATTTCCTGTCCCTCCCGGAAGGAGTCGTAACCGAAGTACTTTTTTAAAACCTCATATTTTGTCATCTTGTTTTTCTCTGCCCTTTCCATCCACTCTACCTCCATTGTGACATAGATTGCAGGTAAAGTCAAACCGATGTGTGCCGCATGTTTTCTTTCATCCATACATATATTGTCTCAAAAAGTCCTGGAGGGGGATTTTATGCGTTCTCTTTCACCCCTTTCCCGCCGGATTCTGAAAAAAGCCGGTATCGCCGCCGCTTTTTTCTGCTCCGCTTTCCTTTTTGGCTCTGTTCTGTCCCACTTTACCTGCCGTGCGCTCCGAAAGGCAGCCCCAGTTTTTCTCTCTGCTGCGCCGGAGACACCTGTTTCTTCCGTTTCGATGCCCGTCCTCTCCTCTGCTGCCGAAAACTGGGGCTCTCCTTCCCGGAAAAGGGAAGACTCCCGTCGCAATGCCACATCCGAAGAGCTTGCCGCCTACAACGCCTGGTTTGCCGCTTCACCGGAAGAAAACATCATCTATCTGACGTTTGACTGCGGCTATGAAAACGGCAACACCCCGGCGATCCTTGACGCACTCCAGAAGCATCAGCACCCGCGGCTTTCTTTGTCGTCGGCAATTTTCTCTCCGACCAGCCGGATCTTGTCAAACGCATGGCGGCAGAAGGTCATATCGTCGGAAACCACACCTGGTCACACCCGGATATGTCCAAAATTTCCACGCAGGAAGCCTTCTCCGAAGAACTGAACCGAGTCTCCACACTTTATCAGGAAACCACCGGCCAGGAAATGGTGAAATTTTACCGGCCGCCGCAGGGAAAATACAGCACACAGAATCTGCAGATGGCAAAGGACCTCGGATACCAGACGTTTTTCTGGAGTCTTGCCTATGTAGACTGGTACCAGGATCAGCAGCCAACCCACGATGAGGCTTTCGAAAAGCTGACCGGACGCATTCATCCCGGCGCCATCGTTCTGCTTCATAACACCTCCTCAACCAACGCGGAGATTCTCGATGAGCTGCTGACGAAATGGGAAGAAATGGGATATTCTTTCGGCTCTCTCGATCAGCTCGCATCGAAATCTGCCTGAGGACCGGAAATACGGTTTCTCATGTATTTCTATCTTTCTTTTGTTCTGCTTTTTTTATCCTGCTTTCAAACCGGAATGCCTCCTCTTTTACTTCCTTCCAGAGCCGCAGCACACAGAGCAGATTCGGCACCGCCATGCAGGCATTGGCAAGCTCCGCAAAATTCCAGACCGTTTCCGCCATGCAGACGCACCCGGCAAACGCTGCAAAGCAGAAGAAAACACGGTAAACCATTCCGAAGCTATCCTTTTTCACCAGCCAGAGAAACGCCTGCTCCCCCTGGTATGCCCAGCCGGCCATCGTTGCAAATGCGAACAGCAGAATCCCGACCGCGACAACATAGCCTCCCGCCGGTCCGAACACACTTTCAAAGGCCTGAATTACCATCGCCGCTCCATCCGCTTTTTCCGCCTCCAGTATCCCCTCTGCCGCCCCGGTCACTCCAACGGCAAGGCCGGTCACAAGACAGATCACCATGGTATCAACGAACACACCTGTCATGCTGATGTACCCCTGCCGCACGGGATCGTCGGTCTGTGCCGCCGCAGCACTGATTCCTCCTGCTCCAAGCCCTGCTTCATTCGAAAACACACCGCGGGAAATTCCATACCGCAAGGCCGGCGGCAGCAGGGAAATTCCCGCACCCACCGCTCCTCCCGATACCGCCCGGAAAGAAAACGCGTCCCGTACTATCGCAAGCAGTGTCCGCGGAAGCTCTCCGGCGTGCAGACCGATTACCATTCCTGCCCCGCCCAGATAAAAGAGTGCCATTCCCGGTACCAGCACCTCCGCCGCTTTTGCAATGGAACGCAGTCCGCCTGTCACCACGAGCAGAAGAAGAATCGTCAGCACCAACGCGCTTTTTTCTCTTGCCACGCCAAACGTATCCTGCATCGCCAGCGCAATCGAGTTTGCCTGCGTCATATTGCCCATTCCGAGAGATACCAGCACGGTGCTTCCGGCAAAAAACACAGCCAGCATCTTCGCCAGCCGCTCCCCCGGAAATGCTCTGGTCAGCGTCACCATCGGACCGCCGCAGTATGTTCCGTCTTTTCTTTGCATCCGGTACTGCACCGAGAGAAAACTCTCAGAAAATTTCAAAGCAAGTCCACAACCGCCGCCAGCATCATCCATCCAGTGCTCCCGGTCCTCCAAGCGCCATTGCGGAGGCAACCCCACGATATTGCCCGTCCCGATCTCCGCCGCAAGTTCCGTCATCAGCGATGCGAACGGCGAAACTCCCGCTTCTGTTTTCTCCCCGCTGTACCTCGCCTCACGG
>ENA-OQCN01001779-OQCN01001779.1-human-gut-metagenome-genome-assembly--contig:-NODE-1779-length-10114-cov-1.528888_pt1 | contig 10114 bp, 12 predicted proteins | sample MGYA00242497_ERZ504576 | MGnify/ENA primary metagenome ERZ504576 (study PRJEB26092, sample SAMD00036296) | human gut metagenome | host: Homo sapiens | study: EMG produced TPA metagenomics assembly of...
GACTGCAGCCGCCGCGAACGTAGCCAGTCGCCGCAAGCAAATCCTTCACATGCATCATGGCCAAGGACTTCTCCCCCGCGGCACGCGCGGCGGACTTTAGATCGAGCTCGTCGGCAACAGGGATGCAGCACACGACGTGGTCGTTGGACGGCGTCACGCAGACCAAGGTCTTAAATCCTTGTCCGGGCTCCTCGCCAAGCTGCTCCGAAATCGCGACCCCCAGGCCCGCCGACTCATCACCATCGTCTTCGTACGTATGTAGAACATAGGAAATGCCGGCGCTTTCCAGCTCGCGCATCGCATTGGTTTTTGGCGTCTTTACAGCCTTTGCCATGGCATATCCTTCCTCGCATTCGGACGCAAGGATTAAGTATATGTCCAATTCGGCTGCATACGTCACTTCGACACAGCAAGCGCCATCGAATCACAAGGAGTCGATCGCCCATAACTGAATCGCCTATTTATTGAGCATCAAGTTGAGCCTGACGCTCCCGGTCACGCCTGAGCAACGGCGCCAAAAACTTGCCCGTATAACTCTGCGGACAGTCCGCAACCTGCTCCGGTGTGCCCGAAACCACGACGGTTCCGCCGCCGTTACCGCCCTCGGGGCCCATATCGATCAGGCGGTCGGCAACCTTGATGACATCAAGGTTGTGTTCAATCACCAGCACCGTGTTGCCCGCATCGACCAAGCGCTGCAGCACATCGAGCAGCTGGCGGACGTCCTCAAAATGAAGGCCGGTCGTCGGCTCATCCAAAATATAGAACGTCTTGCCCGTCTGGCGTCGATGAAGCTCCTTGGCGAGCTTCACACGCTGCGCCTCGCCGCCCGAGAGCGTCGTAGCGGGCTGGCCCAGGCTCACGTAGCCCAAGCCTACATCGTACAGCGTCTGGAGCTTGCGCTTAATCTGCGGGATATTCCCAAAGAAGGCCAGTGCCTCGGTGACGCTCATGTCGAGCACGTCCGAGATGGTCTTACCACGGTAGGTGACCTCAAGCGTCTCGCGGTTATAGCGTTTGCCGCCGCAGACCTCACAGGGGACATAGATATCGGGAAGGAAGTGCATCTCGATCTTAATTTGTCCGTCGCCCTTGCATGCTTCGCAGCGACCGCCGCTCACGTTAAAGGAGAAACGTCCCGGCGAGTAGCCGCGCGCCTTCGACTCCGGCGTACTCGCAAACAGCGCGCGAAGATCATCCCACAGGCCAATGTACGTAGCAGGGTTGGAACGCGGCGTGCGGCCAATCGGCGACTGGTCGATATCGATAACCTTATCGATACACTCGATGCCCTCGATTTTCTTATACGGACCCACAGGCGCGTCGAACGGTGAATGGCATTCGTAAGGCAGGTGCGATAGTGTCGGTAACCAGGGAGCTCTTACCCGATCCCGACACGCCGGTAACGACCGTAAGCGTACCAAACTCGATCTTGGCGGTAACGTTTTTGAGGTTGTTGGCGCGGGCGCCCGTGATCTTAAGGCAGCCGCGACCGGGCTTGCGGCGCTCATCGGAACCCGGATCATTCGTTTGCCGGTCAGATAAGCGCCCGTCATCGACTCGGGACACGCCATGATATCGGCAGGCGTTCCCGCCGCGACTACGTGTCCGCCGTTCACGCCCGCGCCGGGGCCCATGTCGATCACATAGTCGGCAGCACGAATCGTATCCTCATCATGCTCGACGACGATGACGGTATTGCCGATATCGCGTAGGCGCTCAAGCGTCTTGATCAGGCGCTCGTTATCGCGCTGATGGAGCCAATCGATGGCTCGTCCAAAATGTACAGGACACCCATGAGCCGGCGCCGATCTGCGTTGCCAGGCGAATACGCTGGGCCTCGCCTCCGGAAAGCGTCGCCGAGGCACGATCGAGGGTCAGATAGTCGAGTCCGACATCGACCAGAAAACGCAGGCGCTCCAGGATTTCCTTGACGATGCGTCCGCCGATAAACTGTTGGCGCTCGGTGAGTTCCAGGCCCTCAAAAAACTCGAGCGACTCACGGCACGACAGACAACAAACCTCGTAAATGGACTTGCCGCCCACGGTGACGGCGAGCATCTCGGGGCGCAAACGAGCGCGTGGCAGCTCGAGCACGGCTCCTCGCGGATGTACTTCTCCAAGCGCGCCTTGGTGTTCTCATTCGTCGTCTCGGTATAGCGCTCGTACAGGATATTGCGCACACCCGAGAACTTGGTGTCCCACTGGCTGCGGCGCCCATCGAGCTTTTGATAGTCGACCGAAATCTTCTGGTCGCCCATGCCGTCTAAAAACGCACGACACACCCGCGGAGGCAGATCCTCCCACGGCGTATCGACGCTCACCTTAAAGTGTTTGCAGACCGCAGCGAAAATCTGCGGATAGTAGTTAGAGTTGCCAAACAGGCTGCCAAAGACCCGTCGGCGATCGACTTCGAGGGGTCTTCGATTAGGGCTCGGCATCGACCGTCTTCTTAAAGCCCAGGCCATCGCACTCGGGGCACGCGCCATAGGGCGCGTTGAACGAGAAATCACGCGGCTGCAGGTCATCGATGGAGTGTCCATGCTCCGGGCACGCTAACGCCAGCGAATACTCCAGCAACTCGCCTTCGGTCCCCTCGGGAGCGTCGCGGTCGGGCAGCAAGTATACGTTCACATTGCCGTGCGCCAGCGCAGTCGCCTGTTCAACGGACTCGGCAATACGGCCCAGCGAGTTCTCGCGAATCACGATGCGGTCGACCACGACCTCGATATCGTGCTTGAATTTCTTATCCAAATCGATAGGGTCATCAAGCGAGCGAACCTCGCCGTCGACACGCACGCGGCTAAAGCCTCGGCGCGAAGGTCCTCAAACAGCTTGGTGTACTCGCCTTTTCGCCCGCGCACCACCGGTGCCAGCACAAACGCGCGGCGGCCCTCCCCCGCCGCCAGGACCTTATCGGCGACCTGGTCGGTCGTCTGGCGCTCAATGACGCGGCCGCATTCGGGACAGTGCGGGGTGCCCACACGGGCGAACAGCAGACGCAGATAGTCATAAATCTCGGTTACGGTGCCAACCGTCGAGCGAGGGTTTTTAGATGTCGTCTTTTGGTCGATCGACACCGCCGGCGAAAGGCCGTCGATTGAATCCAAGTCGGGTTTGTCCATCTGGCCCAAGAACTGGCGCGCATAACTCGAAAGGCTCTCGACGTATCGACGCTGGCCCTCGGCATAGATAGTGTCGAATGCCAGCGAACTCTTGCCCGAGCCAGAAAGACCGGTAATGACCACGAGTTGGTCACGCGGAATGGAAACATCGATATCACGGAGGTTGTGCTCACGAGCGCCGCGAATAACGATAGAGGAATCAGACATGGAAGCTCCTTGCCTCCTATTGCATCGAATCATACTGCCGATGAGTTTAGCGCACTCGACGCGCACAGATGTTCGTAATACAAGATTCGCAGACCTTTAGCTTTGCGTATCGGGCGCTTTGTTTCTCGAAATGCCGTGGAAAGGTTACAGTAATCTAATACTGAACTTAATTTGCTGTACCAGAGGAACGTCCATGACCGAAGATATCCCCCTTGAAATCACTTCGAGCGACATGGCCAATCTGCCATATTCATCGCCGTCCTTATCGTGGCCGCCGTCGTCGTGCGCGTGTATTTTTCAATCAAACGCAACGAAAAGCCACCCATTGCCCGCGTCTTTTGGTGCGCGACGCTCCTCATGCCGCTCGGCGTGGTAGCTGCATGGATTACGAATCAATCGCTCGTAAATGAGGGCAGCTCCCTATGGGTCCTTTCTTATTCGGCGCTCGGTGCTGCCGCCGTCATGCTTCTTGTCGAGCCCTTGGTTTCGGGACTTATCGACCAAACCGACCTTGCGACGGGAACGGTTGCCTGTATTTGCCGCGACATCCTTGTCATCGCCGCTGTTTCAGCGCTCTCGTTCGTTTCAATCGAAATTGCCTGCAACGAAACGTTCTATCGCATTCCCGCCAACTCATTCGGGTTTTCCGTCGGGTTGCTCGCGACGGTTCTGCTCTCCCTTTATTTGCTGGGACAGCGTCATGGAGGCGTCATGGTCCTCGTGCCCGTCGTCTGTTGCGTCCTTGGCATTGCCGAGCACTTCGTCATAACGTTTAAAGGCGAAGCATCCTGCCAAGCGATATCTTGGCCCTTGGCACCGCAATGGAAGTGAGCGAGGGATACGAGTTTACCTTTACCGCCGGAATCGTAACCTCTCTCGCCCTGCTGGAGATTTCCCTGGGGCTTCTTTCGCTCATCCGACCGCGAAAGCTCCGTACGCCCACCCATGTCTTCCCCGCTATCGCCGCTAACCTCTGTGCTTTTCTGCTAGTGACCGTTGTGGGGCTCTCAGGCTTTCCAACATCGACTTGGAGCAGGCGCTGGATTTTGGATTTGACCGTTGGCAGCCCATCACCACGTATGCGTCTCAGGGTTTTATCACTTCGTTCACCGAAATGGTCAACGAGTTGCCCATTGAGAAGCCCGAAGACTATACGCCCGATGAGGCGCAGAGCATCGAGCAGGAGCTCGCCGCCGCCTACGACAGCACATATGGCTCGAGCGAACAGCGCGCGGCGGCCGTTGCCCAGTTCAATGAAATCAAGCCGACGATTGTTGCCATCATGAACGAGAGTTTTAGCGACCTTTCGTGCTTTGAGCAGCTCCAGGCGGCCGGGTACTCCGGCCCCGCATTCTACAACTCGCTTCCCGACACACTTGTTCGCGGCACCATGCTCGCTTCGGTCGCCGGTGGCGGAACGGCGAACTCCGAATTCGAATTTTTGACCGGAGCGACAACGGCCTTTGTCGGATTAGGCAAGATCCCCTATCAGCTGTATCAGATGAATGGCGTAAACAGCCTGGCAAAGGACCTTAAAGAGCTTGGGTATACCACTACCGCTATGCACCCGCAAAACCCCGTCAACTACCATCGAGATAAAATCTATCAGCAGCTGGGCTTTGGAGACTTTCTTTCAATCGGCGATTTCGAAGGTGCGCCCTATTACCATGCCGGCGTATGCGACTACGCCACCTACGACAAGATACTCGACCTGCTTAGAACCGACGAAGCGCCGCAGTTCATCTTTGACGTCACGATGCAAAATCACGGCGGCTACGACTATGGCACCGTTCCCGCCGAAGAGCTGACAAACTATTGGGTCGAGGGAGCCAGCGAAGGCGCCAACAGCGCGCTCAACACCTATCTCACCTGCATCAACGCATCCGACCGGGACCTCGAGTACTTTATCAACGAGCTCCGCAACATCGGCAGACCGGTTGTTCTTGTCTTTTTTGGCGACCATCAGCCGAGCGCCGCAACGACTCTCAACGACGAGCTGTACCCTCAGGAAGATACGGCAAGCCACGCTTTCCGTATCTATCAGTCGACATATCTCGTCTGGGCTAACTATGAGATCGCCGGCAATACCGAGCTCAACGTCTACGACACCGTCGGGGCAAACGAGATTGCAGCCATTACCCTTAATAAGATCGGCGCCCCGCTCACCAATTACCAAAAGGCCCTGCTTGCGACAAGGTCAGATGTGCCCACCATCAATGTCGCCGGCTATCTCGGTGCCGACGGGCTGCGCTACGACTTGGAATCGGAAGACAGCCCCTACGCCTCGACGATCGACAAGCTGCAGCGCATGCAATACCTCGAGTTCGCCAGCAAAGTTCAGTAAGCCCGCCCATTCGCTTGGCCCATCGTATTGCAAGCACGCTCGGCCCAAACGCATCGCAAATGACTCCCGCTCGCAAACGAGGTACAATGACGCTCGTGTCACATCGCGGGCCCGGCCCAGCATATACAAAGGAGTCATACATGGGTTGCGAACACGCACAGCCGCCGGCGGACAAACGTCGCCGTCGCAATTTGAGGAGAACACGCTGTCCGAGGTCAAGCGCGTCATCGCCGTGCTTTCCGGCAAGGGCGGTGTCGGCAAGTCATTTGTCACCGGTGCCATCGCCACCGAGCTTGCCCGTCACGGCCACAAGGTCGCGTCCTCGATGCCGACATCACCGGTCCCTCTATCCCCAAGATGTTCGGTATGAGTGGACGCCACGTCCATGCCCTTGGCAACCTTATGCTGCCCGAAATCTCCGAGCACGGCGTCAAGGTCATGAGCTCCAACCTGCTGCTCCAAAACGAGACCGACCCGTCCTTTGGCGCGGTCCGGTCATCGCAGGCGCCATTAGGCAGTTCTGGAGCAGACGTCGTGCCCATCGACTACCTGCTGGTCGACATGCTCCGGGAACAGGCGACGTCGCGCTCACCGTCTTCCAGTCGCTGCCCGTCGACGCATCGTCATCGTCACGAGCCCGCAGGATCTGGTCTCGATGATCGTCGCCAAGGCGGTCAACATGGCCGAGAAGATGAACGTCCCCATTCTGCATTGTCGAGAACATGAGCTATATTGAGTGCCCCGACTGCGGCAAGAAGATCGAGGTCTTTGGCAAGAGCAAGCTCCCCGAGGTCGCAGAGCGCTATAACCTCGACATCTTGGGGCAGCTTCCCATTAATCCGGCACTCGCCGAGGCCTGCGATAAGGGCGAGGTCGAGACCGCGCTGCCCGATGGCATGTTGCCCAAGCAGTCTCTGCCGTCGAGGCTATTACCCCGCACGACGACCGACGAGGCCTAAGTGAACGCGAGCGCTTCTATGACGTCCTGGTAATCGGCGGCGGGGCTTCAGGCCTCGCCGCCGCCATTACGGCCGCACGCGTTGGCAAAAGCGTCTGCATCGTTGAGCGCGATGTCGCCTGCGGCCTTAAGCTCCTTGCGACCGGTAACGGCCGCTGCAACCTCTCCAACGAATCGATCGATCCTCAGCGGTATAACCACCCAGCACTCGTCACATCCGTCATGGGCCCCCAGCCCGAACAAGAGCTTATGGGTTTCTTCTCCTCGCTGGGTATCATGACAACCTCCGAGGAAGGCCGGCTGTACCCGCGCTCCCTTCGCGCCGAATCGGTGCGCGACGCGCTTCTCACGTTTGCGACCGCCTAGGTATCACCTTAATCTGCGGAGCCTACGTTGCCTCGGCGCACAAAGCTTCCGAGGCTGGGCACTCCAAATAGACCGTCCAGCGCGGGCGCTCAAGGCAAAAAAGCACGACGACCGAAAATCGGAGCTCCGCTCGCTTCGGAAAGCGCTCGCTGATGTCCCTCGCAAGAACGTGGCCCTGCAGGCACATGCCGTAATTATCGCCACGGGCGGCAACCCCACCGGTATCGCCGATACGTTTCGCCTCCCCCTCACTTCGCTGCGCCCCATCCTCTGCCCCGTATCGGCAACGGTCTTTGGCGATCGGGCGGCGCTCAAGACGTTGGATGGCCTGCGCGTCCGCGCCCGCTTGACGCTCGCCCGCAATCATAATGAGCTCTGGCACGAAGACGGTGAAGTGCTGTTTCGAACCTTCGGTATCTCGGGCGTCGCTGTCTTCAACCTCTCTCGTCGTATCCAGCACGGCGATACGATCCTGCTCGACGTTTTCCCCGACCTCTCCAAAGACGAGTTGCTCGATACGCTCAACCGGCGCGTTGAGCTGCTCGGCGGCTTTTCGCCCCGCGATCCCCGTTGGCTCGACGGCATGCTCGCCCGCAACTCTCCCGCGTCGTCTGCACAGCTTCGAGCAGTGCCATCCAGGCTCCAACGATGTCATCCACCTGGTCTCGATCCTCAAGCACTTTAAGTTGCTCGTCAAGGGAACAGCCGAGGAGCGCTCAGCGCAGGTCACGCGTGGTGGCGTATCTGTCGAGAGCATCTCAACACCCAGCTACGCGCGCGCAGCGTTGTCGACGCCCCGCTTTACGTCTGCGGTGAAGCGCTCGACATCGACGCCGATTGCGGAGGCTTTAACCTTGCGTGGGCCTGGATCTCGGGCATTCGCGCTGCAAGCAGCCTGTAGCCGCGCAGTCTATAATCAAAAACGCATTCGGGCCGTCTGGGATACCGGACGGCCTCTTTCTTGCCTCTAAGGAGACCTCGATGATCGAAATCACCCAAGTCAACGCGTCGCTCGATGAAGCCGACGATGAAAATGCCTGTCTCATTGTTGGCAAGCGAGTCGCCAAGCGCGTCCTACGTTGCAAGGACTCCGAGATCAAGTCCATCGAGCTCCACCGCAAGTCAATCGACGCTCGCAAAAAACGAGACGTCCATTTTATCCTGAGCTTTCGTGTTGAGCTGACTAGTCCCCACCTCGAGCGAGAAGCGGTCGACAGCGTTGCCGAGCGTGACCGCTCGCGCGTACGCGCGATAGAAGACGATGAGCTTCATTCCCCTCCCCCGCCTCCGACGTACCTCAAGAACGCCCTGTCGTTGTCGCGCCGGATGCGCCGGCCTTTTCGCTGCGCTTACGCTCGCCGAAGCAGGTCTTAAGCCCTTGCTCATCGAGCGCGGCGACCCGGCATTTCGCCGCTCGCAGGCGATCGACCTCTTTCTAAAGGAGCGCATCCTCGACCCCGAGAGCAATATCCAGTTTGGCCTGGGCGGCGCGGGGACCTTCTCGGACGGCAAGCTCAATACGGGAACCAAAAATCCCGCCCATCGCCTTATCCTCGAAACCTTCGTCGAGGCGGGTGCGCCCCGCGATATTCTGTGGGATGCCAAGCCGCACATTGGCTCCGACATCCTTCCCACGGTCGTCACCGCTATATCCCAGCGCATCGAGCAGCTCGGAGGTGTCGTCCGTTATCGAACGAAGCTCGTCGACATTCGCATCGACGCGTCTGGCGCCATCACCGGTATTGATGTCCAATCGTCCCAAGACACCGCTTGCGAGCCAATCGAGACAAAGCACCTCATCCTCGCCTGCGGGCATTCTGCTCGCGATATTTTTGAGCTCCTTAAGGACACAACGTGGTCCTCGCACAAAAGACCTTTGCCATGGGCGTTCGCATCGAGCATCCGCAGCGCGACATCGACCGAGCCCAATTCGGAGCTCGGCGGGACATCCTGCCCTCGGAGCAGCCCCTACAAGCTCGTCGCCCATCTTCCCAACGGCCGCAGCGTGTTCTCGTTTTGCATGTGTCCCGGCGGGCAGGTTGTCGCCGCCTCTTCCGAGCAGGGCCACTTGTGCGTCAACGGCGCCAGTCTCAATGCCCGCGACGGACGCAACGCAAATGCCGCCCTGCTCGTTAACGTCACGCCTGAGGACCTTCCCAACGATGACCCACTCGCCGGCATCGAGCTCCAGCGCGCCTGCGAGGCGGCCGCCTACCGCCTGGGCGGTTCCAACTGGAACGCACCGGCACAGCTCGTCGGAGATTTCCTCGCAGGACGCGCCAGCAAGGCGCCCGGAAAGGTAAAGCCCACCTATCCGCTCGGTGTGACCTGGACGGCAATTGACGAAGCCCTGCCGCAGCATATCGTCGAGTCGCTCCGCCTGGGACTTCCCCTACTTGGAAAAAGCTACGAGGCTACGACCGCTCCGATGCTGTCCTTACCGGCGTGGAGACTCGCTCGAGCTCACCGGTCACCGTCACCCGAGACCGAACATGCCATGCCGTGTCGACCCCGGGCCTCTACCCTTGCGGTGAGGGAGCTGGATATGCCGGCGGCATCATGAGCGCCGCCACCGACGGCATCCGTTGTGCCGAAGCCCTGATCGCAGACCTCTAACGCACGAATTCCAGCGCGCAAAAGACGCATGCCCCGAGCTCCGCAGGGAACTCGGGGCATGTTCGCTATTTCTTAAACCGTGCACCCTGGCGTTTTCTGCCCGATGCGAACGTGGAACCCTTGCGAGCCTGCGAACGTAAGCGCTCGATCGTCTCGTCCTCAGACGCACCCTCGAGCATCGCCCGAATCTGAACGACGGCATCGCGCAGGCGCGCCGCCTCCTCAAAGTCCATGGCGGCAGAAGCGTTACGCATATCCTCTTCCATGGTTTCGACGATCCGCACGAGCTCGTCATGCGGCAGTTCTTCCAACTGCTCCGCAAGTGTCTGCTCGGGTGCCACCGTTTCCGGCACGCCGCCCTCGCCCGACTCATCGGGCGTATAGAATGCGCCATGGCCAAGGGAGTCGCCCTTCGAGCGCCCCTTGGAACCCACAGTCTTTTCGGCCTCGGCAATAAAGCTCGAAATGTCGTTAATGGCCTTGCGGACCGTCTTGGGC
>ENA-OQCN01001780-OQCN01001780.1-human-gut-metagenome-genome-assembly--contig:-NODE-1780-length-10110-cov-1.513072_pt1 | contig 10110 bp, 11 predicted proteins | sample MGYA00242497_ERZ504576 | MGnify/ENA primary metagenome ERZ504576 (study PRJEB26092, sample SAMD00036296) | human gut metagenome | host: Homo sapiens | study: EMG produced TPA metagenomics assembly of...
TAAAAGTAGAGGGACTTAGCAAAGAGTTTCGGGGAGAAATGATTCTGCAAGATGTAAATATAACATTGGAGAGGGGTAAGATCTATGGCCTTGTAGGAATGAATGGAAGTGGTAAGACGGTATTTATGAAGTGCCTTTGCGGTTTCTTGAAGCCGACAACCGGAAAAGTTACGGTGGATGGCAAAGAAGTCGGGAAGGAGATTGACTTTCCACAAGATTTGGGCCTAATGATCGAAACACCGGGATTTATACCGTATATGTCAGGCAAGAGTAATCTGAAAAATCTTGCGCTGATACGCAATCAGATCGGAAACTACGAAATTGAGGAGGCTTTGCGGTCTGTAGGTCTTGATCCGAATTTAAAGAAACATGTATCAAAGTATTCACTTGGTATGCGTCAGCGTCTTGGAATTGCACAGGCGATCATGGAGAAACCACGGCTGTTGATCTTGGATGAGCCATTTAATGGGCTGGATGTACAAGGGGTTAAAGATATCAGAGAATTGCTGATGTCACTGCAGAAGCAGGGAGTGACGATATTGCTGGCATCGCATTACGATGAGGATATTCGTACGTTGTGCGAAGAGGTATATCTTGTAAGAGAGCATCGCATACGAAAGAAGGAAGAGAGCGATGGAGCAGAAAAATAGGATAGATCATTATAAAATTCAGAGTGTGCTGCTATGGTTTGGGATCTGTTTTTTGTTACAGATCCTCTTGCTTCTGATGCAGGAATTTCAGTACGATGGAGAACATTATCAGCCGTTATTGTATCTCTTTGGCAAGAAATATGGGAAGAATGCTTTTTATGCGACATCAGAAACCATGATGTTTCTGACGCAGTACGGTATCTCCATGTCACTGGCAGTGAAGATTTATCAGGAATACGGACCGAAGACTTATCAGGTGGTGCAGGAAAATCCGTATCGTCTGGCAGATGACATTTCCGGAATTGGATTTAAGATGGCAGACGAGATCGCGGCGAAGATAGGAATCGTGGCAGATTCGGATTTCCGCATCAAGAGCGGCATCCTGTATACACTCTATCAGGCGACAGCGAACGGGCACACATACCTGCCGGAGGACGAGCTGGCGGATCGGGCGGCAAAGCTTCTACAGGTTGAGATTTCCGAGATTGACAAGCATCTGATGGATATGCAGATGGATAAACGGCTGGTGATCCGGGAGAGGAAACAGCAGAAAACAGCAGAAATGGATGTTTTTGTTCAGGCGGAATCGGCAGTGTCGGGGCAGATGCAGCCGCAGCCAGATGTTTTGGGTGAACCGAATGCATCAAATGTATCAAATATAGCAAACGCCCCGGAACGCGCCGTTTATGCATCACACTACTATTATACCGAGCTAAACACCGCCCGCATGCTGCACGACTTAAACATCACTGGTTCCGAATCGGAAGAACAGATTCGGAAAAGTCTGGCAGTCATCCAGAAAGAGGAACAGATCGAGCTGGATGAACTGCAGATCCGCGCGGTGATTGAGGCGGTCAACTGCGGACTTTTGGTAATCACGGGCGGTCCGGGTACCGGAAAAACGACGACGATCAACACGATCATCCGGTATTTTGAAAAGGGCGACATGGATATCCTGCTGGCAGCCCCGACCGGACGCGCAGCAAAAAGGATGACCGAGGCGACAGGCTATGAGGCGAAGACGATTCACCGCCTGTTAGAGCTGACGGGAATGCCAGAGGAGGATGAGAAGAGCCGGACGACTTCGATGCACTTTGAGCGGAACGAGGACAATCCGCTGGAAGCTGATGTCATCATTATCGATGAAATGTCGATGGTGGATATCAATCTGATGCATTCACTGCTCCGGGCGGTCAATGTCGGCACACGCCTGATTCTGGTAGGTGATGTGGATCAGCTTCCGAGCGTCGGACCGGGCAATGTCCTGCGTGATATCATCGAGTCAGAGTGTTTCCATGTGGTAAAGCTAACCCGGATTTTCCGGCAGGCGGCGCAGAGCGATATTATCGTCAACGCCACCGCATCAATGCCGGAGAGCGCATTCCGATCGGAAAGTCAAGCAGGGATTTCCTCTTTATAAAGCGTGATGATCCGAATGCGATCATCAATGCAATGATCACGCTGGTACGTGAAAAACTGCCGAATTACGTCCATACCGATTTGTTTGAGGTACAGGTCATGACGCCGATGCGGAAGGGAGTGCTGGGATCGATACGGTTAAATTCCATTTTGCAGGAATTTTTAAATCCGCCATCGGCAGAAAAGGCGGAAAAAGAGTATGGCGAGACGACGTTTCGTGTGGGCGACAAGGTCATGCAGATCAAGAACAATTACCAGATTGAGTGGACCTCCTACAACCGCAGCGGCATCCCGGTGGACAAGGGAGCCGGCGTGTTCAACGGGGATCTTGGGCGCATCCGCGAGATCAATACCTTTGCGGAGCTGGTAACCGTGGAGTATGATGAGGGAAAACGTGTCGAGTACAGCTTCAAGCAGCTGGAGGAGCTGGAACTGGCATATGCGATCACGATCCACAAGTCGCAGGGAAGCGAGTATCCGGCGGTCGTGATTCCGGTCTGGAGCGGACCGCAGATGCTGATGACGCGGAATCTGATTTACACGGCGGTTACAAGGGCAAGAGCCTGTGTCTGCCTGGTCGGTGTCCCGTATGTGTTTCAGCAGATGGTGGACAATGCGATGGAACAGAAGCGCTATTCGGGACTGCGCGACCGCATTGAAGAAATTATGGAGACATTGTGATAAAAATATAAAATGGAATCAATTCCCCCGCGCCGCTCTGGATGCGCTATATCCAAGGCGCTGCCCGGTCTGCGGGGAGATCGTGACGCCGAAGGGCAGGCTTATTTGTCCTTCGTGTCTTTTGAGGCTTTCGCCTGTCAAATCGCCGGTTTGTCAGAAATGTGGAAAAGAAGTTTGGAGTGAAGAAATCGAATATTGTCCAGACTGTGTGAAACACCGCCGGTCATTTGCGCGTGGGATGGCACTCTTTAACTATACGGAGGAAGCTGCGCGCTCGATGGCAGCGGTTAAATATAAAAATAAGAGGGAATATCTCGATTTTTATGCCGAAGCTGTAGCGGAAAAGCTGAGGCAGTATGAAAATCGGGAGGAGTGGCAGTTTGACGGTCTGGTTCCCGTTCCGGTTCACCCGCGCGGAAACGGAAACGCGGTTTCAATCAGGCGGAGGTTCTGGCAAAGCGGATGGGCGAGCGGCTGGAAATGCCGGTGTGCCGGAATTTTTATATCGGATACGAAATACAGAACCCCTGAAAGAGCTGAATCCAGATGAACGGCTCCAGAATTTACAGCAGGCGTTTCAGGCAGATGCGGAGGCAATCCGGGCAAGTGGTGTGCAAAACGTGCTTCTCGTGGATGATATTTATACGACCGGAAGCACGGCGGAAGCGTGTACCCGGGCGCTTCTGTCTGCGGGGATCGAAAAAGTCTGTTTTTTTGCCGTTTGTATTGGACAAGACGCTAAAGTGGGATATGATAGAGAAGATAGGCAGAGGGAAGCCTTATAAGTGGAAATACTCCGGCATTTCTGGATGAAAAGAATAGTAGAAATCATTTGAATCTAAAGTTGCGGGAGAGGCAAAAAGAGGTTCAGGAGACGGAAGGAATGCGGGGAGATTTCAAGTAAGAAAGAAAAGGAGTAAAAAGAATGCAGGAATTTGAATATCGCCTAGAAAAGGAAGATTATAAAAACTGGATTCACTGGAACGTGCTTAAGCATGAGTCCAAGAAAATGAAGATGGTGTCGGCACTCTTATATGTCGCATTTTTAGCTCTCTTTCTGGGAAAAAATGTGATGCAGGCAAAGGGCAATCTGGTTCTTCTTGTACCGTCCATCGTGATAGCGGTGCTGGTTGGCATCGGCATGTTTTACATGATTTCAAACCAGAACCAGGAGCGGATGATCTGGAAACGGAGCGGACTTAAAAATTTGGAAAAGACGGGCAATTTCCCAGTCGTACATCTGACGCTGGATGAGAAGACACTGACCATGACGGTTGCGGCGCAGGAGATGACCAAGACTTACAGCTACAGCGACATTGAGCAGATGGTTGAGATTGAGCGGATGTATCTGCTTGAGACGAACGAGAAAACCTGGCAGTTTATCGCCAAGTCGGCCTTTTCCAGCGAGGAAGAGCAAAAGCAGTTTGAGACATTCATGAATGAAAAACTTGCGGATGCCAAGGAAAACCCGGAAGAATATCCATCCGTGACAAAAATACCGGAAATAGCGGAGAACCAGGAGGGCGGCGCCCTGCATCAGAACGCCGCGCTTGAGGATGATGTTGTGGAAGCTGATGAGCCGGAGATCACCCGCGTGGATACAAGCCATAGTGGTAAGAATGGAAATGGCGCATTTTATCGGAAGCCAGGCGGCAGATGAGGAAGAAACCGATGAGCCTGAAAAGGCGGAGCCGGATACCACAGACAGTCATGAAAATGTGGAAGAAAAGACAGATGCTGTAAACGAGGAGAAAATGGACGAGTAAACCTTTCTGATTGTTTTATAGCATCTGAAATACGAGGCGCGGGCAGAATCTGGTTCCAGCCTGCACTAAGTGAAAACGATATCTATAATATAAAAGAGGCGGCGAATGTCGGCAAGTTATTGCTTGACGCGCCGCTTCTTTTATGATATAGTAGACGGGCGAATGGAAGAACATAGGTCTTTTTTTTTTTATGCTCAAAAACCAGATTTCCGGTTGGAGAGTGGAAAGATCGCATACTAAGAAAAATGGAGGTGGAAGTTGTGCGTACAAGAATTACACTGGAATGTACAGAATGCAAGCATCGTAACTACAACATGACAAAGGATAAGAAGACTCATCCGGAACGCATGGAAACCAAGAAGTACTGCAGATTCTGCAAATCACACACACTGCACAAAGAGACAAAATAATTGTTGTCGAAAGGAAGTGGAATTATGGGTGAGAATACAAAAACTCAGAAAAAGAGCTGGTTCAAAGGACTTAAGGCAGAGTTCAATAAGATCGTTTGGCCAGACAAGAATACACTTGCTAAACAGACCACGGCAGTTGTTGCTGTCTCCGTAGTGCTTGGAGCGCTGATCTCAGTAGTTGATGCGCTTTTGAGATATGGAATTGACTTTTTAGTGAAATAGTTGACTGCAGCAGAAAGGTGATTTTATGTCAGAGGCAAAATGGTACGTCGTTCATACCTATTCAGGGTATGAGAACAAAGTAAAAGCCAACATTGATAAGACAATCGAGAACAGACATCTTGAGGATCAGATCCTTGAAGTAAGAGTACCGCTGGAAGACGTTGTTGAGATGAAGAACGGTGTCCAGAAAGTATCTCAGAAAAAGATGTTTCCAGGCTATGTGTTGATACACATGATTATGAACGATGATACATGGTACGTTGTTCGTAATACAAGAGGTGTGACAGGATTTGTCGGACCTGGATCTAAGCCGGTGCCGCTTACAGATGCGGAGATGGCTCCTCTGGGAATCCAGAGAGAGGAAGTAGTCATGGACTACGAGGAGGGCGACACAGTCCAGGTAATCGCTGGAGCATGGGCAGATACGGTTGGTGTAATCCAGTCTATCAACATGCAGAAGCAGAGCCTTACTATTAATGTTGAGCTCTTCGGCCGCGAGACCCCGGTTGAAATTGGTTTCGCAGAAGTTAAGAAAATGTAACAGTAAGTGGGAGGGGCGTTGTATGTTCCCCGCCATCACCACAAGGAGGTAATTGAAATGGCAAAAAAAAGTAGAAGGTTATATTAAATTACAGATCCCAGCCGGCAAAGCTACTCCGGCACCACCGGTTGGACCTGCTCTTGGTCAGCACGGTGTAAACATCGTTGAATTTACAAAACAGTTCAACGCTAAGACTGCAGATCAGGGAGATATGATCATCCCTGTAGTTATCACAGTTTACAATGACAGAAGTTTCAGCTTCATCACAAAGACACCACCGGCAGCAGTTCTGATCAAAAAGGCCTGCAACATCAAATCTGGTTCAGGTGTACCTAACAAAACAAAAGTTGCTACAATCACAAAAGCTCAGGTTGAGGAAATCGCTAAGACAAAGATGCCAGACCTGAACGCTGCTACAATCGAGAGCGCTATGAGCATGGTAGAAGGTACATGCCGTTCTATGGGTGTAACTGTAACAGAATAATTGATGAAGATTAATGTGGGAGGGTTATCCCGACAATACCACTAGGAGGTTTATAGAATGAAAAGAGGAAAGAAATACGTTGAAGCTGCGAAAACAATCGACAGAGGAACACTCTACGATGTAGCAGACGCAGTATCATTAGTTAAAAAGACTGCAACAGCAAAATTCGATGAGACAATTGAAGCTCATATCAGAACTGGATGTGACGGACGTCACGCTGACCAGCAGATTCGTGGAGCAGTTGTTCTGCCACACGGAACTGGTAAAAAGGTTCGTATTCTTGTATTTGCGAAAGATGCCAAAGCTGAAGAAGCTAAAGCAGCCGGAGCAGATTTCGTAGGTGGAGAAGAACTTATTCCTAAGATCCAGAATGAAAACTGGTTTGAATTCGATGTAGTAGTAGCTACACCAGACATGATGGGTGTTGTTGGACGTCTCGGACGTGTACTTGGACCTAAGGGATTAATGCCGAATCCGAAGGCTGGTACAGTAACAATGGACGTTACAAAAGCTATCCAGGAAATCAAAGCTGGTAAGATCGAGTACAGACTTGATAAGACAAACATTATCCATGTGCCAGTAGGTAAAGCAAGCTTTACTGAAGAACAGCTTACAGACAACTTCCAGACGCTTATTGATGCGATTAACAAAGTAAGACCTGCAGCAGTTAAGGGACAGTACCTTAAGAGCGTAACACTTACTTCAACAATGGGACCTGGTGTAAAAATCAACCCAATGAAGCTTGTTTAATCCGCAAGATAATAACGAATATAAGAGCCCTGTGTATGAGTGGAAACTTATACACAGGGCTTTTTGTATAATAAGCAACTACATTCCCTGTTATACAAAAGCCTCCGGCAGAATACACATTTGCGCGAAGAAGCAGGATGTTGCAAGCGACTGCGCTCAGCGCGAGAATATGCCAGGGCACATTTTTGTTTTACCAATGTATGTAAGAGAAGCTGCCGGTGGCAGATCCTGTGTATCGTTACACGAATAGGATATATGACAAAAGATTCCTTAGTAAAAAGGTAGGAATAATAAAAAAGTAGTTGACAAATGAGAGAAAAACAACTATAGTGTAGTAAAGTAGTAAAACCGATGAACAAGAGGAGTAAGTAAAGATATTTGTTCCCAGAGAGCTGCAGGTGGTGGGATTGCAGTAATAAGAGTTTTTACCGAATGGACTTGTGAGGGCAGTTTGAAACCAGAAGATGGGAGTAGATGCTGACGGGATTCTCGCCCGTTATCAAAGAGATGTGTATGATAGTACATAAAAGAGTGGTCACAAGATATGACAAATTGGGTGGTACCGCAGAAGTGATAGAAATATATGTTTGAATTATATTTAGCTTTTGTCCCTTTAGAGGGGCAGAAGCTTTTTTTATGCCAAAGCATGCAAGAGAAGCTGCCAGTGGCAGGTTCTCTGTATATCTATGTATGCCAAAGCATGCATATTAGAATTCACTGCATGTCCATTCGCTCTTCCATACACAGGCAATTAAAACCAGAGACAGACAAAAGGAGGAACCATATTGATGTATCCAGATTGTAATGAAATCATGAAACTGGCACCGGAGTATCATATCATTCCGGTATGCAAAGAGATCTATGCAGATGTAATTACCCCGATCACACTTTTGAGAAAGATCGCAGCGGTAAGCAAAAGATACTATCTGCTGGAAAGTGTGGAAGGTGGAGAAAAATGGGGAAGATATTCATTCCTTGGATTTGATCCGATCATGCGTGTTACATGCAATTCCGATAAAGTAACGATTGAGACAGAAGAAAGAAAAGAAGTAAAAGAGACAAAGAAACCTCTTGAAGTAATCAGAGAGATCTTAAAAGAAATGAAGGCACCTAAGATCAAAGGTGTTCCGCCATTTGCGGGAGGATTTGTAGGATATTTTGCTTATTCCATGATCGGATATGCGGAACCTGTTTTGAATATTAAAAAAGGTGATTTTAATGATTATGATCTGATGCTTTTTGACAAGGTAATTGCTTACGATCATCTGACACAGAAGATCAGTGTGATCGTTAATATGAAGACTGATCACGTAATGGAAAATTACGGTAAGGCAACAGCAAAGATACAGGAAATGATCGGACTGATTAGAATGGTGCAATACCGGAGATGCCGGTATCTGATACAAAAGTGGAATTTACCTGCAATGTAAGTAAAGAAGAGTACTGCAAGGTAGTAGAAAAGACAAAAGAATATATAGTGAACGGAGACGTTTCCAGGCAGTTATTTCCAGACAGTTTACAAGTCCATACGAAGGAAGCCTGATCAATCCATACCGTGTGCTTCGTACGACGAATCCATCACCGTATATGGTATATATGAACATCGACGGGGAAGAGATCATGAGTACCTCGCCTGAGACGCTGGTAAGATTAAAAGATGGCAGACTTACAACATTTCCTGTGGCAGGATCAAGACCTAGAGGAAAGACGGAAGCGGAAGATAAGGCATTGGAAGAAGAACTTCTTGCAGATGAAAAGGAACTGGCAGAACACAACATGCTGGTGGATCTTGGAAGAAATGACCTTGGTAAAATATCAGCCTTTGGTTCTGTGGAAGTAACCGAATATATGATGATCCACAAATATTCAAAGATCATGCATATATGTTCACAGGTAGAAAGCAATATCGAGAAAGGCTGTGATGCACTCAGTGCTATAGAATCTGTGCTTCCTGCCGGAACATTATCCGGAGCACCTAAGATCCGGGCATGTGAGATTATCGAAGAACTGGAGACGGAGCAAAGAGGAATCTACGGAGGAGCTCTTGGATACATCGATTTTACCGGCAACATGGATACATGTATCGCAATCCGTATGGCAGTAAAGAAAGACGGTAAGGTGTATGTACAGGCCGGAGGAGGTATTGTAGCAGACAGCATTCCGGAAAATGAATACGAAGAATCTGCAAACAAAGCACTCGCGGTTATGAATGCGGTGAAAAATGCGAAGGAGGTACTGGCGTAATGGTATTACTGATTGATAATTATGATAGCTTTTCTTATAACCTGGTTCAGATGGCCGGAAGTATCAGACCGGATATAAAAGTAATACGAAATGATGCGATGACGGTGGAAGAGATTGAAAAGTTAAATCCAAGTCACATTATCCTTTCGCCGGGACCGGGATATCCAAAAGATGCAGGTGTATGTGAAGAAGTAGTAAAAAACTTGCAGGTAAGATCCCAATCCTTGGTGTATGCCTCGGACATCAGGCAATCTGTGAAGTATATGGAGGCACGATCGCACATGCCAAAGAGCTGATGCACGGAAAACAGAGCGAAGTAGAATTAGATACGGAAAGCCAGATATTTTCCGGAATGAATAAAAAAATCAAAGCGGCCAGATATCATTCGCTGGCATTAAAAGGCGATACTCTTCCGGAAGAACTGAAGGTGATCGCACAGACAGAAGACGGAGAAGTGATGGCAGTAGAACATAATCTGTGTCCGGTATACGGAGTCCAGTTCCATCCGGAATCTATTCTGACACCGGAAGGCAGGAAGATACTTGAGAATTTCTTCAAAATAGAAATAAGATAGAAAATCGAGGATTTGAGAATAAAGATATTGCATTGATGAAGACAGAAACCGGAAAAACATCAATAAAGATAAAGGGATAAAGATATTAAAAAGAGTGACACAGATACAGGAGGCAGTAGAGCATGATAAGAGAAGCAATCGCAAAATTAATGAATAAAGAAGACCTCACATACGATGAAGCAATAGGTGTTATGGAAGAGATGATGGATGGAACCGCAACACAGGCACAGATGGGTGGATTCCTGACAGCACTTTCCATGCAGGGAGAGACAATAGAAGAAATCACAGCATTTGCAACCGTAATGAGAGAAAAAGGAGTAAAGATCACTCCGGAAAGAGAAGTCATCGATATCGTGGGAACCGGCGGGG
>ENA-OQCN01001781-OQCN01001781.1-human-gut-metagenome-genome-assembly--contig:-NODE-1781-length-10108-cov-2.615369_pt1 | contig 10108 bp, 10 predicted proteins | sample MGYA00242497_ERZ504576 | MGnify/ENA primary metagenome ERZ504576 (study PRJEB26092, sample SAMD00036296) | human gut metagenome | host: Homo sapiens | study: EMG produced TPA metagenomics assembly of...
TTTAGAGAAAAAATAAAAGATAGCATGTGTGCAACACGAATTCCATTGACGGAGTTTGACAGAACGCTTATCCGCTGGATCTCCTGCGATAACTCGCGTTGAAAATTACTGAAACCAGTAATCTTTGAGGCTCAAACAATCGCCCGATCCAGCTGCGATTCTATCAAAACTCCTATGGAATTCGATCGTTGCTCACATGCTATTCTTTCATTTTTTCTATAAATACTCGATTTCATAATGCGCCATACCCTTTTTATCAATGTCCATCAGGATATACGAAGGGCGTTTTCCCTCCTGTCGCGGATAGGAAATACTTCCAGGGTTCATGACAACGATTCCGTCCCCGTATTCGATCAGCGGAATATGTGTATGCCCGAACATTGCGACATCCGCGCCCCGCGCTAAAGCCTCACGCTTTAAATCCTCTATCCCTGATCCGACATAGTAATAATGTCCGTGTGTCATAAACACACGGTAATTTCCTGCCATGATCTCCTTTTCACGTGGCAGAGAAGAGAAAAAATCATTATTTCCAGCCACAATTTCTAATGGACAGCCACAAAGCTCCCCAATATAGTCTTCATACCCTTCCGCATCCCCGAGATGGATCACAAGATCCACCGGCGAAACTCTCTCTAAAACAACTTTTAAATTTTCATGTTTTTTATGCGTATCACTAATAACCAGTACTCTCATAAGGCTACCTGCCCCATCCTATGTATTTCCAATCCCCGTTTTTATACATCAGATTCCATACTGATTCAATTTTTCCTTCATGCGCGCAGCGCCTTTCCCTGTGGCTGATCTGATTTTTCTGTTTCTCCGTAAGCTCTGCAGTGGAACATCCAAACTCATCCACATAAAAATCGGGTCATATCCAAACCCGTTACTTCCTGCAGGTTTTTCTCCGATATAACCTTCTATCGTTTCTCTTGTAACCAGCACATCTCCATTTGGCATTGCAGCAGCGATCGCACAGACAAAACGAGCCGTACGCTTTTCCTTCGGCACACCTTTTAACCGGTCTAAAATTGCCTGATTTTTGATCGTATAAGAGGTATCTTCCCCCATATAGCGGGCAGAATATACGCCTGGTTCCTTATTCAGATAATCCACCTCAAGTCCGGAATCATCTGCAAGGACAATATCTTTTGTAAACTGGGCCACTGCCTTTGCTTTTATTCTGGCATTTTCCTCAAATGTCGTCCCGTTTTCCACGATATCCGTCTGGATCCCGGCTTCTTTCATAGACAGGATCTCTGCATCCATATCCCCTAAAATTTCTCTGATTTCTTTCATTTTACCGGCATTTCCGGTCGCAAAAATAATTCTGTTCATTCCGCTTCTCCATTTCCCTGTATGACATTGGTTTTCACACTAATATCCTTCTTCAAATGCACGCAATATCGCATGATAGATACCAAGTGCTGCTTTTTTCTGATAATCCTCCGACCGCAGCAGATCAAGCTCCTGCTGATTGGTCATAAATCCAACCTCGATCAGCGCAACCGGAACCTTGCTTGTCCTTATAATATAGATACTGTCTCCCTCAACAAGACCACGGTTTCTGCTCTGTAACTGTCCCGTTACTTCCTCTAAACAGATCTGTGCCAGCCGCTTACTTCCAAGTTCGCTCTCATCCGACTCGTTATACATGACTGCTGTACCATTTGCCGAGGACATTCTTCCACTGTTTGTGGAATTGTTATGTACGCTGATAAAAAGATCGGCGTCCGACTTATTTGCAAGCTGTACCCTCTGATCAAAAGTAGGGTTGCTGTCGTCGGTTCTGGTATAATAAACACCGATATTGTGATCATCCTCATCAAGTATCTTTTTTAACTGAAGCACAATATCAAGATCAATTTCTTTTTCATTGACCCCCTGTTTGTTCGCTCCCGGCGCACGGCCTCCATGCCCCGCATCGATTACGACTACTTTATCATACACTTCCTGCGGTGTCAAAAAATCAAAATAATAATATGCACTGTCATATTCCGTTTTTAATTCATAAACATGATCCATTACGATCTCTATCACACCATCTTCTCCCTTGCTGGAATAAGAAAGTGTCGCAATGTGATTACTGCTTCCCGTAATCGGTCCGTTTTCAAAATAAGAGCGGTCTGTTCCCGGAATGCTGATTTTTATCGTCTGTGTCACATAATCATTTGTAAATTGAATATCAGATCCATTTATGCCCTCCGGCAGTTTCAACTGCAGCTGTCCGCCATGAACCTGTTCTGATGTATCTGCAGCAACAATTTCAAGATCTTTCATCTCTGTCTGGTTTTCCGCATATTCCTGCTCTGCTAAACGCTCTTCCCGCGATTCCACTGCCCAGGTATGGATCTGTGGAAAAAACGGAAGTCCAATGCAGACTGCCACAGTAAGCACCACAACAACTGCTGTCGCAAATTTTAATATTTTATCTTCCATGTAATAACTGCTTTCTATCGATTATCACTGAATGCCTTGATACAGAGATTGGATTTCTCTACGGTATCAACACTCACCCATTTCGAGCCATTTGCACTGATATAGCTCTCTCCATCATCTAAGTCTACATTTTCAGTCGCTTCATCCGCAGCATACTCGATTGCCATCGGATGTACGGATCCGGGTGTAATTATATACAGAACAACCGCATAACGCTCCCCCGCATCCACTTCAATTCCCTGGTTAAAGTCAACGGTATAATAACCGGCATTCCCAAGCTTGCCGGACGCAACCGGAATCATCTTCTCCAACGATGTCTCATCCTCAAACTGACGCACCACATATAATTCATACTGTGAGTCTTTTCCAGTCGCATAAAAAGATGCCGCCTTTAAGGTTTCATTCCCCTCTGCGGTAAATACATTGGCACCGTAGATGCTGTCTTTATTATAACCAAGCTGTCCAACCCATCCGCACAGATCACTCTGATAAATGTGATCATAATTATCCGTGTTTTCTATATCCGTATAAACAACATTATGTGTTCCAATATTTGTATCATAATAGGAAATATAAAAGAAGCCGTTTTCCCCCGAAATTATCTCCCCAGCTGTTCTGACAGATAAATGCTCCATCACCCTCGAGATCAGTGTTAAAATTATCCTTAGAATAAGAATCATCCCATCCGACGATCACCACATCATGGTTTGGTTTCTCTGTACCAATATAGCAGTATGCATCTGTGCTTTTGTTATAATATGGGGAGGAAGACTGTGAACTGCGCAGTGCATTGTAAATGGATGTCTGTACTCCGCCGTATTTGAATACAGCTTCCTTGATCTTTTCATAATCTTTGCTTTCAATGATCTGCATTTCCTGCACATGTTTTACCGCGGTAAGATCCTCATTTGTCTGATTATCTCCATAAGGATCATCTTTTTCATAGACAGGTCCCTTCCATGCTGCAAGATATGCCATTCCCATGGTATATTCCCCACCGTCATTCTGCGTCATATTAAATCCGTTACAGAGTGTCATATGATCCACAGAATACTGCTCACTCTCCTCCGGCAGAAGCGATGATTCCAGCGCCCCTAACGCCGCAAATGACCAGCAGGTCCATAACTTCCCTGATTACGCACTTCTGATGTCCGGTTTTTCGTCCGCAGATCATAACTGGTCGGCACGATCGACGCATCTGAATTATCCGCAGCCTGTGCCTCATTTTCCTGCATGTTCCAGCTATATGTATAATCCATATATTGTGAGAGATCATTGAGACTGACATAATACTCATTATCTATCATGGTAAACGGAGAAGTGATCTTTTCAATGTCCCCATTCACGGTCGCAGTCTCCTGATCCAGGGAAAATGATATGTTGCTGGAATGTTTTTCCACCACAAGCCTGTCCCCGTCATAAATATGTGCGCTGCAGTTTAAGGCATCCCGCAAAATGGAAACCGGCATCATAATGTCTAAATTGTCATCCATATAAAATTTGTATTTCTCATTGGTATACTGTTTATTATCAATGATCACAGACAGCAGATTATCATTCACACTTGATGCAATCAGCGGATTCCAGGTTTCTGCTTCTAAACTCGCTCCGCGGAAACTGCCGATCTGCTCATACTCAGCACCAGGTATATTATATTTTATCAAAAAAGCAATCGCCACAATTCCACCAAAGGCAATAAATCTTTTCGAATAATGCATGAATCAGAATCTCCTTAATGAAAATTATCCCGTTTTGGCGGTTTCGGTCCCATAAACTGATAAAAATACGTCTTTAACATTCCGTTGTAGATCTTGCGGTTTTTATCTGCCTTCCGTCCTATGTAACGCTCGGTGTCCTCATAACTGGTGATCAGATACATAGACCATGCATCCAGTCTGCGGTAAGCCTCCCCGATCTGACTGTATAATTCCGGCAGATCCGCCTTATCCTCTAAACGCTCTCCGTATGGCGGGTTTGTCACGATAAAACCGTATTTCTTTGGATGGTGCAGTTCTGCACTGGTCTCTGCTGGAAATGGATCAGGTGGTCAACTCCTGCACGTTTTGCATTCTCCCGCGCCGCCTTAACCACATCACCGTCAATGTCATATCCCTGGATATCCACGGTAATGTCATCATTTACCATGTCCTGTGCCTCTTTTACGCATTCATACCACACCTTACGGTCAATGATGTTTGTCCACTGCTCTGCCGTAAATTCACGGTTCATTCCCGGTGCAATATTAGCAGCGATCATTGCCGCCTCAATCGGAAATGTACCACTTCCACAAAACGGATCCACGAGAATACGGTCCGGTCTCCACGGTGTCAGCATAAGCAGGGATGCCGCAAGTGTCTCCGTCAGCGGAGCCTTGCTCGTTAAAGTACGGTATCCTCTTTTGTGCAGAGAATCCCCTGATGTATCAAGTGTTACCATCACTTCATCCTTTAGCAGGAAAATACGCACCGGGTACGGCGCCCCATCCTCCGGAAACCACTCCTTATGATACTGCTGCTTAACCGCTCCACCATGCTTTTTTCGCGATCGACTGAATATCGGACGGACTGAACAGTTTACTCTTGATGGAGGATGCTTTTTTAACCCAGAACTTACCGTTTTCCGGGATATAATTTTCCCATGGAAGCGCTTTGATTCCCTGAAATAATTCCTCAAACGTTTCTGCATGAAAACGTCCCACCTGGATCAGGACACGTTCTGCCGTGCGCAGGAAAATATTCGCCCGGCAGATTGCTTCCTCATCTCCGGTAAATGTGATCCTTCCGTCTTCTACTCTGCCTATCTCATAGCCAAGATCATAAATCTCTCTTTTCAATACCGCCTCTAACCCAAAATGGCACGGTACCACAAGCTCATATGTTTTCATGAATTCTCCTTAACTGTTTCTTTTACCTTAGTACTATATTATCCGTTCTAAAATACCCTGTCAATGTTAATCATAACCATTATAGCGTCTGATTGCCTGCATTCCTCCAACAACGGTATACACCTCATAGCCACATTTTGAAAGCTGTCTTGCTGCTAAAAGACTCGTACTGCCATATTCACAGTAAACTAATAGTGTTCTATTTCTGTTAAAATGCCGCATCCACCCATCGATCTCCTCATATGGACAACAGTATGCTCCCCTAAAATGCCCTTCCCGGTAAGATTCCCGTTCCCTTACATCCAACACCAGGGCATGCTTATTTAAAATAATCTGTTCCATCTCGCGTGGATGGATCGTAAAAAAAGCCATACTCCCTCCGAAATAAAAACAGATTACAAAGCTCTGCCCTGTAATCTGTTCTTCTGCTAATGTTTTTTCCTTACATTATATGCAGTTTCCGGTACCCGTGTTCTTATTTTGATACGTTAGAACCTGTACTGTTCTGTCCGGATTTATTCTGTCCGTTGCTGTTTGTTGCTTTGTTGGAAGACTTATTTTTTGAGCTGTTCTGCTCATAACTATTCTCATAGCTGTCCTCGTAACTGTTTCTGCAATTAGATCCACTGTTTGCATTGTCTGCATTCTTTGCCATTTCTTTCTCCATTCCGGTGCTGTTCTGCACCTTGTTTACTACAATTTCGCTTACATGCAATTTTCCTTACACCCAATTCTGATTACGCATAATCTTTCTTACACGCAATTTTGAGTACATGAAACTTTAATTACATGAAACTTTTATTGCAAGAATATTATGGGAAGAAATTCTCTAAATTATACATACAGTTACATCATAAATTATACATACAATTACATCATATAATATTCTAAATTATCCTTCAGTTCATCCGTGATCTTACCACCGGCCTTCTGATATTTATCATAGACTCCCTTGATACGCTGAATCTTTTTCGTAATTAAAATATCATATTTCTGCCATGCATTCTGATACATCGGATTGGACTTTAACTCTTCTCTGATCTCCTTGGAAAATGGACAGTATGTCACAAGGATCTCTCTTGAAACTTTATTTAAACGGAAGCTTCCCTTTGATTCATATTTGATCCAGTTCTGATAATCTTTCACAAACACCTCGCGGTAATTATTTTTTCCACGAAGCAATGCACTTTTTATCTTCTCTTTTGCCTCAGTCGAAAGATCATGATTCTTCTTATAAAACTGAATATAATCACAATACTCTGCCGTCAGGGATTTATCGCGGATATCATTCCAGTGAACCCCTTGAATTTTACGACAGATCTCCCAACGGTAACGGCCGGTCGTTTCAACCATCATATCATCGAGATCAACTGCCGTAAAAATAGGGAACATATATCTTGCCGGTGTATCACGTCTGACCCCCGCTGTTTCCTGCCACATCATAGCTCTTGTTCCAGCGTTCGGCATCAGAATAATATTCGGAAGTACCTCTTTCATGATCTCCTCGCGATTGATTCCCTTGTCCGGATCAGAAAATACAACGCCTCTGTAAAATACGGAAAAATCAACTTTCCGCACTTTATTCATGGCATCTTCGATTTTCTGTGCCGTAACGAGCATCTTATCAACGGAATTGATCAGATCATTTTCGCCAAGGATCGGACAGAATGTTGAAACTCTGCCGTATGTAACACGGTTTCCGGAAGTAAACATATTCTGTATCTCAAATTTTACCTTCATCTCACGGTTATTCGCATAATCGCGCATCTGTTTTTCATTTACTTTTCCGGTCTTTTTCAGTTCTGCCAGATAGCCCGCATAATCTAAGTCAAATTCGTTTTTTGACGGTTCATTCTGACCGTTATAAATCGTTTTTAACCATTCAAAAATAGTAAAAATATGCTCTGAATTGCAAAGTTCTAAATGTTCTGTCAGATCGTAAAGGATATTGGCATTATCCTCACCTACCATCTGTACATCCATAAATCCGAAATTCAAAAACATCTCTATGATCGGTGTCGGTTCATCATCATCTTTCATCACATTCATAAATACTTTATAATATGCATCATAAAAGACCTGTGAAAGCTGTTTTCTAAGCTGGAACACTTCCGCATCCGTGGAAAGCATATCCGGAAGCTCCCTGTATTTCCGGATCAGATTACGCATATCTTCGATCCGTTCCGGTGTATATCCGGCATAGGTCAGGATATGTTCTAAGCAGTCTTCTGACTCTTCTTCCTCTTCATCCCACTCATCATCCGAAACATTATCATCTTCCCCCGGCGTCGCAAACTCATCCATCGCATACTGGGTAAAGTCGTGATTTTTGTATTCATTCAGACGATAGGATACCAGTTTGTCATCATAGATATTTAATTTGCGGATCACTTCCGCAATTTTATCCATACGTTCTTTTAACGGCGTCACATCATAATGATTCATTTCCGCCTGTATTACAAGTTCAAAATAAAGATGGAATAAATCGTTTTCAGATTCTGATAACAGGATATCCTGATTATATTTTAAATAATCAACCATCTCGATAATTCCCTGCATCACTCGCCTTGTCTGATAGGAAGCCTCCATAATAGCCCCGATACAGAGACTGTCGTCTTTTTGCATGAGTTTTATGTATTCATCAAGATATCCTTTTTTTGTAAGGCTTGTACTGTTATTAACCTCCCAGTTTTCTGCCATATGTACCATATCAAGCGGTTTAAAGTTGTCCATCCTCGTAAACCCCTGTCCATCGATACGCATCTGACTGCAGAGCATGGTATAGTCGTTATATTCCGTTTCCACAAACGTATGGAACTGTCTTACCAGATTTTTAAATCCAGCATACATCTCAAGCAGCATCTGCCGCTGCTTTAATGCAGCACGAAGAAGCGTGCCTCTCATACTCTCCTGCCCATTTAATGCATTGATCAGATCATCTGCTGTATTGTATGGAAAAACTGCAAGCACAGAATCTTCTCTCGCAATATAATCGCACAAAAACCGGTCTTTTTCCGAGACACCGATCACACTTCTTTGTTCAGAACAATCCTCGCATAGGAATTTCTCTGTACGACCGAACCTTCTAAAATTAAATACCATGCTTTTACTTTTTCTTTTTGTTTTGCAATGATCTGATTTTTCTGTACTTTAATCGTTTCCATATAGCCTGTCTCCTGTCAGCTTTTCACGCTGCAACACTTTTTGTTTTACACCGCCATTATTTTTTGTTTTTCTTAATTTTTAACAATTCATCTAGCAGACATTTTGCTGCTTCGTCCTTACTCATAAGTGCAAGTTCTTTTTCCCAGTCTTCTGTAATCAGAGTCAGCACATTGGTATCACCAGCAAATCCGGCTCCCTGCTGTTTTAAATTATTTGCAGCGATCATATCAAGATTTTTCTTTTTGCGTTTTGCCCTGGAATTTTCCAACATATGCTCTGTTTCCATGGAAAATCCACATAAGACCGTATTGCCTTTATTTTTTCCGAGTTCTGCAAGAATATCCGTCGTTTTTTCCAGTGCGAGTGATAACTCACCTTCTGATTTTTTAATTTTCTCATCTGCGGTATGCGCCGGTGTGTAATCTGCCACTGCCGCAGCCTTTACGATAATGTCCTGTTCTTTTGCACATTCCATGACCGCCTGATACATATCTTTTGCAGATGTTACGGGAACCGTTTTTACAAACATCGGCGGTTCTAATGCCGTCCTGCCTGTAACCAGTGTCACTTCTGCACCTCTTAACATTGCGTTCTTTGCTATGGCATACCCCATCTTTCCGGTAGAATGATTTGATATAAAACGTACCGGGTCGATTGCTTCCTGTGTCGGTCCTGCTGTTACCAGTACTTTCAGTCCCTGCATATCCTTCTCAAATGCCAGTTCCCTTAAAACATACTCCACCAGCGTCTCTTCAGACGGAAGTTTTCCATCACCGGTATCACCATTTGCAAGCATGCCGCATACCGGATCTATCATCTCATACCCATGCCGCTTCAGTTTTTCCAGATTCTCCTGCACGATCGAATTGTGATACATATTATGATTCATCGCCGGTGCAACCAGTACTTTACAGGTACATGCCATCACTGTCGTAGTCAGCATATCATCCGCAATCCCGTTTGCTATCTTACCAATCACATTTGCAGTTGCCGGTGCAAGTAATACAAGATCTGCCTGCTTTGCCAATGCAACATGTTCCACCGAAAATTCAAAATTACGGTCAAATGTATCAATCAGACATTTATTGCCGGTCAGTGTTTCAAATGTTGTTGCTGTAATAAAGTTTGTTGCATTCTGTGTCATCAGAACATGTACGTTACAATGCATTTTCTTTAGCATCCGCGCCACATTCGGCATCTTGTATGCTGCAATCCCTCCTGTTACACCAAGAAGTACTGTCTTTCCCTGAAGCATTTTATTTTCCTCCTGCTCTCGTTCTTTTACGATACGATGCTTTTTAAAAATATTTTATACTGTTTTTGTATATTTCGCAACAAAAGATTTCATGCGACAAATTACATGCAATTTTCTATGACAAAAAAGAGACATGATAATATCATGTCTCTTTTCATACGTGCGCGAGAAGATTCGAACTCCCGACACCTTGGTCCGTAGCCAAGTGCTCTATCCAGCTGAGCTACGCACACATATTCAATTCATTGTATCTAGAACCAGATACAATGCCGCGACCGGAATCGAACCGGTACTGTATTTCTACAACAGGATTTTAAGTCCTGCGCGTCTGCCAGTTCCGCCACGCCGGCATAATGAGATAAACT
>ENA-OQCN01001785-OQCN01001785.1-human-gut-metagenome-genome-assembly--contig:-NODE-1785-length-10096-cov-2.061892_pt1 | contig 10096 bp, 14 predicted proteins | sample MGYA00242497_ERZ504576 | MGnify/ENA primary metagenome ERZ504576 (study PRJEB26092, sample SAMD00036296) | human gut metagenome | host: Homo sapiens | study: EMG produced TPA metagenomics assembly of...
AGCCCGGGCAGACCGTGATGCAGCCCGCCGCCCCGGCACCTGCGCGCGGCCCGCTGCAGCCCAGCCGAAAAAGGGCGGCTTCACGACGCTGTCCGCGGCAGAATACCGCGCTTTGAACGGCCTGACCCGCGCCCGTGCCTGTGCCGCCCGCTGCCGACGGCGCAAGGCGTTCAGAATGCACAGCGCACACAGCCTGTCCCGGGCGTGCTGGAGGCACAGTCCCCGAAGCCCGCCTACACGGCGGGACCTGCACCGAGACCGCTGACCCCGGTCACGCCGGTGACGGCGGTTGAACGCCCGCGTCGGAGCCCGTAACGATTCCCGCCCCGCAGCCGATGCCCCACGCCGTCAGCGATGACACGGTGCTGGACATCCTGCCGGAGCTGCCCGACGAGGCCCCCGCAGCAGACCACGAGACGGATTACGTTCGGAATGACCCGCATGCTTTAAGCGCCCTGCCCGACATGGTCAGCACACGTCCCGAGCAGACGACGCTGACCCCGCCGCCTGCAAGCGAGCCGCTGCGCCTTGTCGGCGAGGTGTTCAAGACCTATATCATCACCGAGCGCGGCAGTGAGCTTTGCCTTATCGACAAGCACGCTGCGCATGAGCGCATTCTGTTTGAACAGCTGGCCAGGGACTACGGCAGCGTGCCGTCCCAGATGCTGCTCGTCCCTGTGCAGGTCAATCTGACCGCCGCGGAAAAGCAGGCCGTTTTGCAGAACCTTGACCTTCTGACCGATGCCGGCATCGAGGCCGAGGACTTCGGCGGCTCGACTGTTGTCGTGCGCGCCGTGCCTGCGGACGTGCCGGTGGACGATGTAGAGGATATGATCGTGGAGCTGGCGGCAAAGCTCGCGACGGCGGACGCGACGCCCTGCGTGAAAAGACCGAGTGGGTGCTGCATTCCATCGCCTGCCGCGCGGCCATCAAAGCGGGGGACCGCACGAACGCCGCCGAGATGCTCGCGCTGGCCCAGCGCATCATGGACGGCACGGTCCCGCCGTTCTGCCCGCACGGGCGGCCCTGCGTATTGAAAATCACCCGGAAGGAGCTGGAAAAGCAGTTTGGCCGACTTGTCTAAACCCCGCGTCGTCGCCGTCGGCGGGCCGACGGCCAGCGGCAAGACCGCACTTTCCGTCGCGCTGGCCAGAGCCTTTGACGGCGAGATCATCAACGCCGACTCGATGCAGATTTACAAAAATCTCGACGTAGGCACGGCGAAGCCGAGTGCGGAGGAGCGGCAGGGGATACCGCATTATCTTTTGGACTTTCTGTCGCCGGAGACCCCCTACAGCGTGGCGGACTTCACCGCCGCCGCTGACCGCTGATACGGGACATCACGGCCCGCGGCAGACTGCCCCTCGTCGTGGGCGGCACGGGGCTGTATATCACCAGTCTTTTGAGCGGTATGCGTTTGCCCCGGAAAAGACCGACCCCGCCATCCGCGCCCGATTACAGGCGCGGGCGGACACCGAGGGCGGTGCGGCACTTTACGCCGAGCTGCAAAGGATCGACCCCGACTACGCCGCTCAGGTCCACCCAAACAACCTGCCGCGCGTCATCCGCGCACTGGAGCTGTTTGAAGCCACAGGCCGCCGCATGAGCGACCAGCGCCGCGAGGCCAGGCCCGCCGAGGCACCCTACCATGCGCTCTGCCTCTGCCTGACCTGCCGGGACCGCGCAGTGCTGTACAGCCGCATTGACCGCCGCGTGGACGAAATGGTCGAAAACGGTGTGCTGGACGAAGCAAGGCAGGTCTACGACCACCGCGATGCTTACCGCACGGCAGCGCAGGCCATCGGCTACAAGGAATTCTTCCCGTACTTTGAGGCACGGCCAATCTGACCGAATGCACCGAGCGTCTCAAGCAGGCAACGCGCAACTACGCCAAGCGCCAGCTGACCTGGTTCCGCCGTCAGAACGACGCGGTGTGGCTCTATCTGGATGAGGAGGATGTCACCGAGCGCGCCTGCACGCTGGTGCGGGCCTTTTTGCACAACGAAGAATAACGGAAAGGAGGGTGCACCGTGAGCAACCGGCAGGACCGCCCGCTGGCAAAAAAACTTTTACACGCGCTGGGTCTGCTGGCACTGGCACTCTTCCTGCTGTATGTTGCCGTCCAGTTCGTGCTGATCTTCCATCGGTCCTACAAGACCGAGACCGCCATCCGCTACACGCTGGCCGAAAGCCTGAACCTGACCGGCGTTGTGGCATTTGACGCTGTGGATGTGCCGGGCAGCGGCAATCTCGGCTATCTTGTGCAGGATGGCGAGCGCGTGACGAACGGCACCGTGGTAGCCGAATGCTATACCGATGACACCCAGGGCCTGCAGCGTGAGCGTCTGGACCGGCTCGAGCGCTCCATCACGCTGCTTACGAAGTCGCAGAATTCTGCCGGCAGTGAGCTTTCGGTGCTGACAAACCAGACGAAGCAGGCGTTGTACAACCTGCTGGATAAGCTGGACACTGCCCAGTATACCGGCATCTCCGACGCGCAGGACAGCTTTCTGCTGGCCCAGAACCGTCTGCAGATCAGCACCGGGCAGACGGCGGATTTCTCCCAGTCCATCGCAGCGCTGCAGACCGAGTACGACGGCATCAAGGCACAGCTCGACACGCTGCAGACCGTCACCGCCACAACGAACGGCTATTTCAGCCGCACGGAGGCCTCGCCCGCCATCCGGACGGACTGCCGGGCGCTGGCCGATGCCGACCCGGCTACGCTGCAAAAAATGCTGGCAGACGGCTTCCCGGCAGCGGATACAAACCGCGCCGGACAGATCGCGACGGGCTTCAGCTGGAAATTCTACGCGGTCTGCGATTTGGATACCGCCGCACGGTTCGACGGCCTGTCCACGGTGAAAATCAGCGTACCCGGCAAGCAGAACACCCCGCTTTCCGCCACGGTGGAGGAAGTCACCGAGGACAAGGACAACGGCATTGCCAAGATCGTGCTGCAATGCCAGACCATCAGCGCCGAGGTCCTGGGCCTGGGCTGCGAGACCGTGCAGGTCGATTTAAAAACCTACGAGGGCATCCGCATCGACAAGGCGGCGCTGCATATCGTGAACGGCCAGCGCGGTGTCTATGTTAAGTACGGCAACCTGCAGCGCTTTTTGAAGATCACAACGCTGTATGAGAATGACAGCTACATTCTTGTCCCGGAGGACGGCAAGCTCGGCAGTGCAAATGAGGTGCGCCTCTATGATGAGATCATCGTGCAGGGCACAAATTTGGAGGATGGCAAACTATTGTAACGAAAATACGCCGTTTGTATTGACAAGACTGCCAAAAAAGAAGATAATATTTAATGTATATCGCTGTAATGACGCGCTGACGTAAACGGCGCTTTCTAATCAAAGGAGTTTTACGACCATGTCCATGCTTGACAGTTTGAGAAGCAAGCTCGGTATCGACCCCGATGCAGATTCCTATGTAGATGACACTGAAGAGAATGTTTTCCCCGGCGGCAGGGGGCTGCAGCTGCGCAGGAGTATACCCAGCAGCAGGAGATCAAACAGCACAGCAATAAGGTCGTGAACATCAACGCGACGACCCAGCTGCAGGTCGTTCTGGTCAAACCGGAGCGCTTTGACGATGCGTCCAGCATTGCGGACCAGCTCAACGCCAAGCATACTGTGTGCTGAATCTGGAGTCTGCCAGCAAAGAGGTCTCCCGCCGTCTGATCGACTTCCTGTCCGGTGTAGCGTATGCCAACAACGGCCAGATCAAGCGCGTGGCGACCAGCACCTTCATTATTACGCCGTACAACGTTGATATTATGGGTGACCTGCTCGACGAGCTGGAAAACAATGGCGTCTTCTTCTGATACCGCCAATGCGGTGCGCGGCTTTGTGCCGCCGCAGAATGACGACGAGCGCCGCCTGATGCGCCGTGTCGAGGAGCTGTGCCGCGTTGCGGTAAGCCGCGGCATCCCGCGTTATACGGGTTTTCTCTCGGACCGGGAGCAGAGCCTGGCGCAGGCCGCCTGCAACAAGGCCGGGTGCAGCTGCATCCGCTTTTGGGGCGGCTTTGACGCGGCAGAACGCCGGGTACTCTGTATTGAGCCGCCCGACGCCTGGCAGGAAGAACCGCTGGCCTACCTGCAATGCACCGCTTACGGGGATAAGCTGCCGACCCACCGGGATTATCTCGGTGCGATTCTGGGCCTTGGCCTTGAGCGCAGCTGCGTGGGGGACCTGCTGGCAGACCCCGAGCGTGAGGACACATTTTACGCGGTGATCCTCGCCGACAAGCAGGAATTTATAAACGCGGAGCTGACCGGCGCAGGGCACTGCACCGTGCATACTGCGTGCATCGACGCACTGCCCGCCCGTCTGGCTGAAAGCCGCGAGCGCACCCTGCAGGAGCTACCGTGCCGTCCCTGCGTGCGGACGCGGTGCTGGCAGCCATGCTGCACACCTCCCGCACCCGCGCGGCAGAATATATCGCCGCGGGCCGTGTGGAGATCAACCACCTGCGTTGAAGGCGCCCACGAGACCGCCTACGCCGCGGATATTTTTACAGTGCGCGGTGTGGGGCGCTTCAAGCTGGCGGCTATCGGCGGCAAAAGCCGCAAGGATCGTCTGTTCATATTCCTTTTACCAATATTGAGCGCAGGATCGCCCGCAGCGCTGCGGGCAGGGAATAACGGGGCCGTGTGCCCCGCATACAGGAGGAAAGCCGTCATGATCTCTTCCGAGGATGTCCGCCACGTCACATTTGACAAAGCGTTCCAGGGCTATCGCCGTGAGGATGTGGATGATTATCTCAAGCAGGTCGCCCAGGCAATGGACGACCTGGCTGCCCAGAATGATGATTTGCAGAAAAAGCTCGTCATGCTGGCCCAGCGCATTGAAAAATACCGAACGATGGAAAACTCCCTGAGTACGTCGATGATCAACGCCCAGCGCATGGGGGACAGTATTATCCGCGAGTCCAAGCAGAAAGCGGCGGAGATCATCCGCTCGGCCAACATCAAGGCGGAGGACCGCGAGCAGCGCGCCCGCGATGACGTCGAGCTGGCCAAGCAGGAGATCGTCACGCTCAAGGGTGAGGCAGACAGCTTTAAGCGTTCGCTGATCGAGATGTACCGCAAGCATATCAACCTTATCAATAAACTGCCCGATTATACCAGACGGCCCGAGGATGAACCGTTCCGCCGCCGTCCCCGGCCCCGGAGCAGGCAGCTGCCCCTGCGGCAGAGCCGCAGTCTGCTGTGCAGGCCCCGGTCTACACGGCCCCCGCAGCCCAGCCTGTGCCGGAGCCGGCCCCGGTACAGCAGACAGCCCAGATGCCCGCCATGCAGGAGACGGCCTACTATGAGCCGCCCACAGCCCAGCCCGTGCCGGAGCCGACGGAAAGTGCCCAGGCTCAGGGCGAAAAGGTAGACACGGTGGAATTTGCCATCGCGCCGCACCCGGAGGAGCCGGAGGAAGCCGAGCCCGCCCCGATCCCCGTGGAGGAGCCCGCCATCGACGAGACGCGGTTCCAGGATGTCTCCGGCCTGTATGACGAGCCGGAGGCCAAGCCTGCCCGCCGCCGCAAGGCCGGTACGACCAGGCGCACGACCCGCAAAAAGGCAAGTGACGAACCGCAGGAGGAGCTGAATTCCCCGGCGTTCGATAACTTTGAAGGCGTTGACTTTGACAGCTGACGCCCGATGTGATATAACTAAAGAATCCAATAAATAGAGGAGAGTAGGAAACTTTGGCGCAGAACTACAATGACACCATCCATAAGATGCAGACCCCGTTTGAAATGCGGGCCGGTCTGCCGAAGAAGGAACCCAAAATGCTCGAGGACTGGGAGCAGAACCATGTCTATGAGCAGATGATTAAGAACAACGAGGGCAAGCCGCAGTACATCCTGCACGACGGCCCTCCGTATGCCAACGGCAATATCCACATGGGTACGGCCCTGAACAAGATCATCAAGACATCATCATCCGCTATAAGAACATGTCCGGCTTCCAGGCACCTACGTGCCCGGCTATGACACCCACGGCCTGCCCATCGAGCTGAAGGCGCTGAGCTCCCTCGGCGACAAGAAGGCCGGTGTCTCCAAGCTGGAGCTGCGCCAGATCTGCAAGGAGTTTGCCACCGAGCACATCGGCGTCATGAACGAGCAGTTCAAGCGTCTGGGCGTGCAGGGCGACTTTGAGAACCCCTACCTGACCCTGCGCCCCGAGTTTGAGGCCCGCCAGGTCGAAATCTTCGGCGAGATGGCCAAGAAGGGCTACATCTACAAGGCATGAAGGCCGTGTACTGGTGCCCCGAGGACCGCACCGCCCTGGCCGAGGCTGAGATCGAGTACGCCGAGGACGAGTGCGATTCCATCTATGTCCGCTTCAAGCTGACCGACGACCCCAACGGCGTGCTGGCCAAGCACAACATCCCGCTGGACAAGGCATGGATCGTCATCTGGACGACCACCACCTGGACACTGCCCGCCAACGTCGCGACCTGCCTGAACCCCAATCTGGAATATGCCTTCGTCAAGATCGGTGACGCCTACCACATCATGGCCCGCGAGCTCGTTGAGTCCACGATGAAGGGCTGCCATATCGACGAGTACGAGGTCCTGCCCGAGACTGTTCTCGGCAGTGAGCTCGAGCTCATGCAGTATCAGCATCCGTTCCTTGACCGCAAGGGTCTGGTCATTCTGGGCGACCACGTCACGCTGGAAGGCGGCACGGGCTGCGTCCACACCGCTCCCGGCCATGGTGTTGAGGACTTTGAGGTCTGCGTCAATCACTATCCGCAGGTTCCCGTTGTCGTTCCCGTGGACGATGCGGGCCGCCTGACCGCCGAGGCGGGCGAGAAGTTTGCCGGTCTCAAGGTCTGGGACGCCAACAAGGTCATTCTGGAGCACATCAAGGAGAGCGGCCATCTGATGGGTGTGCAGCACATCACCCACCAGTACCCGCATTGCTGGCGCTGCCATCATCCCATCATCTTCCGTGCTACCGAGCAGTGGTTCTGCTCCATCGACGCCTTCAAGGAGGACGTCTACAAGGCCATTGACAGCGTGCACTGGCAGCCGGCGTGGGGCCATGACCGCATGGCCGGTATGGTCCGTGACCGCAGTGACTGGTGCATCAGCCGCCAGCGCGTCTGGGGCGTGCCATCCCGGTATTCTACTGCAAGAAGTGCGGCAAGTACATATCACCGATGCCTCCATCAAGGCTGTGTCCGACCTGTTCCGCAAGGAGGGCAGCGACGCCTGGTACAAGTACGATGCCAACGACATCCTGCCCAAGACCGAGTCTGCGAGTGCGGTGCCTCCGACTGGGAGAAGGACCCCGACATCATGGACGTCTGGTTCGACTCCGGCTCCACCTGGAGCGCTGTCTGCCGTGAGCGCCCCGAGCTGCGCTGGCCTGTTGACATGTATATGGAGGGTGCCGACCAGTTCCGCGGCTGGTTCCAGTCCAGTCTGCTGACCAGCGTCGCCACCCAGGGTGTGGCCCCGTACCGCGAGGTCCTGTGCCACGGCTGGGTCGTCGATGCCCAGGGCAAGCAGATGCACAAGTCCGCCGGCAACGGCATGGAGCCCAGTGAGATCATCCGCGACTACGGTGCTGACATCATCCGTCTGTGGGTCGCTTCCAGCGATTACACCGTCGACGTCCGCGCCGGTAAGGAAATTTTCCGCCAGCTGTCCGAGGCGTACCGCAAGATGCGCAACACGGCCCGCTTCATGCTGGGCAACATCAACGACTTTGATCCCGCGAAGGATATGATCGATGATGCCCAGCTGTTCGAGATCGACCGTTGGGCACTCGAGGCCTGCAACAAGCTGACCGCCACCATGCGCGATGCCTACGAGCACTACGACTTCAGCCGTGCCTACCACGCGCTGTACAACTTCTGCGTCATTGATATGTCCAACTTCTACATGGACGTCATCAAGGATCGTCTGTACTGCGCAGATGACCACGCACGCCGCTGTGCCCAGACCGCGCTGTACCGCATCCTGGTCGACTTCACCAAGCTGCTGGCACCCATCCTGTGCTTCACCAGCCAGGAGATCTGGAGCTACATCCCGAAGCTGGACGGCATGAAGGACTATGTTGTCTTTGAGCAGATGCCCGAGGCCAAGGCTGCCGCCGATGAGGCGTTTGAAGCTAAGTGGGACCGCATCATGGCCATCCGCGACGACGTCAAGAAGGTGCTGGAGCAGGCCCGTGCCGATAAGGTCATCGGCTCTGCGCTGGAGGCCGGTCTGACGCTGTACTGCAGCAAGGAGGTCTACGACTTCCTGAACGCCATCCCGATGGATGAGTTGGCTGACCTGTTCATCGTCTCCCACGTTGACCTTGTCGAGGGTGAGGGCGGCGTCAAGGGCCTGGTCGAGGGTCTCGGCGTCAGCGCTGCCCATGCGGCCGGCAACAAGTGCCTGCGCTGCTGGAAGTACGAGACCACCGTCGGTGAGGACGGCCTCTGCCCGCGCTGCGCTAAGGTCTTGAAGCAGTAAATTTACTCTACCGTCAGCGTGCTTATACGTTTAAGCACCGCTGATTTTTTCGGATAAGGTGTTGTATGATTTCTGGTTTGTTATCGCTGGCAGGAGCGGCCATTCTGGTCGTCATTGACCAGCTCATCAAGCACTGGGCCACGGCGGCGCTGCTGCCGGTGGGCAGCATGGATGTGCTGCCCGGCGTTGTGGAGCTGCGCTACTGCCTGAATGACGGCATGGCGTTTTCGATGCTGGCCGGTAAGCAGGGACTGCTCATCGGTATGACGTCGGTCATGCTGCTGGCTGTCCTTATCATGCTGTTCGTGCGCAAAATGCCGCTGACAGAGCGCGCAGCCTGGACGCTGGTACTGGGCGGCGGCGTGGGCAACCTCATTGACCGCGTGCTCAACGGTGTGGTCGTGGACTACATCAATGTGCTGTTCATGCGGTTTGCCATCTTCAATTTTGCGGACATCTGCGTATGTGTCGGCGTCGGCCTGCTGATGCTCGCCGTGCTGCTGGACTCTTTCAAAAAGGATAAGACCGCAGAGCCAAAGGCGGACGAAGATGGAGCGGCTTGAGCTTACCGCAGCCCCCGGCGACAGCGGACGCCTGGACGCCTGGCTGGCCGGGCAGTGCCCGACGCTGTCCCGCAGTGCGCTGCAAAATCTGATCGAGCAGGGGCTTGTGACCTGCGGCGGCGTGCCCGTCAACAAAAAGGATAAGGTGGCACCCGGCAAAGTCTACGCCATCGACCTGCCTGACCCGCAGCCCATCGAGCCCGGCCCCAGAACATCCCGCTGGACATTGTGTACGAGGACGACGACCTGCTCGTTGTCAACAAGCCTAAGGGCATGGTCGTGCACCCGGCCCCCGGCAACCCGGACGGCACGCTCGTCAACGCGCTGCTTTACCACTGCGCGGGGCAGCTGTCGGGCATCGGCGGGGCCATCCGCCCGGGCATCGTCCACCGCATTGACAAGGACACGAGCGCCTTCTCGTCGTAGCCAAAAACGATGCCGCCCATCAGGCGCTCAGCGCCAGATGAGCGTACACAGCATCCACCGCGTCTACCATGCCGTGGTGTACGGTAACCTCAAGGAGGACGAGGGCTTTGTGGAAAAGTGGCTCGGACGCGACCCGCGGGACCGCAAGAAAATGGCCGTCCTGGCCGAGAACGCGGCGGGAGCCAAGTATGCCTACACGGGCTGGCAGGTGCTGGAACGCTGCGGCAATTTCACGTACATTGCGTGCAAATTAAAGACCGGGCGCACCCATCAGATTCGTGTACACATGGCCTCGACGGGGCATCCGTTGGCAGGGGATGCTGTGTACGGCCCCAAAAACTGCATCAAATCGCTGAACGGCCAGTGCTTGCACGCCAAGGAGCTGGGCTTTGTCCACCCGCGGACAGGGGAGTGGATGCAGTTTGATTCGCCCCTGCCGCCCTATTTTACAGAGTTTCTGACACGGTTAAGAAAGGAACATCGCGCATGAAACCACCCCTAAGCGATACCCTTGTGATCTGTGATATGGATAATACGCTGCTGACGGCCAAGGAGGGCATCCCCGCCTGCAACCGCGCGGTCATCCAGCTGTACACCGGCATGGGGGGCTTTTCACGGTGGCAACG
>ENA-OQCN01001786-OQCN01001786.1-human-gut-metagenome-genome-assembly--contig:-NODE-1786-length-10092-cov-1.426392_pt1 | contig 10092 bp, 10 predicted proteins | sample MGYA00242497_ERZ504576 | MGnify/ENA primary metagenome ERZ504576 (study PRJEB26092, sample SAMD00036296) | human gut metagenome | host: Homo sapiens | study: EMG produced TPA metagenomics assembly of...
CAATGATCAAATATTTCCCCAAAAGAATGCTGTTTATGATGCCATGGGGGACAACATTCATGACACGAAGTAAACTGTATCAGACGTTTATGAATATCAGAAAAGAACTTGGAAAGCAGGATCTTTCAGATGATCTTGGATGGGGAGCATTCCCGGAAAAAAATCTGGAAAATGAGGACTGGCTGGAAGAAGCAGGTGGATTTATTTATCTGCCGGAGAACGCAGAAATTGATATAGCGCAGTATAGTGAAAATATCAAGACACTTCCAGCAGGAGAGTATTTGTGTATGAATCGGTTCGACATGCCATATAAACGAAAGGCAGTAGACGAATTGCTGGAATGGGCGAAACAACATGATATAAAGACAGAGGGAAATCTGATCGATGAGTGTTTACTGGATACGACATTTCAGGAATAACGGATACGGAAAAAGTAGACTTTTCGCAGCTTCAGATCTATATCAGACGTTGAGGTAAACAGAGAAGAAAGACTTTCTGATAAAAATAACGTAAATAAAGAGAGCAGAGGAAACTTTTCCCGGCAAGACGACCGTCAGCTGCAGAGGTAAGTTTTTTCTGCTCTCTTTTACATCATTTTTTCGGTGATATAATGAATGTTTGTTCCGCTTTTGTTATCCTATCGGTGAGTCAGATATCGGATTTCTGCCGGATCAATTTCATATTTTTCAAGTTTACGATAAAGCGTGCGGCGGCTTATACCAACTGTCGGATGCTTTTTTTACATTTCCACCGGATTGTTTCAGATGTTCGATAATCAGTAATTTCTCCGATTCTTCAGCGGTAATAGCTGAAGTGATGTGATCCGTGTTCATCACGGATTCTGTCGGGGATACAAAAGTATCCTGAACCGATGACATATTTTCAGCAGGGATGTCTGTTAGTGGCAAATTGCCGGAAACAACAGGTGATGCAGACTGGCTGCCGTTGTTTTCATGTCATTTTCTGACTGTATCTGATTTTGGTTTTCTAGGACATGCTGCATATTGGAAGGAAGGGCTTCTTTTGTCAGTGTTCCGTTAGAGGTCAGAATACAGCAGCGTTCAATTACATTTTCCAGTTCCCGGATATTGCCCGGCCAGGTATATGCTGCAAAGATTGTTCGAACTTCTTCTGAAATTTTTGTGATCGGTTCACTTTTCGGATTCTGATACTTCTGTAGAAAGTGATCTGTCAGCAGAAAAATGTCATTACCACGTTCGCGAAGCGAGGAATATGCAGACTGAAAACATTCAGCCGATAATACAGATCGCTTCGGAATACGTGATTTTCAATCGCTTCTTCCAGATTGACATTGGTCGCTGCAATGACGCGCACATTTAATGGAATGGATTTCTTACCGCCGATACGTGTGACAGATTTTTCCTGAAGGACACGCAGCAGCCGCACCTGTACTTCGTAAGGCATATCACCAATTTCATCCAGAAAGATTGTGCCACCGTTTGCCAGCTCAAATTTACCGGCGCGACCTTCTTTTTTTGCCCCGGTAAAAGCGCCGGAATCGTAGCCGAACAGCTCACTTTCAATCAGATCTTTCGGAATCGCACCACAGTTGATGGCAACGAAAGGACCGTTTGAATGTGGACTGTTATTGTGGATGGACTGGGCGAACAATTCTTTTCCGGTTCCACTTTCCCCGGTGATCAGAACACTGGTATTTCCCTGAGCAACCTTTAAGGCAAGACCTTTTAAACGCTGTAGTGCAGGACATTCGCCGATAATGTTCTGAAAAGTATAATGAGCGTCCGAACCCATAACTTGTTAGCTAGCTGCTGGATATATTCTGTTTTCCGGAAAGAAATCAGAAAACTTCTTTGTTGCTGTAGTTGGTTGGTGCCACAAATTTAATGCTGATATAGCATTTAAAGGCTTCCTGTTTTCCGCAGACGGTTGTTTCAAAATCGTAGGTATTTTCTTTTAATTTTTCAAGTTCCAGATTTGGAAAAATCTCCCGGTAGGATGATTTAACATGTCCTCTTTCGCAAAATTCAGAGTACGCAGTGTGATCGCATTTACATATGAAATGTTATAATCTGCATCCAGCAGAACAATACCGCTGTGAATGGAATCAATACTGGTCTGAAGCTGATTTCGCATAGCAATCAGATGTTCGTTTGCTTCGGTCAGATAAAGCTGACGGGAAATTGCTTCGGCAGCAGACATTATCATGCCAAGGGTGTGGGGATGTGCCCGTTCCCAGGAACCGCTGATGCAGATGACACCGAAAATTTGGTCTTTGAGCAGAATCGGAGCACCGGAACAGGTCCAGTTAGAACTCAGCTCAAATAGGCTCATAAGCAAACAGCTGGATTGGTTTACCGGAAAACAATGGTGTGCCGATGGCATTTGTGCCAAGCACCGATTCCAGACGACAGCTGCCTTCTGTCAATGGAATATCCTGATTTTAGCCGTTTCTACAATTGTCTGCATCTCCTACAAGTTTCAGAACATGCCCGTTTTGATCTGCAAACATGATCATAAATCCGGAGCCTTTTACGATCTGGTACAGATAATCAATGAAGGAAGATGCGATATCGTAAAGGACCTGATTTTCTGCAATGGCTTCCTGTAATTGCTCCTGTGTCAAAATGTTGCAGCGGGCATCCTGTGCATTGATATGAAATGCCCGGGAACGCCGCCAGGAATCCAGCACTTCTTCCCGAATGATCATTTCCGGATGACCGGTTCCTTCCATAAAATCTTTGCGTGCCTGCTTTAAGGCAGACAGATAAGTATCTGAAATCATAAAATCTCCTCCCCTGTAAAATATCCCATTTACATTTAGTTATAAGTAGTGTTATGTGTACACATCTGCTGTACAGAAAATGTAGCATCAAGAATATCATATAAAAGTGTGACAACAAACTGCAATACGAAAAGTGTGTCGCTTAAAGGAGTGCTGCACAAAAGTGTGCCACCCAGAAGTGTGCCATACAAATATGTGTCACACAAGATAATAGCACACATGCGCCAAAATGTCACATAAAAATCGAATAAAATGATAGAAAAGCAGGAAATAATCAGAAAAAATTGGCACAAGTTTTGCTGAATATAGAGTAACAAGAAAATCACAATCAAATTGTTGAAAGGGAGGAAGGTTTGACGTGACAAAGCAGGAACAAAAACAGAAAGCAAAAGAGTTTTACACAATTATGTATCGGACCAGAAGATTTGAGGAAGAAGTATTTGAGTTTTATAAAAGAGGTCTGATGCCGGGACTGGCACATCTGTATCTTGGGGAAGAGGCAGTAGCAGCCGGCGTATGTGGCGCATTAGAGGAACGTGACTTTATCGGAAGTACACATCGTGGACACGGACATCTGGTTTCCAGAGGGGCAGATCTGAACAAGATGATGGCAGAAATCCTCGGAAAAGCAACCGGATACTCCAAAGGTAAAGGTGGATCCATGCATATCATGGCAATGGACAAAGGTATTCTTGGTGCAAACGGTATCGTAGGCGGAGAGATTCCAATCGCAACTGGTTCCGCATATGCATCCAAATACATGGGAACAGATGAAGTTACCGTATGTTTCTTCGGTGATTCCGCTTCCAATGAAGGAACATTCCATGAGAGCATCAACATGGCAGCAGCCTGGGATCTCCCAATCGTGTATGTGGTAGAAAATAACCTGTATGGTATTTCCGTAGATATCCGTCGTGTAACAAAAGAGTATCATATTGCAAAACGTGCCGCAGGATACGGTATCGAAGGTATCACAATTGATGGAAATGACGTATTTAAAGTATATGAAGAAGCACAGAAAGCAGTAGAAAAAGCAAGAAAAGGCGGCGGACCAACCATTATTGAGTGTATGACTTACCGTTGGCAGGGACATCACGTAGGTGATCCTGGTCTGTATCGTCCGGAGGAAGAAGTAGAAGAGTGGAAAGCAAAAGAACCACTGAAGATCCTTGAGGATAAGAAACTTCTGACAGACGAAGAAATTGCTGAGATTAAAGAGATGGTAGAAAAAGAGATTCAGGAAGCATGTAAATTTGCAGAAGAAAGTCCATATCCGGATATGCAGAAGCCTATACCGACGTATTTGTAGATTAAGAGGAGGAACAGAAAAATGAAAAATATGATGTATAGAGATGCCGTTCGGGAAGCATTAGATGAAGAAATGGCAAGAGATGACACCGTATTTAATATGGGTGAGGATGTTGGATTCCTCGGTGGAAACTTCAAATGTACCGAAGGCTGATGGACAAGTACGGAGACTTAAGATGTAAAGATACACCGATCTCTGAGCAGGGATTTGTCGGCATGGGCGTTGGAGCTGCCTTACGTGGACTTCGCCCGGTTATTGAGTTGATGTTCGGTGATTTCATGATGGTTTGTATGGATCAGATCTGTAACCAGATGGCAAAAATCACTTATATGTCCGGTGGACAGGTAAGCGTTCCGATGGTTATCCGTATGCCGATCGGTGGTGGACGTTCTTCCGCAGCACAGCATTCCCAGTCTTTCCATGCATGGGTTGCTCACTGTCCGGGTATGAAAGTTGTTGTTCCGTCCACAGCAGCAGAGGCAAAAGGTTTATTGAAAACAGCAATCCGCGACAACAACCCGGTTGTATTTTTCGAGCATAAAATGCTTTACACAACCAAATTTGATGTTCCGGAAGATGAAGATTATACCATCCCATTCGGACAGGCAAGAATGGTATCCGAGGGTGATGATATTACAGTTGTAACAAACTCTATCATGACTGTAAAAGCAGAGAAAGCAATTAAAAAATTACAGAAAGAAGGCATTTCTGTTGATCATATCGATCTGAGAACTATTGTACCTCTTGATACAGATACAATCATCAAATCTGTGAAGAAAACAGGAAAACTGCTCATCGTAGATGAAGGACATGAGAGCTTTGGTATCAGCGGCGAGATCGCAACCAGAATTATGCCGGAAGTGTTCTATGATCTGGAGGCACCGGTGAAACGTCTCGGTACGGCAGATGTTCCGCTTCCATTCAGCCCGGCTCTGGAGTTCCCGCTGATTCCGGATGACAAGAAAATCTACGCAGCAATCAAAGAGATGTTATAAGTATAAAAATGGGAGGACATAAAAATGGCAGAAGTAATCTGTATGCCGAAACTCGGATTTAATATGGACGAGGGACAGCTTGTACGCTGGTGCAAAGCAGTCGGCGAAGAAGTAAAAAAAGGCGAAGTGCTTTTTGAGATAAATACGGATAAGACAACGATGCCGGTAGAAGCAACCGGTGACGGTGTGTTATTAAAAACAATGCTCGGAGAAAACGAATATGCAGATGTATTTACTCCGATCGCAGTTGTTGGTGCAGCAGGAGAAGATGCAGACGCAGCACTGGCAGCTTATGGTGAGGGTGCAGAAGGTGGAAGCGCTCCGGCAACACCTGCTGAGGAAGAAAACGCGGCACCTGTTGCAACAGCCGCAGAAGCAGCTCCGGCAGTGGATGTCAAAGATCTGAAGCTGACACCGAAGGCAAAGAAACTGGTAAAAGATGAGGGGATTGATCCTGCATCCTTAAAAGATATCAAAGGAACAGGTTTCCGAGGCGGCATCACAGCGAAAGATATCAAAGCATCACCACTTGCAAGAAAACTGGCAGAAAAGAGTGGTGTGGATCTCGCTACCGTAGCAGGAACCGGCATCAATGGCAAGATCATGAAAGCCGATGTGGAGAAAGCAGCAAGTGCAGCTCCGGCGGCAGCACCTGCAGAAAATCCGGACAAGAAGATTCTTTCTTCTGTTCCTTACAAGGGAGTACGTAAGATTATCGGTGATAAACTTGCTGAGAGCAAATTTACCGCACCACATCTGTATTTTACAGACGCTGTAGATACAACAAATATGACTGCTTTCCGTAAACAGATGAACGAAGTATCTGACAGAAAAATTACAGTATCTGACATCCTTGTTTATGCAGCAAGCAAAGCATTACAGAAATTCCCGGGAATTAATTCTTCTCTGGTAGATGGCAATATCGTGACATATAAGAGTACCAATATCGGTGTGGCAGTCGCTGGTGATAATGGTCTGATCGTTCCTGTCATCAAAAATGTACAGGAGAAGACGCTGACAGCCATTTCTGAAGAAAACAGAGATCTGGTTGACCGTGCAAAAGAAGGCCATCTGAAACCGGAGGAGTATTCAGGCGGAACGTTCTCAATTTCCAACCTTGGAATGTTCGGTATCGGCAACTTTACTGCGATCATTAATCCGCCAGAGGCAGCAATTCTTTCCATCAGCTCTGTTCGTAAGACACCAGTTGTCATCGAAGAAGATGGTGAGGATAAGATTGTGATCCGTCCGATGATGAACATCCAGCTTTCTGTTGACCACAGACTGATCGATGGACTGTTAGCTTCTCAGTTTGTAGAGTATATGAAAGAACTGCTGGAAAATCCGTTAAAAATCTTACTGTAGGAGGGCGTCATGGCAGAAGTAATCATTATGCCAAAACTCGGTTTCAATATGGATGAAGGCGAGTTGGTAAAATGGCACAGAAAAGAAGGCGAAAGCATCAAAAAAGGTGAAGTCCTTTTTGAAATCAATACAGATAAAACAACGATGCCGGTAGAAGCTACCGCAGATGGAACCGTATTAAAAATTGTCCTTGCAGAAGGTGAAACTGCTGACGTATTCACCCCGATCGCCGTTGTCGGCGATCCGGGCGAGGATGCGGACGCAGCACTGGCGGCAGCAGGCGCAGAGGTGGATGTACCGGCTCCGGTACAGGAAGAAGCACCTGCAAAAGCAGCAGAACCGACACCGGCTCCGACAGCAGCTTCCGGAACATACGATTACGAAGTGATCGTGATCGGTGCTGGCCCTGGCGGTTATGAGACAGCAATCAAATCTGCTCAGTCCGGCAAGAAAACAGCCATTGTGGAAGCAAAACATTTTGGCGGTGTATGTCTGAATGAGGGATGTATCCCGACAAAGACATTGGTTCGTACCGCAAATCTGTATACCGAGATGAAAGAAGCAGAGAAATTTGCAATTTTCGGAGTAGATCAATCTGCATTAAAAGTAGATATGAAGAAGCTGCAGGATCGCAAAAACGGTGTAGTAACGACGTTGACAACCGGCGTACAGGGATTGTTACGCGCGAATAAAGTATCGATCATCAACGGTCATGCTTCCTTTGTGGATACACATACCATCGAAGTAGAAGGAAAAAACTTATACATCTGATTACTTCATTATTGCTACCGGTTCCAACACATTTATGCCGCCGTTTATTCCGCTGGAAGGCAATACAAATGTAATCACAAGCCGCGAAGCATTAAATATAGATAAGCTTCCGGAGTCCATCGCAATCATCGGCGGTGGTGTAATCGGAATTGAGTTTGCACATGTATTTTCACACCTTGGTTCCAAAGTAACCGTTCTGGAGCTGATGGATCACATCCTGCCAATGGTAGATGAAGAAGTATCCGATATGGCGAAAAAACGTATGGAGAAAAACGGTGTGGTATTCTGCAACGGTGCAAAAGTACAGAAAGTAAAAGATAACAGCGTGATTTATGAATACAACGGAGAACAGAAAGCTGTAGAGGCAGAAGTGTACTGATGGCGGTCGGACGTGTGGCAAATACCGACGGGCTGAATACAGAGGGCATCGGCATCGAATTTGAGAAAAAAGCAATCAAGACAGACGGTCATATGCATACAAATATTCCGAATATCTATGCCATCGGTGATGTCAATGGAAAAGTTATGCTGGCACATACCGCATCCCACGAAGGTTTTGTTGCAGTGGCAGACATTTGTGGTGAAGCTGATCATGAAATGGATTACGGCAGAATCCCATCCTGTATCTAATCTTGATCCGGAAATTGCCTGCATCGGTCTGACAGAGAAACAGGCAAAAGAAAAAGGCTATGACATTCAGGTTGGCAAATTCCCGATGATGGCAAACGGCAAATCTCTGGTAGAGGGAGACACCGACGGAATTGTAAAAGTGATCCTGGATAAAGAACTGGGAGAGATTCTTGGTGTACATCTGTACGGAAAACATGTGACAGATATGATCGGAGAGATCTCTGTAGCAATGAATCTGGAAGCAACTGCTGAGGAAGTGATCGGAGCCATCCATCCGCATCCGACAGTTTCTGAGGCAATGCCGGAGGCATTTATGGCAGCTTTCTATGGCCGGGCTATTAACTTTTAAGCATCGGCGAAAGGAGAACAAATGCAGGAATTAATGTTAAAACCAACCATTTTTAAATATGATACTGTAAAGGAATTTGTAGATGAATTCAAACCGGGCAAAGGTGATCTGGTTATCACAAATGAGTATATTTACAATCCGTATTTCGGACAGATGAATCTGGAATGTGATGTGATCTTTCAGGAAAAATACGGTGCAGGGGAGCCATCCGATGACATGGTAGAAGCGATGTATAAGGATATCAAAGGGGAACATAAACGTGTCATTGCCATCGGTGGCGGAACCGTTATTGATATTTCTAAGCTGTTTGCGTTACGGACAGTTTCCCCGGTTCTGGATCTGTATGACGGCAAAATCCCACCGGTAAAAAATAAAGAACTGATTTTGATTCCGACCACTTGTGGAACGGGTTCCGAAGTGACCAACATTTCCATCCTTGCGTTAAACAGCAGAGGAACCAAAAAAGGTCTGGCAGTGGATCAGATGTATGCCGATACCGCCGTACTCATTCCAGAGTTGTTGGAAGGACTTCCGTTTGGTGTATTTGCAACAAGTTCTATTGATGCACTGATCCATGCCATTGAGTCCAGCCTTTCCCCGAAGGGAAATGAGACAACAAGGCTGCTTGGCTATCAGGCGATCAGCATGATCTTAAATGGTTATAAAGAAATTGCAGAAAAAGGAAAAGAGGCACGGATTGCGCTGCTCAGCCAGTTTCTGATGGCTTCTAACTATGCGGGCATTGCCTTTGCAAATGCAGGTTGTGCAGCCGTTCATGCAATGAGCTATCCGTTGGGTGCTACTTATCATGTGGCACATGGAGAATCCAATTATGCGATGTTTACCGGAGTTATGAAAAATTATATGGAACTGAAAACCGATGGGGAGATCGCAGTTCTGAATAAATTTATTGCACATATTCTTGGATGCGATGAGAAAGATGTCTATGAGGAGCTGGAGAAACTGTTAAATGTGATCATCCAAGAAAAAACATTACATGAGTATGGCATGAAGGAGTCTGAGATTGAAGAATTTGCAGATTCTGTACTGGAAAATCAGCAGCGTCTGCTGGCAAATAACTTCGTGCCGTTAGACAGAGACAGACTGATCAAAATATATCGAGAGCTTTACTGATAAAACAGGAACAAACCCGGCGGACGAAATCAAGTGTTTCGTTTGCCAGGTTTATAAGAAAATCAGTAGTAATGGGTTCTGCAAGAATGGGGAGTTTTTATGAACTGGAAAGAAGTATATAAACAAAAAATCTGTACGGCAAAAGAAGCAGTATCCCACATCCATTCCGGAGATCGTGTCGTTGTAGCGCATGCCTGCGCAGAACCGGTCGTTCTCACAGATGCAATGACAGAAGCGGCTGAAAAATATGACTGGAAAGAGATAGAAGTGTACATATGGTTGCCATGGGAAAAGCCGGTTACTGTGCACCGGAGATGGAAAAACATTTTCGACATAATGCATTGTTTGTCGGAGGATCTACAAGACAGGCAGTAGAGGAAGGACGCGCAGATTTTACGCCGGTTTTCTTCTCTGAAGTACCGGATCTGCTTCGGAATGATATGCATGTGGATGTGGCGCTGCTTCAGGTAAGTGCCCCGGATGAACACGGTTACTGTTCCCTTGGCGTATCCTGTGATTATACAAAGGCGGCGGCTGAGTGTGCCGCGATTCGAATTGCACAGGTGAATGAAAAAATGCCAAGAGCTATGGGAGATAATTTTATCCATGTATCTGAGCTGGATTACATTGTCCCGGTAAATACTGATCTGATTGAACTTCAGCCACCAAAGATCGGTGAAGTGCAGAAAAAGATTGGAGAGCATATAAGCATCTCTGGTAAAAGACGGCGATTGTCTGCAGCTTGGAATCGGAGCGATTCCAGATGCGGTTTTGA
>ENA-OQCN01001787-OQCN01001787.1-human-gut-metagenome-genome-assembly--contig:-NODE-1787-length-10091-cov-2.010638_pt1 | contig 10091 bp, 10 predicted proteins | sample MGYA00242497_ERZ504576 | MGnify/ENA primary metagenome ERZ504576 (study PRJEB26092, sample SAMD00036296) | human gut metagenome | host: Homo sapiens | study: EMG produced TPA metagenomics assembly of...
CGCAAATTATGGATACTTACCGTACTTCTTTTTGCCGTGTCTGCTGTTATGTTAAAATTCTTTCCTTCTTCCGATAACAATGATGCAATCGCCACTCCGGCGAGTGCACAGCAAGCCGAAAGCGGTACATCAACCGTATTTTCAGACGGTAGCACGGAACGTTTTGTCGCACACAGAGGATATTCAAACTATGCGCCCGAAAACAGTATTCCGGCATTTGAGCTTGCCGGTAAAATCGGCTTTTGGGGTATTGAAACGGATATTTGCGAAACAAGCGACGGTCAATTCGTCTGTATGCATGACGACACTCTTGACAGAACAACAAACGGTTCGGGAGCTATTTCCGACTACACGCTTGACGATTTAAGTCAGTTCCAAATTGACTACGGAAATTATCTCGACACAAACGAAAACTTAAAAATACCTACTCTTGAAGAATACCTTTCGATATGCAGTACATACGGAAATGTACCGATTATCGAAATCAAAAATATCACCAATTACGATGCATTTCTAAACACAATCATAGCAAGCGGACTTGAAACGCATTGTATAATCACAGGTGCGATTGATGATGTAAAAGAAATTCGTGCAAGAAACAGTATTATCCCTGTTATGACAATCGGTTACACTCCTGCACCGTATACGGATAATCTTGAACGTATTACGGAAATATCCGAAAACAGAGGTATTTTGTATAACTATCCGCAAGTGGATCAAGCCTCAATAGATATACTCCATCAACAAAATATTTTTCTGCGGTGTATGGTCCGTTGACGACACGGAAACAGCACAAAAATACATTGATTACGGTGTGGACTTCATAGTAACAAACGAAATCCCCGCAAGAATTAATCATATGGTAAATGATAATGAATAGCAAAAATGTGTGTCATATCAAATGACACACATTTTTTATTTGTTATCTTTTTTGTGATTCCAACCATACAATCAATACCGACATATCGGACGGTGAAACACCGGAAATTCTTGACGCTTGCCCAAGTGACTTTGGCTGTATCTTATTCAATTTTTGTCTTGCCTCCAAACGCAAGCCGTGTATATCAGAATAATCTTGATTTTCGGGAAGAAGTTTTTCCTCCATTTTCTTAAACTGCTCAACCTGTGCTATCTGTCTTTTTATATAGCCGTCATACTTTAGTTTAATTTCAACCTGTTCACAAACTGCGTCCGGAAGTGTCGGACGGTTATGGTCGACAGGTGCAAGTTTTTCATAATCAAGTTCTGGACGTTTTATCATATCGCTAAGACGTATTCCCGTCTTAACTGCGGTCGAATTATACTGTTCCAAAAGCGGATTTGCGTCTTTCGGCGGTACTATAACCGACGTCACACGCTTAATTTCATTTTCAATCATATCCATTTTTTCAAGGAACTTTTTATATCTTTCTTCCGATATAAGACCGATTTTATATCCGAACGGAGTAAGTCTTTCATCTGCGTTATCCTGTCTTAAAAGCAAACGGTATTCCGAACGTGATGTCATCATTCGGTACGGCTCGTTTGTACCCTTTGTTATAAGGTCATCTATAAGTGTACCGATATATCCGTCCGAACGTTTTAATGTAAGCGGTTCTTCGTTTTTAAGTTTCAATGCCGCATTAATTCCGGCAATAAGTCCTTGCGACGCCGCCTCCTCATAGCCGGACGTACCGTTAAACTGTCCTGCACCGTAAAGTCCATGCACATTCTTAAATTCCAACGTTGCATACAGTTGAGTCGGATCACAGCAATCATATTCTATTGCATATGCAGGACGCATAATTTCGACATTTTCAAGTCCCTCAACACTTCGATACATTTCAAGCTGTACGTCCTCAGGCATACTCGTTGAAAAGCCTTGTGCATATACTTCCTTTGTATCAAGTCCCATAGGCTCCATAAAAAGCTGATGTCTTGGTTTTTCCGCAAAACGCACAACCTTATCTTCGATAGACGGACAGTATCGCGGACCTATACCCTCAACCATACCACCGTACATTGCCGAACGACCGAGATTGTCGTGTATAATTTGGTGAGTTTTTTCATTTGTATACACAAGATAGCAAGGAACAAGATTTTTGCCGACATTCTCCGTTTCAAACGAGAACGGCACGATTTTTTCGTCACCCTCCTCAAGCTCCATCTTACTATAGTCAAGTGTATCCGCGTGCACTCTTGCTGGAGTACCTGTTTTAAATCGCTTTAATTCAATACCCAATCTGCGAAGATTTTCCGAAAGTTCATTTGCAGGGAACATTCCGTCAGGACCGCTTTCACGCGAATAACTTCCGATAAGAATTTTACCCTTTAAATAAGTTCCGCTGGCAATAATAACCGCTTTTACCTTATATTCAACGCCTGTATGTGTTACAACTTCCGTTACATTATTATCTTCATCGGTAATTACATTTACGATTTCCGCTTGTTTAACCTGTAAATTCTCTTGATTTTCAACACGTTTTTTCATTTCAACGTGATACTTTTTTCTGTCAATCTGTGCTCTAAGCGAATGTACGGCAGGGCCTTTGCTTTATTAAGCATTTTTGACTGTATAAACGAAGCGTCCGCCGCTTTACCCATTTCACCGCCGAGTGCGTCAAGTTCACGAACAAGGTGACCTTTCGCCGTACCGCCTATACTTGGATTACAAGGGAGATTTCCTATTGCGTCAAGGCTTATCGAAAACATAACCGTTTTCATACCCAATCTTGCCGCCGCCAAAGCCGCCTCACAGCCTGCGTGACCGCCGCCGATTACGGCAACATCATATTCACCTAAAACCATTATTCTTCCTCCCCGATATATTCAACCTTATGCTGTTTTTCTTTCATATCCTTTAATATTGAGCGTTCAATTACTCTTGCGGCATAAAATTGCGGTGGATAGCAAGTAACGCAAAGTCCGACAACTACTACTATAATTGCCGCTGCAAGCGGATTAACGAATGTAAACAACGCACCGTATATAAGTACTCCTATAAGCGTTGTAAAAAAGTTACCCGGTAATTTTGCAAGTGTTATAAGCAACGCATTTTTATAAAGCGAGCCGATTCCGCATTCAAATGTAACCATAATTTGATACAAATACGGGTGCATCATTGTATAAACAACAAGTACGAGTATCATAACATACAGCAACATCATCCAAAGCATACTGCCTGTTGAAACGTAAAGCGAATGATAGAAAAGAATTGCATTAAGTCCGAACACAAGCAAAACCGCGTCAATCAGCACAACTACCATACCCTGTTTAAAGTTTTCCTTAAACTTGTCCGCACCGTCACTCAAAACCCACGTATGTTCGCCACGTGTGAAACATCTTGTTATATACGAATAAGCCGCCGTTGCAGGACCTGAACCCCAAAACGTGAACACACCGATTGAAAAAGCAAGCTGAATAAGTATCATAATGCTTCCCTGCACATTTTCCGCACTTGATTCCGTACCAAGCAAAATAATAGTGTCTGAAACATTCTGAACGATATGCGTACTGCTCAAAACTATACCGCCGAAAATATATAAAATCGCAATCCATATAATACTCGTTATCGCATAAAGACAGTTCGCGCCCAAAAATTTAGTGAACTTACGTATCACAATATCAAAAAACAAGAAAAAGCCTTTCTTTTTAGGTTCGTTCTTATCTACTCCCTTACCCGGTTTATCATAACCGCCGCCGAAAATTCCCATATTTTTTCTCCTTCCAAAATTTGAATACAATTTTTTATTCATATAAAATATTTATGCAAACTATATTGTAACACAATTTTTTTTATGATACAATATCAAAATAAATGTTTACAAATAAAATATCAATCGAGGTAACAAATGAGGGAAATCACGATAAATCAAAACGACGCTGGGCAACGGCTTGACAAGTTTCTTACAAAATATCTTGTCAATATGCCACAGAGTATGTTATATAAAAGTCTTAGAAAAAATTGCGTCAGAGTAAACGGCAAACACATTAAAGACGGCAAATATATGCTCCAAAACGGCGATGTGTTGAAGTTATTTTTTAAAGACGAATTTTACGAAAGCAAATCAAGCTTTAAAGCAGGCAATTCCGATATTGACGTTGTATATGAGGACGAAAATATTATACTTATTAATAAAGAAAGCGGTGTTGTAGTCCATTCGGACGATAAAGGCACAAAGGATACGCTTCTTGAAAGAATGCAGAGTTATCTGTACAAAAAAGGCGAATACAATCCCGAAAACGAACACAGCTTTTCGCCGTCATTCTGCAACCGCCTTGACCGAAACACATCAGGTATAATAATCGGTGCAAAAAATGCCGCCGCACTTCGTATAATAAATGAAAAAATTCGCAGCCGCGAAATTAAAAAGATATACCTTTGCATTGTCGAAGGTCATCTAAAAAAAAGCGGTCATCTTACCGCATATCTTACACGCGGTGACAAAAAAGTTACGGTTTCAGATTATAATGAAGAAAATTCAAAGAAAATCGGCACAAAATATAATGTTATTGCCGAAAAAAAAGACACTTCACTTGTGGAAGTCGAGCTTGAAACAGGACGCACACACCAAATCAGAGCACAGTTTTCGCACATAGGAAATCCGCTGTACGGAGATACGAAATACGGCTCACAACACAGCGGAGGTATGAATCTTGCAAGTTACAAGCTTATATTCAATTTTAAAACTGACGCAGGCATATTAAATTACCTAAATCACAAAGAATTTCAAATAAGCGTTGATTTTGCCAAAACCTTTGCACAGCAGAAATTATAAAGGTCAGCCGTTGCATTCGGTTTACCGAGATGTCTTACGCTTTCCTCCATCATTGCAACACGCCAAGGACAAGCAAACATTTGATTTATCGCTTCAGAAATCGGATAAGTGTCGTTTACCATAATTGCCGCGCCATTATTCACAAGGAAATTAAGGTTTCTGTCCTCTTGTCCGGGAAGCGGATTCATTGTTATCATCGGCAATCCTTTTGCAAGCGATTCTGATGTTGTAAGTCCGCCCGGCTTTGTTATTATAAAGTCGGCGGCGTCCATCATTACGTCAACATTATCTACAAATCCGTATGAATATATTTTTTTATTCCAATCACATTCATCAACTACGCTTTTTATTTTCTTATTCGTACCGCAAACGCACAGCACTTGAAAATCTTTCGGATATGTATCTATTTGTGCCAAAATCTTTTTTATATTTCCGTACCCCATTGAACCCATCATTATAAGTATAGTGGGAATATTTTCAATCCCGAGTTTTTTCCGTGCTTCAATAGGGTCGTTTTTCTTTACAAACTGTTCTCTTATCGGTATACCGAAAGGCAAAAGTTTTCTTTTTCGCTATACCCTTTTTCTGCATTTCGTGTTCCAAAAGTTCATCCGGAATTACGTAATAGTCAAGGAACGTACTTTCCCAAAACGGATGTACGGTGAAATCGGTTACTATTCCGACAGACGGACAGTCAAAAGCCGCACGGTCGGCAAGTATGCTTATACACACTCCGCATAGCTATGCGTACCGATTATCAAATCGGGATTATATTCAACAACGAACTTTTCAAGTTTCTTTGAAACAAATCGCGAAAATATCGATACAAGCGAATTACGGTCATACGGCTCGTCCTTTTGCGTAAGTTTGCCGTAAGCCTTCGCATACGTCTTTGCAAGGTACTTTGTCGAAAGCAAGTATCCGTCCTGTATTGAATTTCCCAAACGATGATTTACATAGTCGAATATATCAAGCATATGACATTGATGTCCGTTCTCCTCGAAATATTCCATAATAGCCTTAGCCGTAGAATGATGTCCGTAACCGGCTTTTACGGATAACAACAACACTTTCAATTTTAAGACCCCCCTTGTCTTTTTTAACAATATTATAACAAATAAAAATAAATTTTTCAACCTTATTGACTTTATGAATTTAATAGACTATAATGTCATAAGTTATTAAAATTGAGGGGCGGTGTATTGTGAAATGATAAGCGATATGACTAAAGGAAATCCGTTAAAATTGATACTTCTTTTTCAGTTCCGATGCTGATCGGAAATATCTTTCAACAGGTGTATAACTTCGTTGACGCAGCGATTGTCGGTAAGTTTGTGGGTGCCGAATCTCTTGCGGCGGTAGGTTCGACAGGTACGATTGTCGGAGTTATGATTTGTCTTATGATGGGACTTACGAGCGGTGCGGGAATTATTATAGCGCAGTGTTTCGGTTCAAGGAATTTTGACGAACTGAGAAAAACAGTTACGGGACTTATTTACATAGTGGGAATTTTGGCGGTGGTTACGTCAGTTGCCGGAGTTGTGTTTTCACGGCCGATTTTATCGTTTCTGAACACACCCGATAATGTAATTGATGAGGCGGTTGCATACATAAACGTAATATTCGCATTCACAATCGGTACGGCTATGTATAACGCGTCAAGCGCAATACTCAGAAGTCTTGGCGACAGCGTACACCGCTTTACGCACTTATACTTTCTTCTGTATTAAATGTAGTTTTCGACTTGTTGTTCGTTGTTGTGTTTAAAACAGGTGTTGTCGGTGCGGCGGTTGCAACCGTTATCGCACAGATTATCAGTGCGATTTATTGTATTATACATATGATAAGGCACCGCAGACAGCTTAATCTTGAGGGCATAAACTTCCAAACAACAAAACGTGCAATCAAGCGGATTTTCCAAACAGGAATACCGTCGGCACTTGAAAGCTGTCTGATTTCACTCGGCACAATGAGCGTGCAACGTCTTGTAAACTCATTCGGTGCAATGACTATGGCAGGCTATACCGCCGCCGTAAAAATCGACTCAATCGCAATCGCACCGATTGTATCGGTCGGCTCGGCATTGTCGGTTTTCTCGGGTCAAAACATCGGTGCAAATCAGATGGACAGAATAAAAAAAGGGGATGTATCAAACACTTGCGTCACTTATCGGTATATGTATAGTGATTGCTGCCGGAATTGTATTGTTCCGTAATCAGTTACTTGGCTTGTTCCTTGACAAAGCACAAGCCGCAGAGGCTATCGCAATAGGAAGCAAGTACTTACTATCGTATGTGTTGCGTATATAGTTGCGGCGGTTATGAGAACATATTTAAACGTTCTTCGCGGTGCGGGTGACGTTAATACCTCCGCAGTCGCAGGTATACTTGAACTTATCGGAAGAATTATTTTCGCATATATACTTGTTCGCCCACTCGGCTCAACAGGTATTTGGATTGCTACTCCGCTCGCCTGGGCAATGGGTGCGTCAGTACCGTTATCCGATACTATTCGGGTAAGTGGATTAATAAAAAGTTGGTATAGTACAAAGCCTGTCGACAAAATGTCGACAGGCTCTTTTTAATTTTTTATCAACCTTATTGTCGCAACAGTCATATCGTCGATTACTGCGTCACGGCTTTTTTTGACTGCGTTTTCAATTACGGATTGTGACATTTCGTCCATAGTGTCAAACGGCATTTTTATTTCTTTTTTCAGCCAATCGGTACGCACTGTACCAAAACCGGCCTCACTTATTCCGTCTGACATCATTATTATTATATCGCCGTCATCAAGGCGTTTGGCTTGTCCCTGTACCTTTATATCAGGCAGCATACCGACAGGCAACGATACAGAAAACACCGTTTCAACATTCGGACCGTGAAGTACAATACTCTCCGAACCGCCGATTTTGAAAAACTCACATATACCTGTCATAAGGTCTATACATAGCAGGTCCACGGTAGAAAAACACTCATAGTCAAGTTTTAAACAGAGTGCCGAATTTATCATATCAATAGACGTTTTCACGCCAAACCCCGACTGCAAAAATTCTCTCAACAATTTCAGTGTTATATGGCTCTCAAACATTGCCCTTTTACCGCTGCCCATACCGTCCGACAAAATCACATACTGTTTATAATCCTCCGTCACGAACGTATCTATACTGTCACCCGACACTTCGCTGAAATCTCGGCTTATTTGTCTTATCGCAATATCTGCGGTAAATTTTGCGCGTGACACAAATTTCATAAGTCCGTTTGTGCTATCACACTCATAGCCCATAGGCGTTTCAACAACGCTTTCAAGCACGTTTCAATCTTCCCTACTTCCGTACCCTTAGACGTTCCGAGATATACCTCCATTTTTCCGTGACTGCTTTCAATAACGCTTATTTCAAATGCCATAATTCCGACTTTGTCAAGCTCGGCAATAAGTGTTTCCTCCAAATCCTCTCTGAACGTAAAGCCGGAACATATATTTTCCGCCATTGTGTCCATAAGGCTTGACATTTCTTTATACTGTCTTGCAACCAAGTCACGGCTTGTAACCGCCTCACCCGTCCGTACAAGGTTTTTCTTATACAGTTCATAGACGTGATTAAACTCCACAACGAACAAATCAGGTCGTAAGCATTTATCCTTAAAGCTGTTCGGTACTGATGTAAACTCCAATATCCCCCTTGTTTCAATCGTATCAAGCAACAGCATTATACTGCGGTATGTGCGTGTAAAGTCGGACTGCCAGCATTTAACCGCATTCGGACACCCCTCGCACACTCTGTCCGCAACCTCATCAAAAAGCGTAGCAACATCTTTATTATATGATTTCAGTCTTTTCTCCGAAGCATTTGAAAAACACTCCTCCAAACTCTTAAATGCCTTTGCCGATTTTTCAAGCTGCATAGACAAATACTCTTTAACTCTCACGTCCGCACTCACCGTTTCAAGCTTTAACGACCTTGCAAAAAAAAGATTTTATATACCCTTGAACTTTATTCGGGGTCAGTACAAAAAGCACCGCCCCTATCGCTGTTTCGATAATCGTCACAGGCAAAGACGATGCACTTCCCGCATACAAAAGTGCCACCGCACTGCCGCCCAAGAATCCCAACGCAACTCCGAAACGTCCGAACGATTTCAGCAAATTTCCGAACAATGCACTTATACCGAAAATACCCATAGTCACAACCGCCGACGGTGACGACATTGCCGACATAAACCCTATACAAAGTCCCCCGCTGCCCGCCGCCGCAATACCGCCGTGAAGTGCAATGCAAAGTACCGCATATACGGAAACTATATTGGCAAGACTGATATTATACGGAAACACAATTCCCGAAAGTCCCGTTATAAAAACACCCACGCTTACAGAAATACTGATAAGCTCGTCCTGTGCGGTCTGCGTGCGTTTTTTGCGGTTTGCAATCAATCCGTGTGCTTTTTTGAATATTATATACATCAGTGAGGTGACTATCGACTCAACAAAAAGCATAAGTATATCGTATGCTCCTACATATGTATATATAAGAAAAACAAATCCGCCGACCATAACCGCACCGCCCACGCACGCCGCGTCAAGCACAAGATTTTCCTTATTTCTGAAACGTGTATATATCCAAAACAACAGTGCCGCAACAAGATATTTTGTAAGCACCGCACTGCTGCCGACGTCATAAGTGCAATCGAAAGCACAGTTATACCAAGATACGCAATACTTTTATCAAAGCAAGAAGCAAAAAAAGCCACTCCGAACGGAAAAAGTCCCAAAACAGACGCTCGTCCTGCCAAAAGCAATAGCATACTCATTCCCACATCTCTCACAGACGGTGCTCGGAGCATTTCTGTATTCCGTTGTCTTTTTACCGCTGGCTGACTCATTTTTAATTCCTCCTACAAGTGCAATATAGGTTATTATACCACTTACTTATGGATAAATATGTAAAATCCTGTTGTCGATATATAAAAATATTTCGACATCATTTTTTGACAAATTGCGTTTGCATATGATATACTACATACATACTTTTTATATTGAGAGGATTAGATTATGAAAAAAATTTTGATTTTTTCCGATACTCACGGCGATATTAACCGCTGTTTAGATATAATCGAAAAAGCCGACAGTGTAAGTGCGATTTTCCACGCAGGCGATTACACAGGTGACGCGGAAGATTTGGAATCGATATACCCAAACATACCTATATATTATGTAAAAGGCAACAACGACTACTTTTCAAAAGCGCCGTCACATCTACTTGTTACAATCGACGGTGTTAAAATATTTATTACTCACGGTCACGAACAGAATGTAAAATACGAATATGAATTTATG
>ENA-OQCN01001788-OQCN01001788.1-human-gut-metagenome-genome-assembly--contig:-NODE-1788-length-10091-cov-2.006122_pt1 | contig 10091 bp, 12 predicted proteins | sample MGYA00242497_ERZ504576 | MGnify/ENA primary metagenome ERZ504576 (study PRJEB26092, sample SAMD00036296) | human gut metagenome | host: Homo sapiens | study: EMG produced TPA metagenomics assembly of...
TTTAACGATGATATTACACGTGAACAATTCTGTAATTTTGTATACAACTTGGTAAACCCGATAAAAGAATTGCCCATATTCAAATATGAACGTGCTCCATTTGATGACACAAACGGCAATGAACAAAATTACCGTATTATATTCCGCTAAAATAGTATCGGGTAAGGGCGATTATATCTTCTCACCAAACGACAAACTCACGCGTGAAGAAGCCGCAACAATTCTTTGCCGTGCCGCAAACTACTTAGACATTGAACTTCCGCTTACCAAGGTAGATATGTCATACGCCGACAATAGCGAAATATCATCATGGGCAGTGTCTTCTGTGTACAGTTTAAAAACATTGAATATCTTAAACAACACTGACGAAAATTTTAATCCAAAAGCAAACATAACAATCAGCCAAGCTGTTTCCGCATTGGTCAGATTGTATGACAAAACAGACAAGTAATTATTCGTCCAAATTTAAGTCGTAACATTATACTAATATTACACCAAATCACAAAATATTCTTGTCTATTTTATACCAATCCTTTTTTCGTTTTTGTGCTACTTTTACAATTTTTCTTCGCTTGTAAAAAATATATTGACACATTGCACAAAGCCGTGTTATTCTTAGCTCATGTGGAGTTTAAGGAAATGGGAGAGCATGAAACGAAAGGAGAGTTTTATGAAAAACGAATCACAACTAAAGAGTTCAAAGAGGGGTGTACTGTTAAGACTTGCCATATTTATGGCTTTGATGATTTCCGCATTCATCATACCAAGTTCAGCTTTGGCTGATTTCGGTTACACCGAAGACAGTACAAATTACACCATAGACACGGGTGCAAACCTTGTGTTTAAAGTAAAACGTTCAAACGGTGATATTTCATCGCTTATCTACAACGGAACTGACTACAACGGCTACACAAACAAAAATTCACACGTTGAAACCGGTCTTGGTCCGTCGGACGTAACAATTTCACAGCCAAGCAGTTCAGTAATAATGGTCAAAGTAGTTTACGGAACATTAGAGCAATACTACGTTGCACGCAAAGGCGAAAACAACATCTATATGTTTACATATATCGCCGATGACAGTGTAACCGTAACACGCTACATTGTCAGACTTAAACCGTCACTATTCCCTGTTTTGAATACTTCTAACAGTTGGTATAGTTCGTATTCAACCCTTGAGGCAAAGGATATATTCACCGACACCTCAACCGGTTACACATATTCAAAGCATTATTCAGATACAAGAGTAATGGATTATAATTACACAGGTATATCAAACGGCAACGTCGGTGCATACATTGTACGCAGTAATCACGAAAAAGCATCCGGCGGTCCGTTCTATCGTTCTCTTATCAGAGATAATACAAATGTTGCCGTAAATCTTTACGAAATACTTTACTACGGTATGGCACAGAACGATGTTAAGCGTTACGGCTTGCAAGGTCCTTATGTACTTGCATTCACTGACGGCGGCGAACCTTCATCAAAATTATATGCCGGCAATTTAAAGACAGATTGGATTGATTCGCTTGGCATTCACGGTTGGGTCGGTTCAAGCGGCAGAGGCAGAGTTGCCGGAGTAGGTATCAAAAATATGAAATCAGATTATGAGTACGTTGTAGGTTTCTCAAATGACGAGGCTCAATATTGGACAAAAGCATCTGATTCAAACGGATACTCCTCCTGCACAAATATGCTGCCGGGAACATACACAATGACAATTTACAAAAACGAGCTTGCTGTTTACACAACTGATGTAACGGTAACTGCAGGCGGTACAAAAATTTTAAATTCAATAACAATTACCGATGACCCGTCAGACAATGACGTAACATGGAGAATCGGCGATTGGGACGGTACACCGCTTGAATTTAAGAACGGTTCACTTATGACTAAAATGCACCCGGCAGACAGTCGCGTTGAATCTTGGAAAGGCAACTACATTGTCGGCACATCAGACGCATCATCATTCCCTTGTTACATCTTTAAAGATGTCAATAACGGACTTATAGTATATTTCAGACTCAATTCCGAACAAGCAGCCAAAGACCACACTTTGAAAATCGGTATTACAGGAAGTTATATCGGCGGACGTATTCAACCATCGGTAAATTCGTGGACGTCTAAATTACCGTCAGCATCGAATCAACCGGGTACTCGTTTAATGACAATCGGTACTTACAGAGGTAACAATTATACTTATTCATTTACAGTACCTGCATCGGCATTTAATAAAAACACAAGAGATTGGAACCAGCTTAAACTTAACGTTATAAGCGGTAGCAATGGCTCGGATTATCTTAGTCCGGCTGTATCAATCGACTGTATCGAACTTGAATAGTACAAAAAAGACACCATTAGCATTTGCTAAATGGTGTCTTTTAAAATACCGTTCTTTAAATTAGAACTTACCGGCCTTTGCAGCTTCCTCTACGGCAACGGCAACAGCAACTGTTGCGCCAACCATAGGGTTGTTACCCATACCGATAAGACCCATCATTTCAACGTGAGCAGGAACTGAAGATGAACCTGCGAATTGAGCGTCTGAGTGCATACGACCCATTGTATCTGTCATACCGTATGAAGCAGGACCTGCAGCCATATTATCAGGGTGAAGTGTACGACCTGTACCACCACCTGATGCAACTGAGAAATACTTCTTACCTTGTTCGATACATTCTTTCTTATATGTACCTGCAACAGGGTGTTGGAATCTTGTTGGGTTAGTTGAGTTACCTGTGATAGAAACGTCAACGCCCTCGTGGTGCATTATAGCAACACCTTCACGAACATCGTCTGCGCCGTAGCAACGAACATTTGCTCTTTCGCCCTTTGAGTAAGCTGTTTCTTTAACAATTTCAAGCTTACCTGTATAGTAATCAAACTTAGTCTGTACATAAGTAAAGCCGTTAATTCTTGATATGATTTGAGCGGCGTCCTTACCAAGACCGTTAAGGATAACTCTTAGATCTTCCTTACGAGCCTTGTTTGCACTTCTTGCAAGACCGATAGCACCCTCAGCAGCTGCGAATGATTCGTGACCTGCAAGGAATGCGAAACATTTTGTTTCTTCTCTTAGTAGCATTGCGCCAAGATTACCGTGTCCGATACCAACCTTTCTGTCGTCGGCAACAGAACCAGGAATACAGAATGACTGCAAGCCAAGACCGATTTTCTCGGCAGCCTCTGCAGCTGTCTTAACACCGTCTTTAATTGCGATAGCCGCACCTACTGTGTAAGCCCAACAAGCGTTTTCAAAGCAGATTGGCTGAATGCTCTTTGTGATGTTGTATGCGTCAACACCGGCGTCATCACAGACTTTCTTTGCTTCTTCTATTGATGAAATGCCATGCTTTTTAAGCTCAGCATTGATTTGATCTATTCTTCTTTCATAACTCTCAAATAAAGCCATTATATATTTACCTCCCTTTTCAGATTATTCGTGTCTTGGGTCAAGAAGTTTTGCAGCATCGTCAACTCTTCCGTATTGTCCGCTTGCCTTTTCCAAAGCTTCGTTAGCGTCCATACCCTTAGCTATCATTTCCATCATCTTACCAAGATGAACAAACTTATAACCGATAATTTCGTTGTTATCGTCAACTGCAATCTTTGTTATGTAACCTTCTGCAAGTTCAAGGTATCTTGGACCCTTTTCAAGTGTTGCATAAGTTGTACCAACCTGTGATCTAAGTCCCTTACCAAGGTCCTCAAGACCTGCACCGATTGGAAGACCGTCCTCTGAAAAAGCTGTTTGTGTACGACCGTAAACAATCTGCAAGAAAAGCTCTCTCATAGCTGTATTGATAGCATCACAGACAAGGTCTGTATTAAGAGCCTCAAGAATTGTCTTGCCTACAAGAATTTCTGATGCCATAGCAGCTGAGTGTGTCATACCCGAACATCCGACTGTTTCTACCAACGCCTCTTGGATAATACCTTCTTTTACGTTTAGTGTAAGTTTACAAGTACCCTGTTGAGGTGCACACCAACCAACACCGTGTGTAAGACCGGAAATATCTTTAATTTCCTTTGCCTGTGTCCATTTACCCTCTTGAGGGATTGGAGCAGGACCATGATATGCTCCTTTTGTCAAAGGACACATATGTTCTACTTCTGCTGAATATTTCATACTATTACTCCTTTCGATTTATGCGGCAAAATCCGCTCATTATCTTCATTATAACATATTAATTTCATTGTATCAATAAAAAAATATACAAAATTATCGTTTATTGTAACTTCTTTTTACATAAAAACATCATATCTCAAATATTATCATTTTACTATTGCCCAAATTCGGATAAAATGTTATAATGTTAGCGTAATTTTTAAAATATATTTTCTCACAGAAAGGCTAAATAATTATGAACGGTAATGTAATTGTAGGACAATCGGGCGGACCGACATCTGTAATCAATTCAAGTCTTGTCGGAGTTTTTCAAGGCGCTAAGCGTGCCGGCTGCGGTAAGATTTACGGTATGCGAAACGGTCTTGAGGGACTTTTGCAGGAGAGATATGTCGAGCTTAACGACTGTATCAAAAACGACCTTGATATTGAAATTTTAAAACGCACTCCTTCATCATTTCTCGGCACTTGCCGTTATAAGTTGCCGCATTATGAAAAAAGACAGTGCCGTATACGAAAAACTTTTTTTCAATACTTAAAAAGCTTGATATTAAGCACTTCTTCTATATCGGCGGCAACGATTCTATGGATACGATAAAAAAGCTTGCCGAATACGCAAACAAGATAAACAGCGATATTACATTTATGGGCGTGCCGAAAACAATCGACAACGACCTTGACAAAACCGACCATACACCGGGTTACGGAAGTGCGGCAAAATACGTTGCATCCGCAATGAAAGAAATCATCCTTGACACCGACACTTACACAACCGACTCAATCACAATAGTTGAAATCATGGGCAGAAACGCCGGTTGGCTTACAGCCTCGTCTGCACTTGCAAGAACGGAGGATTGTACAGGTCCCGACCTTATTTATCTTCCCGAAACACCTTTCAGCTACGATAAATTTGTAAGCGATATTTTAGAGGTTAAAAAGCATAAGTCGTCTGCTATTATCGCACTGTCGGAGGGTGTACGAAACGCCGACGGTCAATATATCTGTGAAACACAAAAGGACGATAATGAAAACTTGACGTATTCGGTTCAACAAAATGCTTGGTGAAACCGCGCTTTTCCTTTCGGATATGGTTGGTAAAGATACCGGTATGAAGTCAAGAGGTATCGTGTTCTCAACACTTCAAAGATGTGCGTCACATATCGTTTCAAGACGCGATATAACAGAGGCATACGACGCAGGTGCAACAGCCGTTGCGGCGGCGCTTGCAGGCGAAACGGGTAAAATGGTTATATTTAAACGTATATCAAACGAGCCGTATAAAGTGTTTACCGAAACTCACGACATCGGCGATATTGCAAATGTAGAAAAGACTGTGCCTAAGGAATGGATTACCCAAAACGGCACCTATGTTTCACAAGAATTTATAGACTACGCACGTCCGCTTATTATCGGTGAACTTACACCGTTTATGGTTGACGGTCTGCCGCGTCATTTGACAATAGAATAAACAGGCTTGTTGACTGCCAAATACAATGTAATTTTAAAGAGTTTATTCAAAAATGAATAAGCTCTTTTTTCACACTTTCACCAATTCATCAGCTATTTCACAAACATACAAAAAGCAAGCCGATTTTTCGGCTTGCTTTTGATATTACATATTTTCCATTGACTTAATATTTTCAAGGACTTTTTCAAGCATTTCTTTATATTTTTCACCCTTAGCTTTTTCTTCGTCAACAACCTTTTGAGGTGCTTTTGAAACAAATCCGGCATTATTAAGCTTGCCTTCTACACGCTTAATTTCGCTCAAGCTTTTTCTTTTCCGCATTAAGTCTTTCAAGTTCCTTTGTTTTATCAACAAGTTCATCAAGCGGCAAAAATACTTCCGCTGACGGAACAACCACGTTTACTGCGTTATCGCTGATACCGCTCTTATCCGTCTGAACAACTGCCTCACTTGCAGACGCAAGTTTTTCAAAGAATGCTGTACCTTGCTCAAACACATCAGTTTTATCTGTTACGATAATAACCTTTGCTTTCTTTGACGGCGGAACATTCATTTCAGCACGTCTGTTTCTGATAGCACTGATTGACTGCATAATAAGTTCCATACTCTCAACGTCCTTAGGGAAGTTAAGTTTTTCGTCATATTCAGGCCACTCACTTATCATAATGCTTTCGCCCTCATGAGGTAGGTGCTGCCAAATTTCTTCCGTAATAAACGGCATAAACGGGTGAAGTAACTTCATTGTATTTGAAAGCACATATGTCAATACATACTGAGCCGTCTTACCTGTCGGATTTTCCTTATCGAACAATCTCGGCTTTACAAGCTCGATATACCAGTCACAGAAGTTCTCCCAAATGAAATCGTACAAGTTTGAAAGTGCGATACCAAGTTCAAACTTATCAAGATTTTCAGTAACCGACTTAACAACGTCATTATACTTTGAAAGTATCCATTTATCCTCAAGCTGTAAATCGTTCAAATCAGGTAATTTATTTTCAGTTACATCAAGGTTCATAAGAGTAAATCTTGACGCATTCCAAATCTTATTTGCAAAGTTACGGCTCGCCTCGACACGTTCAATATAGAAACGCATATCGTTACCCGGTGCATTACCTGTTGCAAGAGTGAAACGCAATGCGTCCGCACCGTATTGGTCAACAATTTCAAGCGGATCGATACCGTTACCAAGCGACTTACTCATTTTTCTGCCCTGCTGTCACGAACAAGACCGTGAATGAACACATGCTTAAACGGTACTTCACCTGTGTGTTCAAGTGCCGAGAACATCATTCTCATTACCCAGAACGGAATTATATCGTAACCCGTTACAAGCACGCTTGTCGGATAGAAGTAATCAAGTTCTTCTGTCTTATCAGGCCAGCCAAGTGTTGAGAACGGCCATAATGCCGATGAGAACCAAGTATCAAGAGTATCGGGGTCTTGACGCATTTCCTTGCCGCACTTAGGGCAAACTGCGCTGTCCTCTTTTGTAACAACAATTTCGCCGCAATCGTCACAATAGAAAGCAGGTATTCTGTGTCCCCACCAAAGCTGACGTGAAATACACCAATCACGAATATTTTCAAGCCAGTGGAAATACACCTTTTCAAAATGTTCAGGAACAAACTGTGTATCACCGTTCTTAACTGCGTCAATAGCAGGCTGTGCAAGAGGCTTCATTTTTACAAACCACTGCTTTGAAACGATAGGCTCAACAGTTGTACCGCAACGGTAACACTGACCTACGTTATGGCTGTGATCCTCAACCTTTACAAGAAGTCCTTCGTCCTCAAGGTCCTTAATCATTGCCTTACGACACTCATATCTGTCCATACCCTCATACTTGCCGGCATATGAATTCATCGTTGCGTCATCATTCATAACCTTAATTTGTGCAAGGTTGTGACGTTGACCGACTTCAAAGTCATTAGGGTCGTGTGCAGGAGTGATTTTAACACAACCTGTACCAAATTCTTTATCAACATATTCGTCCGCAATAACAGGAATTTCACGTCCGACAAGCGGAAGAACAAGCATTTTACCCACTAAATCCTTATCTTTCATCCTCAGGATTAACTGCAACGGCTGTATCGCCAAACAATGTTTCCGGACGTGTTGTTGCGATTATAACGTAATCGTCACTATCCTTTATAGGATACTTGATGTGCCAGAAGTGACCTGCCTGCTCGGCGTGTTCAACTTCTGCATCAGAAAGAGCCGTTATACAATGCGGACACCAATTTATAATTCTTGAGCCTTGATAAATAAGTCCCTTATTATATAGATTTACGAATACTTCTTTAACCGCCTTACTGCAGCCCTCGTCCATAGTAAAACGTTCTCTGTCCCAGTCACATGAAGAACCGATTTTCTTCAACTGATTTATAATTCTTCCGCCGTACTGCTTTTTCCAATCCCATACTCTTTCAAGGAACTTTTCACGTCCCAAATCGTAACGGGTAAGTCCTTCGTTTACGCGAAGATTTTCTTCAACCTTAATTTGTGTTGCTATACCGGCGTGGTCTGTACCCGGAATCCATAACGCACTGTAACCTTGCATTCTCTTGTATCTGATAAGAATATCCTGAAGTGTTTCGTCAAGTGCGTGTCCCATATGAAGTTGACCTGTTACATTTGGAGGTGGGATAACGATTGTAAAAGGTTTCTTGTCTTTATCCACTTCTGCGTGGAAATATCCCTTTTCTACCCACTCATTATACAGCTTATCCTCAAATTCAGCCGGATTATAATTTTTTGCTATATTCTTTGCATCTTCCATTTATACTAACTCCTTTTAATTTTATCTTCCTAATATAAATACCGCCATAAAGGCAATTACCGCTAAAGCAAGTGCAATGTATTTGACTCGCAGAACCAACCCTTGGGTCGGCTCTTTTTTGAAAACTTTTTCAAGTATCAGTTCAGCTTTGAAAGTAAGAACTATCGCTATAAGACCGATAATAAAAGCCGTTATTTTAATAATCAAAAATACTCACACCCTTTCAATTTATACTCAGAAGAAAAAATACTCCATTTAATTATTATCGCATTTTAATGTATTTTTGTCAAGGTCAAACTTGTATAATATAAGAAAATATGTAGCATAATTAATTAATAAGCATAAAATCGGACATATCCGAATAAATATAACTTGATGATAAAGAGCATTTAATTACAGCAGAGGAGGTTTTCTACACATGGATAACAACTTATCAAACAATCAAGCAATAATCATAGGAACTATTGAGGACGAATTTGTATTCAACCACGAAATTTACGCCGAAAAATTCTATACATTTACCGTTAAAGTACCTCGTTTAAGCGGTGCGTCTGATAATGTCAGAGTTATGGTATCTGAAAGACTTATAATGGACGGTGAATACTGTATCGGCGATATGATTGAGGTGACAGGTCAATTCCGTTCCTATAACAGTTACGAAAGCGGTGACAATCGTCTTGTTCTTACGGTGTTTGCAAAAGACATCTGCCACTTTGACGAAGAAGAAAGTAAAAATCCAAACACGCTTTTCCTAAACGGATTTATCTGTAAAGAACCCGTTTACCGCACAACTCCGTTCGGTCGTGAAATTACGGATATTCTGCTTGCGGTAAACAGAAGTTACAACAAATCCGACTACATACCGATTATTGCATGGGGACGCAATGCTCGCTTTGCAAAAAATCTTCACGTCGGCGATAACGTAAAAATATGGGGACGTATTCAGTCACGAACATATCAAAAACGTATCAGCGAAGAAGAAACAATCACCAAAACCGCATACGAGGTATCTATCAATCGTATGGAGCTTGTTGAAAAAGAAGAAAAAGAGGAATAAAACAAAGAGCAGACAAAAAAAGTCTGCTCTTTGTTTTTACAGTATTCTCACTTTATAATCTCTAAGCAAATAATTCATCTGCACAATATATCCTATAAACTGCGGTCCTGCCATAAGCTGACCGAAAAACGGCTTACCGTAATCTGACGAACCGCCGTCCAAAAGTGACGTTAATTTTGTTTTATCGCAAAGTGCCAATTGGTGCGTTCGGATCGGATATAATACCGTCAAGCAACGTCTTAACCGCCTCCTCATAATGCGGATTATGCGTTTTCGGATACGGACTTTTACGTCTTAGACGTACATCTTCAGGCAAGATTTCCTTTGCCGCTTCACGCAATACATTTTTAGAAACATTGTCACGATTTTTCATTTCCCAAGGTATATTCCAAACGTACTCGACAAGTCTGTGGTCACAGAACGGCACACGCACTTCCAGTCCGCTTGCCATACTCATTCTGTCCTTTCTGTCAAGCAAATTCGTCATAAACCAATTTATATTCAGATACGAAATTTCACGTCTGCGTTTTTCCTCATCATTATCTCCGTCAAAGTCGGCACTTCCGCAATACTTTCTTCATATCGCATACGCGAATAATTGTCTATATCCAAAGTTTTACGAACACTGTCAAGCAAAATATTATTTCTTATCGACAAA
>ENA-OQCN01001789-OQCN01001789.1-human-gut-metagenome-genome-assembly--contig:-NODE-1789-length-10086-cov-2.912039_pt1 | contig 10086 bp, 12 predicted proteins | sample MGYA00242497_ERZ504576 | MGnify/ENA primary metagenome ERZ504576 (study PRJEB26092, sample SAMD00036296) | human gut metagenome | host: Homo sapiens | study: EMG produced TPA metagenomics assembly of...
TTGAAGCCCTCAACCGTGAAATCTTGGTTGAACTTGTGGACTATATCAAGGTCTATGAAAACGGCAATATCAGCGTGAAATTCAAATTTGCTGACGAGCTCCGCAAGATTGCCGAGTACATTGAAATCAACACTACGGAAGATACCGCAGTAGCGGGCTAACCCCCGCTACAAACCCCTTTGACAGTGTGTTTTCCTAATAGGCGCTAATCATATCCTAAGTACATAGATAAATAATACAGCCGCCAACCCCATCGCCACAATACAAGATGTAAACGAAGCGACTAAAAAATAGCTAAGTTCTCCAGTCCTCATATTTGTTGAAACAAATTTACCTGTTACTATACAATAAATTGGAAATAATATCGCATATGCAATAACCAATGCAAAAGAAATCTTCTCAAAGAGCCACAAATAATAAATGCCTCTTCTATGTTTACGATTCTCTATTTGAATTTTCTTTTTTAATCCACTGTCAACCAAAATATTCATATTAACCTCCAATCAAACCAACAACATCTTCAATTGTCTTTACAGTTTTTGTTCCATATTTATCAAAAATTGAAAAGGCTTTCGAATTTTTCCCAATTCCAGTAACATTTTTCAGAGCTTTTATTGAACCACCAAAGCTCTTATCTGACTCTGTATAAAAATCATATAATCCATCAACATTCTTCAAGAAATTCATTGTGTTATCTGTCGTTTTCGTAACATTAAAAAACTTCACTAACTTTTCAGGAATACTATAGGTTTCCCTACTAAAATTGAATGTAAATTTCCTAATTCAAATTTTTTATCTTTAAAAAATACAGATACTTACTAACCTTATCAGAAATTATAAGTTTTATTTTAAAAGAACCATCTTTGAATTCACCTGTAGTCGCAGTTCTTCCCATATCATGCAATATATTTCTTTTTATGTTTGACCATGTAAAGCTGTAACCTTTATACCATTTATCTTTATTGTATCTAAAATTAATGTTATCGTTTCTGGTTGTCACCCTATAGTCTAAATCCCTAGTTAATCTTTGATTTTAATATCTCGTACAACGAAGGTGTAAAATAATCATTTATCTTTATATTACTATCCATCATCTCAGATATTTTTATTCTGTGAACATCGGTAGATGTATTAACGATTTTCTCAACCATCATTCCATCAATGCTTATTTCGAACAGCTTATCGTCATAACTCAAATTATTTATTCTGTTCAAGTCAATCACAACAATATTTCTTTTATCTGCAGGTGTTTGATATTTTATTCTAAATGCGTAAAATAATTTATCATCAACAATTTCTATCATCTCGTCAATACGACCACCTATAAACGTGTGTTCAAGTCGCATTCTAAGTACGTAGATTAATAACACAGCCGTCAACCCCATTGATGTGTAAATAGATGTTTCACTTGCCACTAAAAAATAACTAAGCTTTCCAGTTCTCATATTTGTTGAAACTAAATTACCTGTTACTATACAATAAATTGGAAATAATATCGCATAAGCAATAACCAATGCAAAAAAAATCTTCTCAAAGAGCCACAAATAATAAATACCTCTTCTATTCTTACGATTCTCTATTTGAATTTTCTTTTTTAGTCCACTGTCAACCAAAATATTCATATTAACCTCCAATCAAACCAACAACATCTTCAATTGTCTTTACAGTCTTTGTTCCATATTTATCAAAAATTGAAAAGACTTTCGAATTTTTTCCAATTCCAGTAGCATTTTTCAGAGCATTTATTGATCCATCAAAGGTCTTATCTTGCTCTGTATAAAAATCATATAGCCCATCAACATTTTTCAAGAAATTCATTGTATTATCTGTCGTTTTCGTAACATTAAAAAACTTCACTAACGCATCATAATCAGCAAAATAAAGTGCTTAACTTTACATTCCCATTTCTTCTATCTCTTTTAACATAAATTCTTCGAGTTTCTTCTTATCAGGCAAATGCAACATATAAGTTGAAACAAATAATTGGTTATCCATTCCAGATAATGCATATTCTACCATCTGTGAGCCTTTATCTGTACAAAGTAGTATTCCTACTGGCGGATTATCTCCTTCTGCCATCTCATTTTTCTTATAATATCCTACATAAGCATTAAGCTGTCCCAAATCCTCATGTTTGAACTCATCATTCTTAAGTTCAATAATAACATTGCAATGTAAAAGACGATTATAAAAAACAAGATCAATAAAATAATATTTATCATCTATTATAATCCGCTTTTGTCTTGCCTCAAAACAGAATCCCTCTCCAAGTTCTAACATAAACTCCTGCAAATGATCCATAAGAGCCTGTTCTAAATCAGATTCTGACACAGCATCCCTTGCATCAAGTCCCAAAAATTCAAATGTGAATGGGTCTTTTATTGATAGCATTGTTCCATTTGCGTTATCAACAGATTTTTTCAATAAAAGCTCTGGTTTTTTACTTATGCCGGCTCTTACATAAAGGTTAGTTTTTATCTGTCTGCGTAGTTCTCTTACATTCCAGTTGCATTTCATACACTCTGTTTCGTAAAAAAATCGTTCAAACGCATCATTTAAAACCATAATTTCTCGAATATGTGAAAAAGACAAGTTATTAACTAAAACATCTGGATCTGTGACAAATTCGTTCGACACTGTCGAACTTTTTCCAAAATCCGGTAATTTAAATTCGCTCGACACTGTCGAACCAATTTGAGGATATACTTTATAAAACTGTCTACAAGCCTTAAAAAGCGTATAATTCATTCCTTTTTGATCAATTTGTTTTTCCAAATTTTTCAAAAGATGAGAACCATATTCTGCTCTGTCACTACCATCTTGTTCATATTCTACTATATAATAACCAATCGCCCAATTGCGCAATGTCATAAGCTGATTTACAGCACTTTTTGCTGCTGAACTTGCTTTATCATTTATTTGCTTAATACTATCTGCAAGCAGTTCAAATTCCATTGCATTACCTCCAATACATTGTCCTAAGACTATTATAAATTCGCATAGACACAGTATACCACAGCTCTTGTATCTATGTGATTTCTTTTTTATTGTTTTTGCCGATACGAACTCATCTTCTCCACAGTAACCTCAGGATAAAAGTAAGTCAGTATCGTTGCTCTAGGAATTCCTGCAGCAAGTGCCATCTTAAGCTCTTCCTTCTGCTCAAGTGTATATGATCAGTGTATCATTCGATTTGTAATAGTATCTTCCCACTGAGGCTTTTCCCTTTCAGGATTCCTTATAGGCTTACCACCTGCATTTCCACTAGAAGCACTATCATTTACTGTATTATTTGCTTTCCTTCATATTTATCATATTGTCCATCTGTTAACCCTACTTTATTAAATTAAATGACATTTGCGGATTCATATTATACCTTTTTCTGATTACGAAAAAGCACCTTTTATTAAGCATTCAACAAAAAACCTCACCAGTACTTCTACCAGTGAGGTTATTATATCATATCGCCACTTCCATAAGCATCAAATCTGCTCATTCTCTGCATTGTTTGGCGTAAAATTGGCGTATTTTTGTAATTTTACAAATTTCCACCAATAAGGTACATCTCGTTTTTAGTAGAGCTTTGCACCTGCTGGAATGTGGTTATCAACCATAAGAAGATGAAGCTCTTCATCCTCTGAATCCTTAAGATTGTTTACTGCTGAAAGTAACATACCACAAGATTCAATTCCCATCATCTTTCTAGGTGGAAGATTTGTGATGGCAATAAGTGTCTTTCCAACAAGCTCTTCTGGCTCATAGTAAGCGTGGATTCCGCTAAGGATTGTACGGTCTGTGCCTGTTCCGTCATCTAAAGTAAACTGAAGTAACTTCTTTGACTTAGGAACTGCAACACATTCCTTAACCTTAACAGCCCTGAAATCTGACTTAGAAAATGTATCAAAGTCAACAGCTTCTTCAAATAATGGCTCTACCTTAACATTAGAAAAATCAATCTTATCATTAGCTGTAAAGAAACCATTATTATCACCTTCTGATGCCGCTGCTTCTGTAGAAGTACTCTTTTCAGACTTTGCAGCGCTCTTGTCTGAACCTAATGATTTCATCGTCGGGAGCTTTTCGGAGCATCCTTTATAGAGCTGTATAGGGATTTTTATTCATTTAAATTATCACAAAAATCTCTGTACCAAGATGTACTAAAATAGTCAATTTATAACTACTTTTTGGTCAAATATTGGTCATCTTAAATTTTTTTGGTCAATTGCTTAGCCCTCAAATTAGAGGACTCTTTTCTACATTGTTATGTTACTAAAATACATCCATGTTCTTGGCAAGTTTTTCCAAAGCCTCTCTTGTAACCTCTGGATTTGCCTCCGCATAAATGTTCATGGTTGTGCTGACATCTGCATGTCCCATTACTTCTTGAATAACTTTTACATTGGTTTCGTTCTCACAAAACCTCTAAGCAAATGTGTGTCTAAAAATGTGACATGAAAACCTGGGCAACATTATAGGTTCTCTCTTCTTTTTCTTTGCCTCTACCTCTTCTTCGGCATTGTGAGTATCAACGATTCTCTTGATTGCACGATTTACTGCCTGCGGATTATGTGGATTTCCAAACCGATTAGTAAATATAAAGCTTGTCATTCCATCAACCTCTGCAACACAAAAACCTTCTTCCTGCTGACGCTGATATTCAGACTTGAGCACTTCATACACCGGTCCCATCATTGGAATTGTCCTTATTCCTGCTTCTGTTTTAGGTTCTGAAACCCGAAACTCACACTTAAATGAATTGTCAGATCTTGTGTAATAAGTAAGACTATGGTTAATATTGATTGTTCGTTTCTTCATATCAACATCGTCCATCTGATGCCTATTGCCTCACCGATTCTGCATCCAGTTCCAAGCAGAAATACAAAAAACGGATACCAATGGAAGAAAAACGGATTCTTTGCAACATAATCAATAAATTCTCTCTGTTGCTCTACTGTCAGTGCTCTTCGACTCTTTCTAGCACCACCGTTTCTTTTTTCACCTCGGCATAAGCTCCATTACAGGATTTCTTCTTATAATATCATCTCGTACTGCCAGCTCAAATGTAGGTCGCAATACAGTATTGATACTCTCCAAAGTATTTACCTGCAATCCCTTATTCGTAATCAAATCCGTATAGAAAAATAAGACATCAGAATACTTCACATCCTTAATCTTTTTCTTTCCGAACGTATCCCTGATAAAATGATCCCATGTATATAAGTAATTTGCTTTTGTAGTGCTTCGCAACTCCGTCTTGGTAGAAATATATCTATCAAACAAAAAATTTACAATCTGCACTTCCAGCAACATATACATTTAACCCGTCCATCTGGTCACGAACAAGTTCGTCTTCTTTCTGCCTAAGTGTTACAAGAGATTTCGCATATATCGTCCTTTGTTTTCCCAGTGGATCAGTATAAATATATGAATACCTACCATCAGTTTTACGATAATGCTCTCCTTTTCGTAATACTCTTCCTTTACCATCTTTTCTACAAGCCATCTTTTCTCCTTTCTCAAAAAGAAAAGAGCCTGCATTACTTCTGGTCAGCCATTAGTTTCTCTAACTACTTTAATATGCTGGTGGAAGATGTATTCCATGTGGAAGATTGAGTCGGAGCAGCAATTTTTTGATTCTCCTCGTATGCCTTATAATTCTTTTTGCGTGTTTCTGCTACTCTCATTCTGACACAGATAGAAGATGCCATATCCAAGAAGCCCCTCCACAGAAAAAACAAATATCACCGCTAATAAAAGTTGCAGAGTCAGGCATTTCCATTTCCATTCCCATACACGCCTTCTGCTTTGATTCCGTCTGTGTCTTTTCTTTCACCTCTTCCGCAGCGTACACTCCCTGTTGTGTTTTCTTTGAAAAAAAAGACGGACATACATGCCCGCCTTCTCCATGGTTATTTTCTCGTTTCATTTTTTAACTATCGTTTCTATGAATTCAAATTTTCTCTGCGTTTCTTTACGGTAATAATCAATCCCGTTCCGGAAAGAATTAATAGTATAAACAGCCATACACTCGGTGTGTTGTCCCCGGTTTTAGGTGCAGTCACATCCTTCTTATCAGTTCCACTCGATGGCTTGTCATCAGAGGAATTGCTATTGTTATTATCATTCTGGTTGTTATTACTGTTATCAGAGATATTTGCTTTGGTGGTAAATGTGGTGCTTGCAGAACCATCCGTCCAAAGGATTTCAACTGTATGGTTTCCTGCCGAAAGTGTATTCAGGTAGGAAGCTTTCAGTGTGATAATGGTAGAGCCTTCCTTTGCAGTGTAGTTGCTCTTGTCTATCAAATTTCCGTCCACCTTAACTCCGGTAAACTTGGAGAAGTCTCCGTTACCCCGGATGGTGATATTACCATCACTGTCATGCGTCCAACTACTGTTTGCTCCATCAATAATCTGATAGGTGTTATTCGGTGTGTCAGGATTATCGGAACCGCCCGCATCCTGTACGGTCAATGTTGCAGAATTACTCTCTACGTTTCCTGCGCTGTTTGAAACAACACACTTATACTTAAATCCGTTGCAGCTTATATTGACTGTGGATGTGGTATAGCTCGTTGCCGTTGCACCATCAATGTTTACCCATCCTTTCCCATCATTTCTGTCTATCTGCCACTGATAGGTAAGATCTGTACCGCTTGCTGCTATGGTAAAGGACGCAGTCTCACCTACCTTCACTGTCGCATTTCCAGGCTGTGTGGTTATGCTTGGTGCAATCACATCCGGCACATCCGGTGTCTGGCTTTCCTGTTTAAAGGTAACTTCTATGGTGTGATCAGTATTCACATCACTAAAGGTGTAGCTTGTGGTTGCTGTCACTTCCGAACCATCCACCTTTACGTCCGCAATATAATATCCTTCGTTCGCCTTGATTGTATATGTAAGCTGACCTGCGGCAGATACCGTTGTCGTGCCACCGGGAGAGATTGTTCCACCGATACCTGCCGTTGCGGTAATCTTGTAGCTTGCTGTACCGCTCGGAGGCGTTATCGGCGCTGTATCCGCCGTAAAACTCCAACTTCCACGGAATACCACGGTTGTGCCGTTTAGGTTGCCGGCATCCCAGCCCGAAAAAGCCCATGTGCCGTTTTTACCATCCTTTTGTGCCTGAATGCGTGTTGTGGAGGTATATTTCTTATCCACAGCCGCCTTCGCCTGTTGCACACTCGAATAGGAGCTGCTATTTAGCGGCAGCGTTGCGCCTGTCGGGAATACAGAGCCCCAATTGTATTGCACCGTATAATTTTTTGTCACCGGCGGCTCGGGGCGTTCCTCAGACCTTTTATAAATATAACGAATCGTCATACTACTGTTCGGGACAGCATTTTCCATCCCCTCCGCTTTAACAAAAGTGTAGCCGTGCAGTTCCTGCGGCGGCTGCCAATCAACCTTTTTGCCTACCGGAACAGTAAAGGTAGTCGGCATGGTGTTTGGAACATCTGTGCCATCCTCCAGCTGATATTGGATGGTGACATTGACATAGCGCTGCTGCTCCGTATCATCATCAGCCAATACCTCGCCTGTCGCATGATCTACAATCTCAAAGCCGATGGCATCGCCGGATTGCAGAATGGCATTCTCCGGAATCGTGTAAACCAGAGAGCAGTTGACAAGGCCGGAATTAAAGTCGCTGCCCTCGTAATCCAACGCACCCTTTGTCCAGAATTTGCTTTTCTCTTTCCAAACAGGGATGTCAAACTCCTGCGTAGTGAAAAACCTGCTCCCCATCTGTCGTGACCGCTTTTTCGCCGTTGGAATGTTCCACCCACAGGCGCAGGGTGACAGTCTTCGCTTGGGTATTCGAAAGATTTTGTATAATGGTGCGCAGCTCAACCTGCTGCCCCTTCATGCTGCTATAATCAAAGCTGTTTTTACTGCCGCCGCTTAATAGACGGCTATTCCTGTCATTTTGATAGCTCGCATATGCGGAGGAATTCGCTGCCTCAAAGGCAAAAGGTTTTTCTGCAGGATTTCTGTAATCACCGATATACTTTTTCACCTCAGGAACAGCCACATAAAGCGCAGGGGGATTTTTAATGAGCTGACTCATAACCTTCATGCCCTGCAGCTTGCACACATCGCAAAAATCATTCTGAAAGGTCTCTCGCATCAGACAATCCCTGCTGGAATTATAGGTATAAGGATAGTAGTCAAAATGCGGGCAGGTATAGGTATTACGGAAGCCAAGCAGCTGCTTCCACTTCACTTTCGTGGGATCTTTTGTTGCAGTCATATTCAGTGATGTAGTGTAATTCCACTCATCTACAGGAACAGTGCTATAATTATATTCATCTCCCAGATGGAACAGACCGTGTCCCAGTTCATGCCGCTGGGTAAACGCAGAATATGCGTTTCTCGCTGACGCAACAATATAGTGAATACCATATTGTTTATTATCATGAGAGCCACCGAAATACTCACCGCTATTCGCCAACACAACGAATTGGTTGATATTTTCATACACATAATCATACTGTCTATAATTATGATCCATCGTGTTTTCGTTTGGATGCGTTTCATTAGGAATATGTGCGTCATGAATCTTCTCGATAAACGCAGGGCCTATGATGCGCTCCAAAACATGGTTGCGCCAGTTCCCTTTGTTAGTAGAAATTCCTCCTTTGGCGGTCGCAGCAAAAAATGTGCTGGTACCGCCATAGCCATCCACCGATGCCGTGCAGAGTGCATAGACATTAAAGCGATCCGCCATGCTGCGATATGGCTCTATCTGCAATACCTCCCCCCACAGCTTTTTACATCCTCGACAAACTGCTTTTGCTGGCTTTTGGTGTAGCCCTCGGCGCAGTACACAATCACCATGTTCTCCTTATCGCTGCGAGGTTCTGGATGTATACACCGGTACGGTTACATTTGCATATGCAGGATCCTCAGTGTAGAGGGTACTCATCTCCAGCTGTAGATACTCATCCGTGTTCACATTCCAGTCACCATTCACATCCTCTCGCACAGCGCCGGATATGCCAATGCTGTCATCCGGCGCATCCGGTGCGGAAACAACATAGGGGTCCTGTGCGCTCTGTCCTGTGCCGGATGATACGGTGTAATTTTCCGTATTCAGATAGAAGGCAGGACGAACGCCGTAATATCCCTTATAGGGTGCGTCACGCAAAATATTCCCTTGAGGGGTCACAAATCGCATATCATGGTTACAGGTTGTAATCGGTGTACGCAGCCAATAGTTCCATACTACACCGCTTCTGTTTTTGCGATATGGTAGCCGTTCAGGTTATCATTAACCGTTTTGAGCTGCTGAACATCCAGCAGAAAAACTCTATCCCAAATATATTCATAATGGGCACTGTCATACCCATCCGCTACCGTATCAATTGTGGTGTTATAGGGAAGATCAACACCGGCTGCGTCGATATAACCTGCCGTATACTCCGGATGGGAAACGATAGAACGCTGCTTCACCGTTCGAATCGCTCCCAGCTCATCCGAACGAAAGCTTCGAAGGAAGCCCTCCTTTTGGTCATATGCTGCCGTTTTAGGATAGACAGAATCCTCTGTTGGCGGATTTCCGCAAAGCCATTTCACTTTTCCTGCTTCAGCGTTGGAATTGAGCCAAGAACGTATGTTACTGTCTCTCCAGTGGTTAGAACCAAAATTATCTCTCCAGCTATTGCGCCGGTGCGAGCCTGTTTCGGCATTTTTGTTGGTTTTTGCATCATAGGGCATGTAATCACACAATACTCTATCCGAAAGCATCAATGGCCCATTGCTATCCTTCGCTACACAACGCCACACAATTGGCACTCCCCCATAAGTACCCATCTGAATGTAGTCACCAATTTCGATGGTTGGCTTGTTATCTGCCGCCCTAACCTGCAAAGGGCATAGCACCAAAATTACCGCAAGCAGCAGAGATACCGTTCGTTTGCCATATTTATGTTTGATAATATTCATAAAGTCCTCCTTTTGTCATTCTCTCCTGAGCGTCATTCACGGTCAGTAGGCTTCTACCCCCCCCCATTTTTGACATATGTATTTATACAATTGCTGCATCATCGATATTCACCTCATTTCTACTTGAGTTATTGCAAAAAAT
>ENA-OQCN01001790-OQCN01001790.1-human-gut-metagenome-genome-assembly--contig:-NODE-1790-length-10054-cov-2.123199_pt1 | contig 10054 bp, 15 predicted proteins | sample MGYA00242497_ERZ504576 | MGnify/ENA primary metagenome ERZ504576 (study PRJEB26092, sample SAMD00036296) | human gut metagenome | host: Homo sapiens | study: EMG produced TPA metagenomics assembly of...
AACATCCTCCAAATTCCGCTGCTCATAGTCAACGACAGAGCTGCCGCCCTAATTCCACTACGGTCTTTTCCATTCCCCGTCCGCGTATCATCAGAAACTGATCCCGCAGGTAGATCTGGTTCATATATTTCAGGTTTGCGTAAGTCTTGATGTTGGTACAGCTGTTTGTCGTGATGATCGCAATTCTTGAGAGTTTTCCACTCTCATCGTAAGTCTCCGAATAATATTTCCGGATCAGAAGCGGCAGGCGGCTCTTGTCCTGTTTCCCCTCCACAATAAATACAAAGTTCACATTCATCAGATCACTTGCTGTGTAACCGAGATCTTCAAGGATCGCACTCACATCCGTCTTTTCACACATCTTCGAATATCCTTCGCCGTCTAAAACAATCTGTCTGATCTGCCTGCTGTTAAAGTTCGCCAATAGATTTGGCGAGTGCGTGGAAAAGATCACCTGGTTCTTTCTGGACAGGCGGTATAAAATCTCCCCGGAAACTTCTGTAATTTCGGATGCAGAAATATCTCCGGATCCTCGATCATAAGAATGCTCGGGATCCGACTTTCCGTTCCCGTATATGTTTCAAGCAGCGACAACATGTAAATACTGCGCATGCCTTTTCCCATCTTTGCCACCGGTCTGGTCAGGTTCTGCGCCGGATTGTGGATCTCGGTCGTAACTTTTAACATCCGCTCCACATCCCGGTTCATCGAATATAAAATCTCATCCTGTCCGCCGTTCTTTTTATAATTCTGATTTACTTTTCTCGCAAACTCGTCCAGATTTAACTGGTATAACTTGTAGTCCAAAAGTTTCGCTGTCTCAAATGCATCCAGCTCTGCCGGTGTTTTCTTCTCGATCAGACCGATACACGAAAAGCAGTGCCCGCATTTTTTTGCCTGATTGAACATACAGGTGTCCGCACGCATCCGTTTTAACAGTTCATCCTCCTGCAGCATTAAAAGGTCGCCCTGCAGCTGGTTTAGATCACGCTCCGCATCCAGATAGTAGATCTTCGGAAACACCTGCGGGATACAGGAATTATTTTTGTGCTCCCCATCCTGATAGCGCACCCAGCCATCCCGGTGTGCGATAAAGGTAAACTGCAGTACACCGCCTGACTCTCCTTCGTTCACGGAAAATGATGGCAGCTTTTTACAGAAATCCTCAAGCCACGTCTCATATCTTTTATACTGGCTGACTATGCCGTTCTGATGCAGCCATTTTAAATCTTCAATGGAAAATTCTAATGACAGATCCATCTCAATGTTGGCACAGTCACCGTCAAAATCTTCCGCAGAAATATGATAATCTCCAAAAGCCGCACGGATCGCCTCTAAGATCGTTGTCTTTCCGGTATTATTCTGTCCTACCAGAATCAATGCATTTTCGATGCTGTCGATTTTCATCTCGTGGATCGCTTTAAAATTTTTTATATGGATACCGGTCAGCTTCATATGCTTCCTCCCACATTATTTTCATTCATATCATGTGCAAAATCGTCACATGATCCAATTCGCCGTTTGCTTACGCTCATGATACCTTTTATTCTATCACTGAAACGTCTGCCCGTCATCACTCTTTGCCAGAATCTGTTTTATCAGAAATATTTAAAAATACATCACAAAATATAAGTTCTTCTTTACAAAGCCTTATCAGTATGCTATAACAAGACTTGTCAAAACTAATATTTCATATTAGCAGAGTAGAACTCTGTGCGTTAAGTGCCATGTGAACAGGGAGTTGTCACACGGACGAAAAACAAAGGCGCTGCTTTTGTTTGCGGTACAGAATTCGCATCCCGCTGCTGCATAAAGGTATTTATGTCTCCTCTATGTGGTTTTAGGAAACTGCTAAGGAAGGAGGCTTTTTTTATGAAAAAATTAAAGGAACTGTATCAACAATCACTTCAGGAACTGTGCCACACAAAGACGGTCGTGCTCTGCGGACTCTTAGCTGCACTCGCCATCGTCTTAAGTATGGTCGCAAGCATCCAGCTCGGTCCTTACATCAAGATCGGCTTTTCCGGGCTGCCAAACCGCATCGTTGAATTTTTATTCGGTCCGGCGGTCGGATGCCTGTTCGGCGGTGCGCTCGATCTTTTAAAGTATGTCTTAAAGCCGGATGGTCCATTTTTCTTTGGATTTACCTTTAATGCCATGCTTTCCGGTCTGATTTACGGCACCCTGCTCTACCGCCGTCCGGTCTCAATCAAGCGTATCGTGATCGCCGAGTTTTTTGTAAAGCTGGTCATCAACTGCGGTCTGAATACGCTCTGGATCTCCATGCTCTACGGAAAAGGCTTTATCGCACTGCTTGGCCCGCGTGTCATCAAAAACGTGATCATGCTGCCAATTGACAGCTTTATCCTGTTCTTTGCACTGACTTATGCGAAAAAGATTGCGGCGCAGTTTGGATTTTTCACAGTAAAATCAGGTGCGAAGGAACGTGCCTGATGGGTAAAAATCTGATAGTGGATTCTTTTTTAGAATTGCAAGTCAAAGTTCAGAATCATAGATTGTATCCTGCGCAGGCATAGCTATAATCGTAAACAAATGCAGAGATGTGTATCCGTAAATGAATATACATCTCTGCATTAATTTTTTCTTTATTGAAACTGCTTAAACGCCTCTCTCTGGCAGTAATCATATCAGAAAGCCGATGTAATTGTAATGATTACATTTAATATTTCTCGCCATAATGCCATTTCATTGATTTTTGATCCATAAGCAGTACGATCAGCGTTCCACCCTGCACAATGGCATTCTGCCCCGACAAAAATCTCATTTTCACACTACCACATTTTTCGAAGTCCTTTCGGATAGTGGTTTTTCATGATTCCACCCGCCAGTTTTCCCCAGCCGGTGCTAAATCCGTCTGCCATGATCAGATACCATCCCTTTTCTCCCTCATAAGAAAAAGTTCCGCCATTTAAATAACCACGGATCACCTCTCCGTCCGAAGCCAGATCTGCCGTATAGCGTACCTGTTCTTTTTTTAGTGCCAGTGCAAGCGCATGTGACGGCTCCATGCGGTTCTTTTTTACCGTTCCAAGATGCAGTCCCGGTCGCAGGACTTAAGACCTTTTACAGAAGGCATACCTTTCGGTGCAAGGTAAAGCTGATCTCCAAATTTCAGATATGTACCATTTTTCTCCAGTCCGGCTAATGTCTGTGGATCGAATGTATCTTTCGCAAAATCCAGAAATTCCACGATTCCTTTGCCCGGTACTTTCAGATCTTTTGCAGGGATTCCTTTTTCTTCCCCATTCCGGCAATAACCCTGTCTTAGTGTTCCCTCTTTTTCAAGGACAGCCAGATAGTGGCCCTCTCCTTTCAGATGCTGTGGCCAGAGACGGATCGTCTGTGCAATCTCAGGCAATACCTGTCCCATTTTTCCCCGAAATAAGCCCATTCCGGTACTCCTGCCGACATACCCTCTGCCTTTTTCACTTCCACAATATGAAACTCCGGGTGACGCAGCAAAAAGCGTGTCATACTGCCCTCATTCTCCGCAGGCGCAAAGGTACAGGTCGAATACACGATCCTGCCGCCCGGTGCAAGCATTGAAGCCGCACAGTCTAAAATTCCATCCTGCCTTTCGGCACAAAGGCGGACATTCTCAGGGTTCCACTCTTCACATGCCGCCTCATTTTGCGGAACATGCCTTCCCCAGAACACGGCGCATCCACCAGAATACGGGTAAAATAATCCTCGAACACCTCCGCTAAACGCTGCGGCGACTCGTTCGTGACCATTGCATTTGCAATCCCCATCCGCTCCACGTTCTCCGATAAAATCTTCGCGCGTGCCGGATGGATTTCATTGCAGATGAGAAGTCCCTGCTCCTTCCACTTCCCGGATGTGTACATTTCATGCATTCTTGCCGCGATCTGTGTGCTTTTTCCGCCAGGAGCCGCGCACAAATCTAAGATCCGTTCCTGACAGTCTGCCGCTTCTTTTTGCACCACATCATAATCTTCCATCAGATAGGAAACCGGCGCATGGCACTCGGCTCCTGGATATAATACACGCCCGCCTCATGAAGCGGATGCTTGCCCGGAGTGTCATCTTTTTCATAGTAAAATCCATCTTTCGCCCAGGCTATCGGCTGCAGGGAAAAAGGTACTTTTTCCTTCATCTGCGCAGTATCTCCCTTGATACTATTTAACCGTAATGCCTGATATTTATCCTTGTCATAACTTTCTAAAAATGCCGGATATTCATTTCCGAGCATTGATTCCATTCTGTTTAAAAACGCTTGTGGAAGCATTTTAATCCTCCTTGTTTTGCGGAGCAAAATGCGACTGCCTTTGCAGGAGCAGAGGATTTTCCTCCTTGTTTTGCGGAGCAAAATGTCTGCTATGCTACTTTTGCATAGCATGTGCCTCTTGCAGAAGCAGATGGATTTTCCTCCTTGTTTTGCTTTTCCGTTTCTTTCTGCTGTAAATAAAAAACCGCCTTTTGTGCTTCTATTTCTTCACGCAGTTCTTCTTCCGTAGGCAGATATAATTTATATTTGCTGGCAAATAGCTGTTCATTTCCATGCAGTATAGAATACCTTGCAATATCCTCATCTGTTTCCGAACACAAAACAATGCCTAACGTAGGGTTGTCATCCGGTGACTTTTTTAATTCATCATACATGCGAATGTACATATCCATCTGCCCTACATCCTGATGGGTAATTCTGGTTGTTTTCAGATCAATCAATACAAAACATTTTAAAATATAATTATAGAACACCAAATCTATAAAATAATCCTGTTTCTCAGTGTGAATATGCTGTTGTCTTGCAACAAACGCATAGCCTTTTCCCATTTCCATAAGAAATTTCTGCAAATTTGAGATAATGCTCGATTCTAATTTTGTCTCATTAAAAGAAGCGTCCAATGTCAATCCTAAGAATTCTACCACAACTGGATTTTTTATAAATTCTAACTTGTCCTGCTGATACTCAAACGTCTTTTCCTGCATCTCATGCTCTACAGCATCTTTATCTTTCGACTGCAGTAATCTGTAATAATATTGTGTATCTATATTCCGCTGTAAAGTACGCACACTCCAGGTTTGCTCATATGCTTCTTTTTCATACCAATCACGCGCTGTCTTATCATGCACCTGTAATAAAGTTCTATAATGAGACCATGAAAGTCTAATATTAGATTGTCACACAGTGTGTCGACAATCTCTGGAAAAGCTTTATAAAATCGTACACAATGATAAAGATTACTTCTGTCATAACCTTTTCCATATTTATCTGTAAGTTCTTTTGACAATTTTTTGATAATCTCTACCCCATACTCTGCACGATCTTCACCCGCCAGTTCTTCCTCTGCGATCCGATACCCGATCAGCCAGTTTCTCTGTGACAATATTGTATTAACTGCACGATAGGCTTCTTTCTGTGAAACTTCTATGATATTTTGAACATCATTTAAGATATTTTCCGTTTTTTGAAATTTGTTCATAATATCATTATTTTCAATTTTCAATGCATCATTCATCTGCCAGTCTCCTTTCCGGGAGATAATATCTGCCTTATTTTTCTGTATAGACCTGACCTGTACTAGATCTGGTTGTATATTTGTTCTTAATCTTTCAATACCCGTTTATTGTACCATATCCCCACCGTATTTACACCAGTTTTCTCCCCTCTCATAATCTAATCGTAAAATCAGTACATTCCCAGATGCACGCAAAAAGCTGGCATTCTCATCTATAGAACACCAGCCTTTTATTCTCATTTACCATTCTTTCCAGACTTTCAACATCCGGTTATATGCTTCATCCAATACCTTCCTTGGTGATGCCAGATTCAGCCTTATACATCCTCTTCCATCTTCCCCAAATACACTTCCCATATAAACTGACACATTTGCTTTTTTCAAAAACCACTCTTCTAATTTCTGCTCGGTTAGTCCGGTTTTCTGATAATCTATCCAGAGCAGATATGTTCCTTCTCTCGGATAAACATGAAATTCTGGAAAATGTTTTGCGAAAAAATCTCTTGTAAACACTTCATTCGCATCTATATATTTTTTGACAGCCTCATACCAGTCATCACATTCTGTATATGCCTTTTCTACCGCAGTTACTGCAAAAATTGTCGGATTATGCATCCCAATACGATCAATAGTAACCTCTATCTCTTTTCTTAATTTTTCGTTTGGAATTATCATATAGGAAACAATAACTCCAGGAATGTTAAATGTCTTTGTCGGCGAACTTGCTAAAATCAGTCTGTCATTCATCTCTTCTGTAACATCCAACGCTGTCTGATGTCTCACTCCCGCTTTCATCAGATCACCATGAATCTCATCCGTAAATAAAATCAGATCGTGTTCTCTACAGAAGTCTGCAACTTGCACCAATTCTTCTTTCGTCCATGCCCGTCCTGTTGGATTATGCGGATTGCACAAGATCATCATTTTAGTATGTTCATCCACCATTGACTCCATTTGCGCAAATCCATTTCATAGTGTTCCCCATTTTTTTTAAGCGGACTGGACAGCATTTTTCTGTTATTTTTTAAAATTGAATTCTGCAATGGACCATATGCAGGTGTATGCATAATAATACCGTCACCTTTTTCTGTATATGTTTCCACACATATACTGGATGCAATATTGATTCTTGGACAAAAAACGATCCATTCTCTAGGGATATCCATATTGTATTGTTTTTATACCATCTTTGAATACTGAGAAAAAATTTATCACTTAAATCGGTATATCCCAAAACACCCATATCCAAAATTTTATGCAGACTATCTCTGATTTCAACAAGTGCCCGAAAATCCATATCAGCAACACCCAAATGAATCATATCTCTTGTCCCATATTTTTTATCCATGGTATCCCATCTGCCACAATTTGTGTTTCTACGATTCACTATATCATCAAAATCATACTGTGTTTCCATATACAATCTCCTCGTCATATTGGTTATACTGTTTCATTTTCCTTCTGAAGTGCCAGATACTCATCATAATACTCATCCCCAGGTTTTATCTTTGCAATACCAAAGCCTGTAAATCCCCATATAATCGCAAATATAACACCTGTGTAACAAATAACAGCCCAAGGAAGATAGGATAATGTAGGCACTCCAAGTGTTGTTGCCATATAAACACCTGCTGCTGTCCACGGAACAATCGGTTCTACAACTGTTGCAGAATCTTCCAGAGTTCTTGAGTAAATTCTTAGGCTGTAATCCCTTTTTGATATAGGTTTTTGCAAACATTTCTCCCGGTATTAAAATGGATAACTGACCGTTACTCGTCACAAAAACAGCCGTAATACATGAAACAATCGTTGCAACAATCAATCCTCCAGTCGTTTTTACTGTTTTCATCAACTTGTTTAAAACAATATCTAATGATCCCGTTACTGCCAGCGTTCCTGCAAATCCATACGCACAGAATGCAATCAAAACCGTGTTTAACATGGAAAGCATACCACCACGCTCTAAAAGTCTTGGAATATCTGGTATCAATGCTGCTGCATCAAACCCTGTCTTTGTTACCATGTCAAGACTGAATCCACTGATTGCTGCCGTAAAACACTGCTGTAAGGAAAATCCTTGAAAAACAGTCGCATTAAAAAACGCAACAACGCTTGATATCAACATGACTGGGATCGTCGGTTTCTTTCGAATTGAACCATATAAAACAATGAGTGGCGGTAATATTACAAGCGGATTAAACCGAAACAGGCTCTCTAATGTTGTCAATATTGTTTCTACTTTTTCCGGTGTTGCCACAGTACCTCCACCTGCTGCTGAAAAACCGGCTATTGTATATACAATAATACAAATGATACATCCCGGAATTGTCGTATAAAACATATGCCCTATATGATCATACAATTTCGAACCTGCTGCAATCGGTGCAAGATTCGTTGTATCTGACAACGGAGACATTTTATCTCCGAAATATGCTCCTGATACCACTGCACCTGCTACCATCGGAAGTGGAGCCCCCATACCTGCTGCTACTCCCATCAAAGCTACTCCTATCGTTCCGGCTGAACCCCACGATGTGCCTGTACAAACTGATACAACCGCTGTAACAAGAAATGATGTAACCGCTATGTACCGGGGACTTATAATTTTAAGTCCATAATATACCATCATCGGGATTGTTCCACCAATCATCCACGAACCAATCAAAAAACCAACAATGATTAAAATAAATATTGCCGGCATTGTTTTTGAAAGTTTACCAACAATAGAATCCATGATATCATCCCATGTATATCCCAACGCGATAGCAATGACTGCCGCCACTGCCGCCGAAACCAGCATCAGTACCTCTGGACTCAGTCCCATAACTGCATAACCAACTCCGAGCAGTAAAATCATCGCTAAAATAGGAAGTACTGCCAGAAAAAATGTTGGTTTTTTCTTTTCTCTCACTTTTTGATTACCCATAGATAAATCCTCCTCATGGCTGGATACATTTTTTCCAGCTAATCTTCATTTGTTTTTCTCTATTTCACCACCGCAATTACTTCTACTTCACATAATACATTTTTCGGAAGTGTTTTTACTGCTACACAAGATCTTGCCGGTTTGTCTGTGAAATATTTTGCATATACCTCATTAAAAGCAGCAAAATCATTCATGTCATTCAAGAAACATGTTGTTTTTAAAACCGAACGATAGTCCGTTCCGGCCTCTTTTAAAATAGCCCCAATATTTTCCATAACCTGTTCTGCCTGAGGAACAATACCTCCAGAAACAATTTCCCCATTTTCCGGATTTACAGGAATTTGTCCTGAACTGAACAAAAGTTTATCGTATTGTACAGCCTGTGAATAACATCCAATTGCCTCCGGAGCATTTTTTGTAAAAATTTGTTTTATCATTTCATCCATCTCCTTTATTTTTTGATAATTTGATTATAGCAATAAAATATATTTTAGTCAATAGAATTTTATTCATTCAATAAACTTTTATTCATTTTTTTCTTGCACATTATTTCTTTTTTACTTATAATGATTAAGGTAGTATCAAACTTTACTTTATGATAAAATATATTTTAGTTCATGCATGATTGTATGAACCAGTAAACACAAATGATATGAACTATGAAGAAAGAGGTATTTATTATGGATAATCCTTTTTTAAAACTTACTGTAACAGACCGACAAATTCTTAACTCTTATGCTCTCATGTTAAACGGACTTGGTGCATACCTTGGTGACGGATACGAATTAGTACTTCACAGCTTAGAAAGTCTTGATCACTCTGTCATAAAAATCATCAACGGACATTTTACTGGAAGGAAAGAAGGCTCTCCCATTACCGATCTCGCTTTAAAAATGTTAGGGGAGCTTGAACAGGATCCTTCACGTACTGTTTCTCCTTATTTCAATAAAAGCAGTTCTGATTCAATGCTTCGCTCTTGTACAATTCCTATTACAGGCGAACACGGCCGGATTATCGGTTTACTTTGCATAAATTTTCATATGGAAATGCCACTCTCCGAATTTCTGCAAGGAATGCTTCCTTCACAGGACTCCTCTTCTGTAACACAGGCTTCCTCTGAAACTTTTTTTCAGACAATATTGATGACCTGATACTTTTTTTCACTTACAGAAACCAAAGAATCCGTATACAATGATCCCGGCATTTCTTCTTCCAATAAAAATAAAGAAATTATTTTCCGTCTGTATCAACAAGGCATATTTAATCTTAAAGATGCTGTGATCAAAGTTGCCAACCAGTTAAATATTTCAAAAAATACTGTCTATATGCACATTCGAAATTTCAAAGTTTCATCTCCATCCAATTAGAAAGAATCCCAATCGGATTTTTCTGATTGTTCATACTATAATCTGCTTCTTCACAAAAGAATCGCATAAGTTCTTCTTGTCCAGCACAATAGTTTCACAAAACAAATGCCAAAATCCTGCATAAATACAGGATTTTGCATTTTGGTCCGTTATTTTAAATCCACTTCATCAGTCACAAATCGCTATATGGTATTTCACCTTGCGGAAAATCTTCCACACCAGAATTATCGGCATAGCCAAAACAAGATAAGCCGTGG